>Ga0209223_10002652_pt1 | contig 17660 bp, 13 predicted proteins | sample COG_06_FD_184750 | JGI IMG/M metagenome (GOLD analysis project Ga0209223, IMG submission 184750) | Pelagic Microbial community sample from North Sea - COGITO 998_met_06 (SPAdes) (version 2) | ecosystem: Environmental > Aquatic > Marine > Neritic zone/Coastal water | place: Helgoland, sampling...
TCTCATCTCCATCAGACCCTGAGCATCTTTTGCTGCATCATACTCCGCATTCTCACTCAAATCACCTTTGTCACGTGCCTCAGCAATTTGCTTTGACATGTCTGATCTTCCCTTTGTTTGTAAGTTAGACAACTCATCTTTAAGTTTCTGTAATCCTTCTTCTGTATAGTATGCTACTCCTGCCATATCTCTAAAAATTTAACCCCCACCCACATTAAAAAATAAAAGCCCGATTTCGATTGAAACCACAGCCCCTTTTTTTAAACAGAAAATCGCCTTCTGGGCGATTCATATATGCAAAATTACGAATTTTTATGATTGTTCAAAATTCATATACTCCAATCATTGGCAAAAGGTTTTGTTCAACCTACTCTATAAAGATTAGATATCTTACCCACTAAGACCTCACTTATACGCTTATAAGAAGCAAAAGTCCAGCCCCCTACATGTGGAGAAAGAATTACATTTTTTCTTTTAAATAAATTATCAAAAAGCTCTTTATCATCCATTGATAATTGATCAAATTTCTCTATCTCGAGAACATCTAGGGCTGCTCCTTTGACCTTACCTGAGTCTAATAATTCTAACAAATCTGCTGTTGGAAGGACTTCTCCTCTTGCGGTATTCAGTAAATAAATATCTTTTGAAAAACTATTGACGAAATCCTTATTAATCCAGGCACGCGTCTCTTCTGTCAACGGCACATGCAAACTCAAAATATCTACTTTATCGAAAAGCTTCTCTAAGGAAACTTCTTCAACATTCTTTGTTCCAAATCCTTTTTTGTATTTGTCGTAGACTAATACTCTACAATCAAAAGCACGTAACCTTTGTACAAAGGCTTGCCCCATATTTCCAAAGCCTATAATACCGACCGTTTTGTCACTCAATTCTACGCCTCTATTGGCCTCTCGGTGCCATTGCCAATTTCTAACTTCCTCATCGGCACTGACAATATTATTTAACATTGATAATAAAAGGCCCATTGCATGTTCTGCCAAAGCATCTCTATTTCCTTCCGGAGCATTTAACATCTCGATACCTCGAGATTCCATATAAGCCACATCAATCAGGTCGAGCCCAGCTCCAGCCCTAGCTACAAATTCTAAGTTGGCGGCGGCATCCACCACTTCTTTATCTATTAAGGTTTTGCTTCTAATTATTAAACCATGATAAGGACCAATGATTTCGATTAACTCCTCTCGGTTAATTTTTGGTTGGTAATTAACGACAAAGCCCAAGTCATCCAACAACTCTAAAATGCTCTCGTGCATTTCATCGGCTATTAAACATCCTTTTCTCATTGTTACAGTAATAAGTTAGCTACGGCCAAGTACACGATAATCCCCAAAATATCATTGGCTGTAGTGATAAAAGGCCCGGCGGCCAATGCTGGGTTAACACCAAGTTTATCTAAAACTAAAGGAGTAGAAGTTCCCATAAATGAAGCCAATAAAACTACGCCTTGTAATGCAACTGCGACTACAAGACCCATTTCAGAATTTCCATTGATGAAGTAAACTAGCCCAAAGCTAAGAATACCAAGAACCATACTCGATAATAGCGCGACAAGTACCATTTTACCAAGCCGCTTCGCGAGTGAATCAGTAAAAGCAGATTTGTTCGCTAAACTCTGTACCACTAAAGTGGAAGATTGAATTCCAACATTTCCACCCGTAGCCATTACTAGTGGTATAAAAAGTGCTAAAGCAGCATTTTGCTGTAAATCTTCTTCAAAGAATCCAATCGCCCAGGCACCTAACATACCTCCTAATAAACCAATCATGAGCCATGGCAGTCGGGCCTTAGAAATTGCCCAAACGCTGTCATCCTCTTCCACATCAGCTGAGATACCAGCCATTAGTTGCATGTCCTCTTCGGCTTGTTCCGTAATTACATCTACAACATCATCAATGGTAATTCTACCGACTAACTTCCCTTGTAAATTAACGACAGGCACAGCTTCCAAATCATATTTCTGCATGACATCTGCAACTTCCTCTTCATCCATGAATGTTTCTACAGAAATCACTTCTTCATCAACAATCTTTTTAATGAAAGTCTTGCCATTGGCCAGAAGAACATTCTTTATGGATACCCTTCCTTTCAGTTTGTAAAGGTCATCTACGACATAGATGGAATATATTTTCTCTACGTTTTCGCGCTGCCTTCTAATTTCTTCAATGGTCTGAACTACGGTCCAATTAATATTGGCCACGATCATTTCCTTTGCCATTAATCCACCTGCACAGTCTTCATCATAGCGCATGAGCTCCATAATATGAGCGGCAGTCTCTGGGTCCTTAAGATGAGAAAGGACAGCTTCTCTCTTTTTTAATGGTAGTTCATTAATTATATCCACTGCGTCATCAGACTCCATCCCAGCGATATAATCTGCAAGTTCTTCAGCCTCTACCTTTTCTAAAACTTTTTGTCGGGTATCATCCTCAAGGTCTTCTATGACATCAGCAACTACCTCATCTTTAAGTATATCTATGACATACTTGGCGACATCAGGATTCAACTCATCCAATAGATCGGAAATATCGGCTGAATTAATACCTTCCATTGAATCGCGAATGAACACAGCATCTCCTCCCTCATAAGCAATTTGTACCGCTTCGAGGTAATCTTTGGAAAGCTCAAATGTCATTCGCTCTATTGCCATGACGCTATTTCGTTGGTTAAGTCAACAAATTCTTTTACAGACAATTGTTCAGCCCTTTGGTCTAAAACCGGAGAGGTCTGCATCTGTTCAGGCAAATTTATTGGTTTTAATGCATTACGCAACGTTTTCCTTCGCATTTGAAAAGCTTGTTTTACCACCCTTTTAAATAGCTTTTCATCACAGCCTAAAGCGCTCACTCCGTTTCTTTTCAAACGAATTACTGCAGAATTAACTTTTGGTGGTGGTTTGAAAACATTAGGTGGTACGGTAAATAAGTATTCTAGATCAAAATAAGCCTGAAGTAACACACTTAATATCCCGTAAGCCTTTTTGCCTGGTGGTGAGACCAATCGGTCTGCCACTTCTTTCTGAATCATGCAAACTACTTCCGGTATCGAATCCTTATGTTCCAGCACCCTAAAAAATATTTGTGAGGAAATATTATAGGGGAAATTGCCGATCACAGCATATTTATCATTCACCAATTCGGGTATCTCAATTTTTAGAAAATCTCCTTGAATTAAACGGTCTCCAAATTGGCTATAGTGTTGTTTTAGGTATTGGACAGACTCCTTATCCACATCAATTAAGAATAATTCAAAATCTTTCTTGGTAAGAAATTGTGTAAGAACACCCGTACCAGGACCTATCTCCAAGACCTTCGTATACTCTCCATGACCGGTAAGGTTGTCAGCAATAGCTTCAGCAATACCCAAGTCTTTCAAAAAGTGTTGTCCAAGATGTTTTTTAGGCCTAACTCCACTCATAGCGACAACTTATAGAAATTAAAAGATTAAATTGCGTTACTCTAAAGGAAAATCATAGAAATCGTTCAAATCTAGTCATCACATTTGCAAATATGAACCAATCTTCTGAACAAAATCAAAAAATATCAATTGGTATATCGTTAGGTGACATCAATGGCATCGGTCCTGAAGTGGTTATAAAAACATTGACAAGCATAAAGGCCATTAAGAATGTCTCAATAGTTATTTATGGACATGGAAAGGTACTTTCTCATTACAAAAAAATCCTGAATATTGAAGACTTTGCATTTCATCAATTCAAAAAAGGGGACCATTTAAACCAGCAGAAAGCAAATGTTATAAATTGTTGGGAAGACCATATTGAAGTTAAACCAGGAGAAGATAACGCAGATGGCGGAAGATGTGCCTTAGCAAGTTTAAACAAGGCTGTCGAAGATTTAAAAAATGGGTTTATTCAAGGGCTTGTAACAGCTCCTATTAATAAGCATAACATCCAAAGTGATGAATTCAAATTCCCTGGTCACACCGAATTCCTAACGCAATATTTTGAAGCAAAAGACAGCCTCATGTTTCTCTGTGATGAAAACATCAGAGTGGGCGTCACTACAGGACACATACCATTATCAGAAGTCTCCAAGAACATTACAAAGGACATATTAAAGAGTAAGATAAACCTAATGCTTAATTCCATCAAGAAAGATTTTGGAGTTTTAAAACCAAAAATTGCCATTTTAGGTCTTAATCCACATGCTGGAGAAAATGGATTGCTGGGTAAAGAAGAAATTGAAGTCATCTTACCAGTGATCAAAGAATTCAAAGAACATGGACACCTAGTTTTTGGTCCATTTCCCGCAGATGGTTTTTTTGGCAATAACTCCTATAAAAAGTATGATGGTATTTTGGGTCAATACCATGACCAAGGATTAACTCCTTTCAAAACAATTGCTTTTGAAGAAGGCGTGAACTTTACGGCGGGGCTTTCGATAGTACGCGCATCTCCAGACCATGGAACTGCGTTCGACATAGCTGGAAAAGGCCTTGCAAATGAATCAAGTTTTCGAGCTGCATTGTACATGACCATAGATGTAATTCGGAATAGGCGTGAATTCGGTGAATAAGGCAGTTTTGATTGATTTTTCTTATCCAAAAAAAGACATAAAAAACTTTGAATTCAAGGCTTTATAATTACAACAACATTTTCTACCTTTGCACTCCTGATTTTTGGGAGAGAAGTGAAAGCGCTCAGAACATTTGACATACAAATCTTTAATCTTGCCTTAGGGGTTCATACCTTTGAGTTTGAAATTGATGAAACGTTATTTGATGCGTTCGATAATGAGATTGTAAAAAAAGGCAGTTTAAAAGCCACAGTCGAATTAAGAATGTCTGAAGCGCTAATTGAAATGAACTTCCAAATTGAAGGCTCGGTAGAGTTGGAATGTGATAGAAGTTTAGACTTATTCGATTATCCTCTAAAATTTGAAAAGCGAATGCTTTATAAATTAGGAGACATTGAAGAAGAGTTATCGGAAGATGTATTGGTAATCTCACGTGATTCACAAAAAATTAATGTAGCATCATTAATTTTTGAGTTCATAGGAGTTGAAATACCAATGAAAAAACTTCATCCTAGATTTCAGGTTGAAGAGGAAAATTTGGACGATGATGAAGAGGGAATGTTAATATTCTCTTCTCAGACTGAAAAAGAACAAGAAGAAAACCCTGAGCCAGACGAAAGATGGTCGGCTCTGAAAAATTTAAAAAATAAAGATTAATGAGCTTGCTCATTATTTAATCAAAAGCAAAGATGGCGCATCCTAAAAGAAAAATTTCGAGAACCAGAAGGGACAAAAGAAGAACCCACATAAAAGGTACTGCTAAGCAATTGACAGTATGTTCAGCAACTGGTGAATTGCACCTTCCTCATAGAGCTCATTGGTACGAGGGGAAACTTTACTACAAAGGAAAAGTAGTAATGGAAAAAGAAGTTTTAGCATAAGACCTTAGGGCTGTGTTAATGAAATTATTTGCTCCTGGACATCTTGTTCAGGAGCAATATTCATTTATAGGCATTTATTTCTTTACAACTTATCTACCGCGTGTGTAGGAAATTATGAAAGTGACAGTGCATACCGTATATTGGCAACTTCGTTTTACAAAAACAGCACTTAACACTCCAAATAAGACTTTATGAACAAAGTTAGAGCAGCAATCACTGGTGTTAATGGATATGTCCCAGAATATGTATTAACCAATGATGAGCTAGCAACCATGGTTGATACCAATGATGAATGGATAACTTCACGAACAGGTATCAAGGAAAGAAGAATTTTAAAAGGTGAAAACCAAGGCACCTCCGTAATAGGAGTTCAAGCAGTGTTAGGGCTTCTTAAAAAAACTAACACCAAACCTGAAGAGATAGACCTATTAATCTGTGCAACGACAACGCCAGACATGGTTTTTCCTGCCACTGCTAATATTATATCTAATGAGATTGGCGCTGTTAATGCTTTTAGTTACGATCTTCAAGCGGCCTGTTCAGGATTCCTATATGCACTTACTACAGGTTCTCAGTTCATTGAAACAGGAAAGTACAAAAAGGTGGTAATCGTAGGAGCGGACAAAATGTCTTCCATAGTAGATTACACAGAAAGAACTACTTGTATTATTTTTGGAGATGGCGGTGGCGCAGTGATGCTCGAGCCAACTGAAGAAGGAGTGGGCATTATGGACTCCAAATTACATTCTGACGGATCTGGCGCACAACATTTACACATGAAGGCTGGCGGTAGTAGAAAGCCTGCTACTCATGAAACCATTGATAACCGAGAACATTTTGTTTATCAAGAAGGATCATCGGTATTCAAATTTGCCGTGACCAACATGGCAGATGTCTCGGCACAAATCATGGAACGAAACAATCTTTCTGGTGATGACATCTCTTGGCTAGTCCCTCATCAAGCCAACAAAAGAATCATTGATGCGACCGCACGTAGAATGGACGTCGGTCCTGAAAAAGTAATGCTCAACATCCAAAAATACGGCAATACAACAAGTGGAACCATTCCTTTATGCCTTGCAGACTATGAAAATCAACTCAAAAAAGGCGACAATATTATCCTTGCGGCTTTTGGAGGTGGGTTTACATGGGGAGCTATTTGGGTTAAATGGGCATACGACCCATCAGAACAGTAGTTTTTTTTCAAACCAATATTTGTAAATTAGACCAAATTTAAAGAATGGCGTCAACAGCAGATTTTAAGAATGGACTTTGTTTGGAATACAACAATGGCCTTTATATGATCACAGAGTTTCAGCATGTAAAGCCTGGCAAAGGCCCTGCTTTTGTTAGAACGAAGCTGAAAAACATTAAAACTGGAAAAGTATTAGACAATACTTTCACGGCAGGTCACAAAATTGTAACTGCACGTGTTGAGCGAAGGGCGCACCAATACCTTTACAAAGATGATATTGGCTACCATTTCATGGACAATGAATCATATGAACAAATTGCAATACAAGAGGGACTGATCAATGCCCCTCAATTGATGAAAGACGGCCAAGAAGTGGACGTTCTTTTTCATGCTGAAACTGAAACTGCATTGATTTGTGAACTTCCTACTTATGTAGAATTAGCAATCACTTATACAGAACCAGGAATTAAAGGTGATACCGCCACCAATGCCACCAAAACGGCCACTTTAGAGACAGGTGCTGAAATTCAAGTACCCCTTTTTATAAATCAAGACGACCGAATAAAGGTTGATACAAGAACCAACTCTTACGGAGAAAGAGTTAAATAACCTTACCCTATGAATCCAAAAGAAATTAAAAACATGATCGACTTCATATCCAAATCTGGATTAGCTGAAGTCAATATCGAGACTGAAGAATTTAAAATCAGCGTAAAAAGGAATGCTGAAGGAAATGTGATTGCTGCTCCAGCGTTAGCTGCTGCTCCTGCACTTGCACCTGTAGCTGCTCCTGCAGCACCGACCGCTGCCCCAGCAGCTGCAGAACAAGCGAACAATTATGTAGAAGTGAAATCTCCTATGATTGGCACATTCTATAGATCAACTTCTCCTGATGAGCCTGAATTGGTAGCCATAGGAGATGCTGTTTCTGTAGGTCAAAAGGTTTGCATCGTTGAGGCCATGAAATTATTCAATGAAATCGAATCAGAAGTTTCAGGAACTATTGTTAAAATATTAGTTGACAATGCTACTCCTGTAGAATATGATCAGCCATTATTTTTAGTTGATCCTTCATAATTAGGCTTATAACTTCAACTAACTCGAAACATTGTGTTTAAAAAAATACTTATAGCCAATAGAGGAGAAATTGCATTACGCGTTATTCGTACATGTAAAGAAATGGGCATCAAAACTGTGGCTGTTTATTCTGCTGCAGATAAAGAAAGCCTTCATGTAAGGTTTGCTGATGAAGCCGTGAACATTGGCCCAGCTCCTAGTTCAGAATCTTATTTGAAAATTCCTCACATCATTTCTGCCGCTGAAATCACTAACGCAGATGCGATTCACCCTGGTTATGGATTCCTTTCCGAAAACGCAGAGTTTTCAAGGGTCTGTGATGAGTATGGGATCAAATTCATTGGAGCCAGTGCAGACATGATTGACCGCATGGGCGACAAAGCTACTGCCAAGGATACAATGAAAAAGGCTGGTGTCCCTACAATTCCTGGATCTGATGGATTGCTCGAGTCTGTAGCAGAAGGAATAAAGCAAGCCAATGAAATGAAATACCCGGTCATCGTGAAAGCAACTGCTGGTGGTGGTGGAAAAGGCATGCGTATCATTCATGAAGATGCTGGCTTTCAGAAAGCATGGGATGATGCTCGCCAAGAATCTGCTGCGGCCTTTGGCAATGACGGACTCTATCTTGAAAAATTCATTGAAGAACCCCGCCATGTTGAAATTCAAATTGTAGGTGATAGTGAAGGTAATGCATGCCATTTGTCTGAACGGGATTGCTCTATTCAAAGAAGGCATCAGAAACTCGTAGAAGAGACACCATCTCCAGCAATGACTGAAGAATTGAGAGAAAGAATGGGTAATGCTGCTGTTCTTGCTGCTGAATCTATCAAATATGAGGGGGCAGGTACTGTTGAATTTCTTCTTGACAAGAATGGGGATTTCTATTTCATGGAGATGAACACTCGAATACAAGTAGAGCACCCTATCACTGAGGAAGTTACTGATTTTGATTTGATCAAAGAGCAAATTAAAGTTGCGGCAGGAGAGCCTGTTTCCGGAGTGAATTACTATCCTAAGCTTTTTGCTATGGAATGTAGAATTAACGCTGAAGATCCAAGTAAGGATTTTAGGCCAAGCCCTGGAAAAATAACAAACTTGCACCTTCCTGGTGGCAGAGGAGTTAGGATTGATAGCCATGTATATGCCGGTTATACTATCCCTCCCAACTATGATTCAATGATTGCAAAGCTTATTGTAAGTGGACAATCTAGAGAAGAAGTGATGGTAAGAATGAAAAGAGCATTGCAAGAATTTGTAATTGAAGGTGTAAAAACAACGATTCCATTCCATATCAAATTAATGGACGATGAAGGATTTAAATCTGGCAATTTTACAACTGCATTTTTAGATAGCTTCGATTTTTCAAATCTTTAATGGAAAAACTACCTTACCGATTGTAAGGTCTCATGGATACAACACCAACCTTAAGCCTGCTGAGAAATTAGCAGGCTTTTTTTATGCCGATCTCGACTTCAATTTCATAAAAGCCTATTAGCCAACAATTCCTTAACTTACCTTCTAGAACCAGATAGCAGACTAGCTCATGAAATTCTTTCTCGCATCATTCGTTTTACTTATCTCATTTTCGAATGTCAATGGACAAAAGGCGACCATTAAAGAGGAAACGATGTCCATGCTAACTTATTCTTTTTCAGAACCTGATCCGGTTGCCAAAATGGGTAATATCTATCCCTATTTTCGATTCGATGGGTATTCGGATAAAGGCATAAATAAAGAATGGAAAATGGTAGTGCTCGAAAATGAGTACATCAAAGTTATAGTAGCTCCTGAGATTGGAGGCAAGGTTTGGGCAGCTATTGATAAAACAACTGGCCAGGAGTTTTTATACTACAACAAGGTTGTTAAGTTCAGAGATATTGCCATGCGTGGTCCATGGACTTCTGGTGGCTTAGAATACAACTTTGGAGATATAGGGCATATCCCTACTGGCGCATCTCCAGTAGATTATGTCATAAAAAACAATGATGACGGCAGTGTTTCCTGTATTGTCGGTGCCCTCGATTTACCTTCACGAACCAAATGGAATGTAGAAATCAGATTACCCGCAGACAAAGCATTTTTGGAAACTGAAGTCTCATGGCAAAATGCCACTGCTTTGCCAGTCACTTATTACCACTGGATGAATGCCGCTGCAAAGGCCCGAGGAAATCTTGAATTTCAATACCCTGGCTCTGCTAGAATTGGACATGGTGGAGAAATTGGTGCATTCCCAATTGACGGTGGAAGAGACATTTCCTATTATGAAAACAATGACTTTGGTCCCTACAAGTCTTATCATGTTCTTAACTCCTACTCTAACTTGTTTGGTGGCTACTGGCATGATGACGATTTTGGTTTTGGACACATGTCGGATTATGACGACAAGCCAGGGAAGAAAATATGGATCTGGGGACTGTCCGATCAAGGCATGATTTGGGAAGATTTATTGACGGACACTGATGGCCAATACATTGAATATCAATCTGGAAAGCTATTTAATCAAGCTGCAGCGGGTAGTACAAAAACACCTTTTAAACACCAGGAATTTGCTGCTTATGATTCTGATCACATGCTCGATCGGTGGTTTCCTGTAAAAGGTACCAGAGGCATGGTTGCTGCTTCCGAATACGCAGTCCTAAATACCATCGAAAAAGATGGGGAAGTTGAAATCAGATTGAGTGCATTACAAACAGTTTATGATGATTTGGACATAGAGATTAACGGAAGGCCAATTAAATCTATCAGAATAAACCTATCACCACTTGAATTATTTACTACCTCATTTACCGTTTCAAAATCTGATACATATACCATTGAATTGGGACTTAAAAAGCTTTATTATTCATCAAATCCAAAGACTCAGATTGTTGATCGTCCTTTAGCTCCTAATGAAGATTTTGACTGGACTTCCGCATATGGCCTATTTACAGATGGACTTGAAAAGGAAAAGCAAAGGGACTACATTGGTGCGCAGCTATCCTATCTAAAAAGCCTTGAAAAAGAGCCCGGCTTCGCTCCTGCCTTAAATCGATTGGCAATGAATTATTATCGAAAGATGGAGTACAATATGGCATTGGAAACAATTGAAAAATCTTTAGCTATAAACACCTACGATGCCGAAGCCAATTATGCCTTTGCCTTAGTCAATGAGCAATTGGGCCATAGTGCCAATGCTAAAAGCGGTTATTCTATCGCAGTCCAAAGCCGAGCATATCGTGTACCCGGTTATGTTGCCCTTGCCCGAATAAACCTTAAAGAACAGCATTTCCAAACTGCTGCCAAATATGTTGATAAAGCACTCCAGTTCAATCAAAACAATATAGCTGCTTTAGAAATGAAATTAATTTTAGATCGATTTTCTGATGATGAGAAAACCATTCAATCTTCAATTCAACTACTTCGATCTATTGATGCTACAAATACATTAGCAGCATTTGAAAATGATGGTGCCTTTTCAATGTCAAGCTTGAGCACCTTGGTCACTAATGAATTGCCTCATGAATCCTTTTTAGAATTAGCCATGAAGTATTTATCAATTGGCTATACGGATGATGCTAAAGGAGTTTTAAAGGAGTCTCCAGATCATGCAATTGTGAATTTATGGTTAGCCTATCTAGAAGAAGATGACAAATTGTTAGCTGCTGCGCTTGTCAATTCCCCGATGTTGGTCTACCCCCATCGGGTGGAAACATTAGCCATGCTTGAGGCACTAATGGAAAATTCAGACCATTGGAAATTGAAGTATTATGCCGGATTAATCTATTGGTACAAAGGGCGTACAATAGAAGCAAAAGCATTATTCGAATCATGTGGGAATGCTCCTGATTTCGCTCCATTTTATTCGACAAAGGCTGCACTATTCACTGAAGATGACCACATAAAGAGAACATCAATTGAAAAAGCCCAATTACTTGCCCCAAAAAATTGGAGAACAAACTATGCACTTGCATTGGTACATTATGATAAAGAGGAATACAAAGAATCTGCAGCGCTAACCAAATCATTTACTAACGCGCCAACTGCTGTAGGAATGCTTTACGCTAAATCATTAATCGGTCTTGAAGATTACAATAAAGCCCTTTCTTTTTTAGAGAAATTTGTTGTACTCCCTTTCGAAGGCGCCAATGCAGGAAGAGGGTATTACCATCAGGCAGCAATTATGGCCGCACTAGAAGCCTTTGAAAATGGCAGGTACAATAAGGCTATAGAATTCGGGCAAAAAGCCTTGCTTTGGCCCAGAAATCTAGGAGCCGGCAAGCCCTATGATGTGGATAACAGAATTGATGATTATCTGATCGCAAAATCCTATGAAATGCTTAGGGATAAGACAAATGCCGACTTATTTTTTGACAAGGTTATTCAGCACCAGCCGAATCAATATTTACCAGAATCGACAAACCTCATCTTCCAGGCCAAGGCATTGGAAAATGAAGAAGGAAAAGCAGCAGCAAGAGATTTACTTAATAAAAGTGCTGAATCAATGCCTGAATCTGAGGATATCAAATGGGTAATTCAAGCGTTTGAGGGCCTTAAAAATACAAATTCAAATGAATCCCTCACTTCAATTGTCTTTAACCGCCTGAACATGTACAAATAAATTTTGTGATTTTTTGCGCTACTTTTAATCAACCTTAAATAATTTAAACATCTATGAAGGCGCATACTTTATTCTGTTTGGTAGTCCTTTCCCTATGTGGATTGATTTCTTGTAATCAACAAAACCCAAGAATCCTAAGTGAAAAGACCATTTCCAACAATGTTGATGGGATTACATATGAATCTGGGAATTGGGAACATCCCAACTACACCGATCCATTTGAAACTTTAGGTAATCACAGGTTTGCCATTGAAGTAAAAGGAGGCACGGATGCAGTACAAGTCCATCTACCATGGCGAAGGCATGATGACAATCCGGAGAATAAAGATGTCATCGTAGTAAATGCTACTACTAATGACTTGGTTCAAAATAAATTGATCTTGAGCATCAATAATGAAGCAGGCCACCTTCTTTTTCAACCTGAAAATAGTTCGGATAAATATTACATCTATTACTTACCTCACAAATCTACCGGTAGTTATTATCCTAAAGTCAACTACACTCCCGCTTTTAGTAAAGCAGATCCAGATTGGCTTTCGAAATACAAAGATCTAGTCAATGATGACATCGCTAAGCTACCCGCCGCAATGGTGAGCCAGGCGCAGTCAATTGATGATTTTCACAGTTTTTTTCCAATGGAAATCATTGCTACACAAAAGGAGGTAGATGGCTTCCTGATTAACAACCCAAAGACTTATTACCTTTTTCCTGAGTACCGAAACCATCCAATTGTGATGACTGATTACCTTCCTAAAACATGGACCGATAGAGGAGTTAAATCGGGTATTAAGGACGAAGCAAAACGCGGTGAGTATTATACTTTCCAAATAGGTGTTTATTCACCATCAACTGATTTGAATAATGTTCTAATCAGTTTCTCTGACCTGAAAGATAAAAGCGGGAATATTATCCCTCAATCAGCTATCTCAAGTTTTAACACATCAGGCACTGATCTAAATGGCCAGCCATTTCTCAAAGAAATGAATGTCAAATCTGGATTTATCCAACCTCTGTGGTTTGGCGTTAACATTGCAGAAAGTACTGATGCTGGTGAATACGAAGGCTTTTTCTTCATCCAACCAAAAGGACAAGCAAGAGACAGTATTCAACTAGTATTAAAAGTAAACAATCAGGTTATTGATAACCAAGGGGACGACAATCCTGAAAATATGACGCGACTGCGCTGGTTAAACTCTACTATTGGAACGGACGATGAATTTATTGTAGCTCCATTTACTCCGGTTGAAGTAACAGCCAACACCTTTAACATCCTTGGGCGCCAAGTGCGATTAGCCGCTAATGGATTACCGGAAAAAATCGATTCCTACTTCTCCCAAGAACTGACATTTCTAAATGAAAAACCCGAACCAATCCTTAACAAACCCATGACGTTTATTGTGACAGCTACAAATGGTAAAAAGGAAGCTTGGACTCAAAAATCGTTTTTAACAAATCAAAAATCAAGAGGGCAGGCAAATTGGAGGGTAGTAAACGAATCAGCGAATTTTTTAATGAATGTAAATGGTATTCTGGAGTATGATGGAATGCTGAATTATCATATTCAATTGATTGCCAAGAACGACATGAATCTTAGAAATACTTCTTTAGATGTTGTTTATGAGCGCAATGCAGCAGAGTACATGGTAGGCTTAGGAAGGAAAGGCGGAAAAAGACCCGCATCTATAGATTGGAACTGGGACGTAGAATTTCATCAAGAAGGTGTTTGGCTAGGAGGCGTTAACAAAGGCCTTCAATATGTGTTGAGAGATGAAAATTATGAACGTCCGTTAAACACAAATTTCTACCATAATAAACCCCTCAATCTTCCAGATTCATGGGGTAATGATGGTAAAGGCGGCATTAAAATCACGCAATCAAGTAATACCGTAACTGCTATCAATTATAGTGGAGCAAGGAAAGTTGTTGCTGGAGATACACTGAATTTTAATGTTCGATTCTTGATTACTCCTTTCAAACTGATTGACACAAAAGAACATTTTTCCACCCGTTTTGTTCATAAATATGTGCCAGTCGATTCTGCGGCTGCAAAGGGTGGAACGGTGATTAATGTCCACCATGCCAACGAGATAAATCCTTATATCAATTACCCATTCTTTGCACTTGAGGAACAAAAAGCATATATAGATGAGGCACATTCAAAAGGAATCAAAGTAAAGCTTTATAACACTATCAGAGAGCTAACTTATAAATCACATGAGCTGTTTGCCCTAAAAAGTTTAGGCGATGAAATCTTGAATGATGGGGAAGGTGGTGGACATGGGTGGTTGCAAGAACATATGAAAGCCAATTACCATTCTGCTTGGCATGCCACGAGGGTAAACGACGCAGCTATTTTGAACAAAGGCACATCTCGATGGACCAATTACTATATTGAGGGCCTCAATTGGTTAGCCAAGAACCAAGAAATTGACGGCCTCTATTTAGATGATATTGCATTTAGTAGAGGGACAGTAAAGAGAATCGCTAGCGTCATGAATGCACACCGTGAGGATGTTATCATTGACCTCCACTCTGCCAATCAGTACAACGACCGTGATGGGTTTATCAATTCTGTTTTCCTGTATATGGAACACATCCCATACATCTCAAGATTATGGTTCGGAGAGTATTTCGATTATGATGCTGACCCTGACTATTGGATGACAGAAGTAGCCGGATTACCATTTGGTATTACAGGTGAAATGCTCGAAAAAGGTGGCCAGCCATTCAGAGGAATGGTATACGGTATGACAACAAGAGTTTACGGGAATTATGATCCTTCAGATTTATGGCACCTGTTTGATGACTTTGGCATTGCAGATAGCCAAATGAAAGGTTATTGGGTAGATGACAATCCTGTCAAAACAAATCATAAAAACATAAAAACAACAGCCTACTTAAAAGAAGATAAAGTACTGATTGCCATCGGTTCTTGGTCCGATAAAGACGAGTATGTCACACTAAATATCGATTGGAACAAACTCGGTTTGAATAAGGACAATATGAAGATGTATAGCCCAGCCGTAGATTTCATGCAGGAAGCACAGGCATTCACAATTGGTCAAAAAGTAAAGATTCCTAAAGCAGACGGACTTATCTTAGTTATCGAAAACAAGTAATTATGAGACATATTAAATTTTACATTTCCGTCTTTTTCTTAACCTTCACGCTATCTGTCTATGCTCAAGTAGATACGATTCAGGTACAGAGTATCGCAATGTCTAAGTCCATCAAGAACGTTGTGATTACTCCCGACTCGTATGACACTAATACTGCGTTTCCAGTAGTCTATCTATTGCATGGAGCGGGTGGGAATTACAGTTCATGGGTTAAAGGGGTACCTCAACTACAGCAGTATGCCAATGATCATCAAATGATTATTGTTTGTCCTGATGGTGGTAGAACAAGCTGGTATTGGGACAGCCCTATTGATGAAAAAATGAAATATGAGACCTATGTATCCCAAGAATTAGTCAAGAAAATTGATGAAGATTATAGTACTATTGCTTCTCCTAAAGGGCGGGCCATTACTGGACTGAGTATGGGTGGTCATGGCGCATTGTTCCTCGCCATCAAACATCAGGATGTATATGGAGCCGCCGGTAGTCAGAGTGGAGGCGTAGACATCAGGCCTTTCCCGAATAGCTGGGACATGGCCGAGCGATTAGGCGAATTCTCAGAGTTTCCTGAGAACTGGGAGAAGAACACTGTTATCAATATGCTCCATCTACTTAGTGGAAGAGAAACCAAACTGAAAATGATATTTGAATGCGGGACTAGTGATTTTTTCTATGATGGGAATAAAAGGCTTCATCAAAAAATGCTGCAGATGAATATCCCACATGATTATAGTGAAAGACCTGGTGCTCATAACTGGGCTTATTGGAATAACTCTATAAAGTATCAATTACTTTTTTTTGAAAGCTTCTTTGCCGAAGACTGATAGATCTCCTTAACTATTCACACCTTAAAGCATCAACAGGGTTTCCCTGAGCCGCCCTTATAGATTTGAAACTCATTGTGACAAAGGCAATAAACGCAAGAAGTGCACCTGCCATTACGAAATACCATATCTCCATTTCAATCTGATAAGCAAAATTCTCTAACCAGCTTTGCATAACCGAATAAGTAATGAGACAGGCAATTAAAAAAGACAATGCAATCAATTGCATGTAGCCCTTTGACATTAGAAAAACGATATTCGTAACGGACGCTCCCAATACTTTCCTGATTCCAATTTCCTTTTTCAATTGAGCCGCCAACAAGGTCGTCATTGCAAATAAGCCTAAACAAGCCAAGACTATACTGATGAAAGAAAAGGTAATAAAAACCTTCCCTAACTGTTTTTCTGATTCATATAAGCGATCAACAGCATCATCCAAAAAGAAATACTCAAAATCAACCGAAGGAGCAAAAGTATTCCATTCTGACTCTAACACTTTCATTGTCTCAACGATTTTCCCCGCTTCCAATTTAATTGACAATAATGACATCAGAAAAGGTTCTCTTGGGGGTATTATGCTTAAAACAACAGGATCTACCTCATTATGCAACGAAGCGAAATTAAAGTCTTTCACAACGCCAATAATATTACCTTGATACATAGTATTGAATGTCCCATCTGATTTTAGGCTCCCGATGTTCAATTTCTTATTAAGCGGATCATCCGACCAACCCAACATCTCAGCAGCTGTCTCATTTAGTAAATAAGTCAAAGAATCGGTAAAAAGACGATCATCATGCAATCGACCTTTTGTGATTTCAAAACCATAAAGCGCTGCAAAATCCAAGTCCATTTCTAGCCGCATAAACACCTTATTGTTTTCTACAGCTTCTCCTTCTGCCAACACGTTGTAATCATAGAAATTTTTATACCCTGGTACTCTGGATGAGACAGCCGCTCCCATCACTTGAGGTAATTTATTCAAACGATCTTTAAACATTTTTAATCTTGACTTCTCAGCTGTGTTTCTAATTTGAAGCACCACCATTTGCTCTTTATCAAATCCAAGTGACTTATTCCTCACATAGTCTAACTGAAAATAAATGATGAACGTGGCTATAATCAGTCCAGCAGAAATTACGAATTGAAAAGTTATTGGTCCTTTTTTAAAGATGCCTGTAAACTTCCCTTGTTTGGCCAGTTTTCCTTTAAGTATGGAGGCTGGAGAAAGTCCTGATAAAAATAATGCCGGATAAATGCCTGAAAGTAATCCTACGATTACAGCAACAGCAATCAAACCACCCAAGTAAACAGGGACATCAGCCAATTGCAGTTGTAAAGTCTTATCAGACAAATCGTTAAATCCGGGTATAGCAAGCACAAATAGTCCAAAACCCAGCAGTGCTGAAAT
>Ga0209223_10002653_pt1 | contig 17660 bp, 10 predicted proteins | sample COG_06_FD_184750 | JGI IMG/M metagenome (GOLD analysis project Ga0209223, IMG submission 184750) | Pelagic Microbial community sample from North Sea - COGITO 998_met_06 (SPAdes) (version 2) | ecosystem: Environmental > Aquatic > Marine > Neritic zone/Coastal water | place: Helgoland, sampling...
GGGGGTATGAAAAAAAAAAGAGTGGCGGTTGTTTTTATATTTTTGGTCATAAACATAAAAAAAACAAAATGTCCGAAATCGCCGCCGACTCGAAAAAAAAAAGACCTCGCCGCGAGTTCGAGTCCGAGCCCGAGTCCGACGACACGAGTCGTCGTCGCGCGCAACTTCTCGGCATGGCCCTTTACCACGCGAAAATGATCGAGGACTACGAGCGAAAACTCGAGAACATCGGTCCAGAGCTCACGCGGTCCGAGAGGCTCGCGGCACGGTCGTGCGCGAGCGCGGTGCGAGGGATACGCGAAGTTCTGAAAAGGAGAGAACGAGACGCCGTGAAACAGACAGAACTCGAAGAGGTGATGTCTGGAGTGGGGAACCTGGGCGTCGTGTGGGACGTCCTCGTGGGGCGCATCGTTCCCATGTTGGCGGACGACGGTCCCGCGTTGGCGAATCTGTGCGCGACGTCGAAGGCGTGCAAGAGCCTGGTCGAGATGACCGGGGTCCTTCCTCACCGGGACGTTCGCGCGTTCTGCTCGAAACACGCCACCGCGACCACCGCGTCGCCCCGTCGTCATCGTCTGTTCTCGAAGGCGTCGGTGTTCGTCTTAGCCGTCAGGGAGAAAGACCACGCGCACGGAAACCCGAACTTCGAGACGCTCAGGTTCGCGTGCGAACGATGGGGCGACGATAAACCTCTGTCTCAGGAGGTGTTCGAGACCTACATGACCAACGCGTACAGAATGCACGAGAGGTTGGAGGAGGTCGAGTGGTTGCTCGCGAACACGAATTTCGCGTGCACGACGGTGGCGTGCCAGTTGGTGGTCAAGCGGTTGGCGTACTTTATGCCGACGGCCGACGAGACGACCGTCGCCCGAGTCGTCGATTTTTTGAAACAGCGCCTCCAACCTCTGACCTCGAAACACCGTATTTTGAACGACGCGTTTCGAGAATTTCTAGAGGAGAACAGTCGTCTCGCGCCCATACTTCAGTGGGCACGAGAAGTTGAAAACGCGAAAGAGTAAAAAAAATGATCGTCTTCGGCGCTCGCGTGTTCTGCCCCCCGGACCCGCGCGACCCGTGTGGGTGGAAATACGCCGTCGTGCCTCGCGAGGTACTTCGGACCAACTCCGTGGCGCGCGCGTTGTGTGAGTTCGCGTTCATGCGCTTCGACGAATCGCCCGAACTGGCGGTGTGGTCCCGAGCGCCGGGGTCGGCGTGGGGACTCGAGGAGGACGACGACGAGGTGACCGTCGCGGTGTTCGATGGAGGCGCGCTCGACGCGGAGAGACGGGTGGAGGCGACGTTCGTGTTCGGGAAGAGAGGCGAGACGACGGTCATGAGAGTCGCGTGCTTAGACGTCGTGTGTTAGGACTCTTTTTTTCATAAATCAACCCGCGCGCACGCACGATGCTCGGTTGTTTGCACGACGTCAGATGTCAGGAAGCCCACGACCCGTGTTGGTTAAGATGCGCACCGTGTTCAACACTCGCTGGCCAGAAACAAAAACTGTGGCTCATGCTACTCCGTCACGCGGTCAGTTGCAAAGCTGATCGAGGGGCATGCGCGACGTCGCGTTGCGACGAAGCCAAAAACGTATGCGAGCACATGCGTCGTTGCGAGGATGTGTCGTGCGCGTATCCAGGATGCACCACATCTCGTAAACTCATAAGCAATAGTATTTCTTAGAACATCGAACGTGTATTTATTGGAGTACGGAACACGTTCCACCCCCGTCCGACCAAACGAGCGAAATGACAACGATGGCGTCGACGCCGACGCCGAGAACCATCGTCGACGGACCGCCGTGCGCGTCGGACGACCTCGCGATAGACGCGAGGCTGGACGAGCCACCGGACCCACTGATACCCGACGATAAGAGACGGTTCGCGAAAATTCTTCGACATCGTCTGACTCAGAAAAACTTTTTCGACTTGTACAAACCGACGAGTCAATTGGAAGAAAAGGAGTCTCCTCATGTTCGTGGCAGTCCGGTGCGAAGATATATCTCGTACGGGACACTCGTCGTCCATGGTGTGAATGTTCCAGTCGTCGTCAAGTGTATGTCCGCGGCGTCCACGACGTCCACGGCGTCCACGGCGTCCACGGAAGCATGGGACTTGGAGCGCAAGGCCATCGAATCAGAGACGCACGCGTACGATTGCGTCGTGCCGAATATGATCGATAATCCCTTTTTCGTGTATGCTTACGCTGTCCATAAGACGACGATACCGTCCACGCCCACCACAGGTCTAAACCTAGCGGCACAGTTGTGCTCGGTCAAAGGACTGAGCCCACTGTGCCCGGGGAACGAAGTCACCCTCGTGGTGATGGAGGGTGAGAAGAGTCCGAGTCTGAAGAGCGAACTCGAAAAATACGTCGTATCCGACGACTCGTCCTCCTGGTCGGACGACGAATCTCGTCGTCTGGTCGCCGTGGCCATGCAGATGATCGTTGCGGTCGAGAGCATGCGCAAAGCCGGGATCGTCCACGAAGATCTGCACCTCAGCAACGTTCTCTTGACCGAACGAGAATTTTACTTCAGTCCGAGAGACGGAAGCGTCGCAGGTGAATCCGGTCCGGGACGCGTGAAGATGGATCGAATGATACGCGTCTTCGATTGGGATAGATCGAGAACGGTGGAACAAACGCGCGACAAGGCTCGCGACGAGGCTCACGACGCCGTCGCCGTCCTTAAGCTCTTGACGTGGTGGTTCCGGTGTGGGTTGAAGAACAAGGCCAAAGGAACACTCTGGGATCAGGTGGTCGATGCTTTTCACAGATCGACGATCAAACTTCGGCGACATCAGCCGATCAAATGGTTGTTCGCCACGGAGATTAGCGATTATGAATCGTCGTGTGTCCATTCTTCTCCTCCGTGGGGTTTACAGTATACCGCGGTGCCGGAAGGAAAGGCATGGACGAAAGACGAGACGCGTCTGATATGGGAAAGGGTACGCATGTTGTACGCCCTCCTAGATCGCACTCTGGTTTACGACAGAACGCGCGGTCCGTTCCTCGGTGGCGAATGGGTCGGAGACCTGTCGGAGCCGACGTGGAAAGCGGAGGGCGGACACGCCGTGACCGGTCACGGGACGTATCGCGGGGAGCGAAAGTTCGTCAAGATGGTGTGTCTGTCGCGCGCGAACAGACAGGTCGAGGTCGTCATGAACGCGCGCATCGATGCGATGGTCAATTCATTGAGGATTGACGAAGATTTCAGGGCGGACTATTTTCTCGCGGCCGAGGTCGTCCGTGTCGACGTCCGCGTCGACGTCGGCGCCGGAGATTCGTCCAGTGGGGTCGGTCTCATTGTCCCGAACTCGGTCCCCGAGTGGGCGCGATCGTGGATCGCCGAGTACGAGAAACACGCGACGGTAGATAATCCCCAATACGCGTTCTTGTTCATGCGAGACGTCTCGGCCGGCGTGCCTCTGTGGAGATGGTGGGGGAGTGTGAGTGGCAACACGTTTCGCGACAGAAGTATAATGCTGGCGCAGATCGTGACGGCACTCGAGGCTCTCGCCAACACGGGAATCACGCACAACGATCTTCACTGGGGAAACATTATCGTCGAGACTATTGATCCCAAGGACTTTCAGGTGATAGATCTCGGTGGTCAGAAGTTACAACCGAGTTTTCGACCCGTCCTGTTCGATTGGGACCGAGCCGTCGCGGAACCCGTGACTGGCGTGAATGGACGAGAAAAAAACACGCACGTCGACGCTTTCGACCGTCACTACGATCTCATCGGTCTCTACAAGAACCTCACGCAAAAATACCGCCCGGATGAACAGTATTTTTGGCGTCTTCTGTTGCATCCTTCTTTCGAGCCGACGTTCGACATGTTCCCGTCTCTCGCGCTCAATCACCCTCACCACGCGAATCCGTGTCTTAGTTCCACCACCGACAGTCGGAGACGTCGCTATGCGGCAGAATATCAATTTCTAAGAGAACTGAAGAGAACAGACGAAACAAGACCTGAGGATTGTCAGAGCACGTGGTCTGAAGTCTCCCGATGGAACGACCCGTTGTTGTACAAACCCTCGCACGCCGATGTCGTGGGACGAATCACTTATGGATTACTACCCGATAGTGCTACCAGTCCACCTTCGGCCTCGTCCTCGGTTTCAGCCTCGGTCGACCATGATACCGACACCGGTGCCGATGTCTTGGTGAAATTGGCGGCCCATATCGAGGTAGAAAAGCAGAAGGCCGACAACGCCATCGGCGCCGCGAAGTACGCCGCGAAGTGCGCCGCGAACACGATCGAGAAGGCGAGATTTTTGATCGCGAACTCCGAAAACACGGACGAAACTAAAATGAAGAGACTCGCGGATTACGTCGCTACCTTGGAACGAACGAGAAGTCTGCCGGTGGAGAACGATACCGAGGACGACACCGCCGCCGACTTGGACGCGGCCTGTACTTTGAAAAAGTTACCAGAGGACCCGGTGGACATCGAAGCTTTTCTGAACGAGATACAACTCGCGATAGCTCTCGAGGAAAAGACTTCGAAGCAGGCCACCACCGACATCATGACAGTCATCAACTCGTCGCACGAGATGGCGCGAGCGATGACGCCGGTGAAAACGCTGTTCGACGCGCTCTACGTCTCCGTCGAGGTCTGACGAACGATGGTGTCGACGTATTCATATTATTCAACACTATTCTCTAACACTAGGAACGTCGTCTCTGGTTCCATGGCGGCGACGAACGCGTCGTCTAAGTCTCTGACGCGACCGAGCACGTCCTCGGGAACGTCGGAGACGGTCCTGTAGACGTCGTCGAGGTAAAACGTGAACGCCATGTACGGACCGGCGACCCGAGACACGTCGTCGACGAACACGACGTCCTCTCGCGAAGAGGTTTCCCGTACCTCGTCGATCAACTCGCGAACGGCTCGTCGTAGTCTCGTCGCGACGTCGACGAACGCGTCGACGTTCGGGACACTCGACATCTCGAACGTCTCCCCCTCGACGACGAACGCGCGTTCGAAGAGTCTCATCATCTCCTCGTTGGCGGTTTCCACCAGCCCGTGCGCGTGATCCGTCGTGGTCTCGTCTAAAGACGCGAGTTCGGGGTCCCCGTGGTCGCTTCTGAGCGTCGTGACGAGATGATTCTCGTCGTCCATGGTCAGGACGAGGCGTCGAACGTGCCCCCGACCTCCCGAGACGCTTCGACACAGCGGACACCCCGACCGTTCCAGAGAACGTCTCAGATCGCCCGAGTCTCCGCACGCGCGACACGCCCGTCCCGAACAACACGTCAGGCGCCAACCGTCTCGACGCGTTAACGGTTCGAGGCACGCGACGCATCTCTCGTCGTCGTCGTCGACGGTGACGTCGTTCATTCTTCCTCTGAGCGTAGGGCGACGATGCTCGTCGCAGCACGCGAGATCATTTATTTATTTATTTCGGGGGAGCTCACGTCAAAATCAGAACGATTTCGTTACGCGCCGCGGGAACTATCTGTTCGCGGGCCCAGTTCGTGACGGCGAGACGCCAGTAGGCTCTCTGAGAGTTGTGAATGAATTTTTTCGTCAGTTCGACTTTGTCCAGTCCGTCTCGCGTGACCGCCGAGTCGGGATCCAAGAGTTCGATCGCGCGCAGGACGAAATCGTCGACGAACCTGTGCGTCGCTCGAACCACCAGACCTCTCAGGACGGCGTCGGGTTTCGCGTAGAACTCGGCCTCCGTGGGAAATCTGTTCGCCCCGGTCATGCGTTCTCCCGAGGGAACGTCCGCGCCGCCGGCCGCGTGCACGCGCGCGATCGCCCCGAAACGAGGCACGGACTTGAGACGTCGCGACCACCACCTGAACGCCCGCCCCGCGTTCGGTTCGTTCGCCTGGGCGCTTCGAACGGTCTCGTCGAACCGGTCCGACACGGGATGCGTTTCGACGACCGCGTTCGCGGCCTCGACTATCGCGTCTCGGAGGAGAAGACGCGCGTCTTTGTTCCGATTCGGTTCCGTTCGGGGGTACCGTCGCGCTTCGAGGTCGAACCCCGACGGAGGAACGGTGCGAAACGTCGATCGTCCCCCACCGACCGGTGCCTGAGCGATTCCCGCCTGAACAAACGGCGCGCCTTGAATCTGTTGTTGCTGGCCTCCTCCGCCGTCGTTATCGCCTCCTCCGTCGCCGTTATTACCTCCTCCGCCGTCGTTATCGCCTTCTCCGCCGTCGTTATCACCTCCTCCGCCGTCGTTATCGCCTCCTCCGCCGTCGTTATCGCCTCCTCCACCGTCGTTATCGCCTCCTCCACCGTCGTTATCGCCTCCTCCGCCGTCGCCCGCACGTCTCGCCGCGGCACGTCTCGCCGCGCGCTGGTTCCTCGCTATTCGTTGACCCGCGCCGCGGTCCGCGTGTCTCGACCGAATACGGAACGCGACGGCCGACATCTCGATTTCGAGATCGGCTCCGAGTTCGAACCACCGAGGCGTCTCTCGTCCGCCTCCGGCGAGCACGAAAGACGGTAACTCGGCGTCACCTCCTCGACCTTCACCTTCCCGAGAGGGACGACGTCGTGTCTCGACTCGGAGTTCATCATCGGTGAGGACGATCGTTCCCTCTCCTCGTCCTCCGTCTCGTATTCTCAGGTGATCGCCCAACGTTCCCCGTGCGTCGAACGGCACGCACGCCCCGTACGCGACGAACGACGGATTGTCGCGCCGCGTCAGGAAGAGTTGAAGTATCGCACCAACCTCGACGCTCGTCTGTCGTTGAAACAGGTACGCGTTGTACAGCGCCTGCACCTGACTTCTGGTGTCCCTCACTCTTGTCTTCGTTTTCGTCGTTCGCTCCATCAACACCTTCGTCTCCCCGACGATCACTTTTTTTCGACCATCGTCGAACGTCGCGAGGGCGACGAAATCCGCCTGGGTGGTGAAGAACCCGTACCTTCCCTTCGTCGACTCGTACACGCGCGACGGATCGTACAGGGGAACCTCGACCCCGAAGACCTCGAAACGCGAACACGGACCATCGTCAGGGAACGCTCTCTCGATCAACTCGCGGATTCTCGCGTACCCGTTCGCTCTCTCATCGACCAAGAACGCCGTGTACTTCGCCGCGGCGACATCGGTCTCGCCCTCGGCGGTCATGAACGCGTGGGCTCTGTGCCAGACGAACCTCGCGTCCAGATTCGTCGCGACGCGTTCGAACATGGAAACGGGACGGGCTCGATCGTCACCTCTCGCGATCTTGCCCGCCATTCCCGGGAAAAACGTGCGCTCTAGCGCGACGAAGCGGTCGTCGTCCTCGCGAGGCCGACCGAGGCCGACGATGGCGTCATCATCGGGAGCACTCGACATGACCAGCGAAGCTCTAAAGTGCGCGCGAGTGCCCACGTGACTCTGAAGCGCGCCCAACTGACCGCCCACGAGGAGTTCGCTCTCGAGGACTTGGCCCAAGACGTCGTCGTGTGGTCGGACGTCGACGAACAGATCGTCGATATCGACGTCGGTCGCGTGTCGAACCCCCCCCGCGTCGAATCGCGCGTACCTCGTCCTCGTCCTGAACGACGCTCTTTCTGGGTTCGACACGGGAGTCGCGACGCTCGACCAGTGGTGCGACCATCCGCTCTGCACCGGAAACCTTCTGAACTCGATCGTGTCGACGTCGTTCGCGTCGTCTCCGTCGTCTCCGTCGTCTCCGTCCCCGACCTCCTCCAGGAGTTCGGGGAGACGCATGGCGGTGAGTTGATCGCGCATCTCGGACGCGAACACGTTGTGAAACGCCCACACGCTCGCCTCGGTCCTGAGACGGAGGGTCTCGGCGTTCCCTTCCCAAGGCCCCGGTTCACGAGGGACGATGTCGACACCTTCGTCGGAAAATGTTTTGCGCACGACGGTCTCGTCGCTCTCGGCGAGACGCGCGCGTCGCGCGATCGCATCCGCGCGTTCGCCGTCGATTTCGGGAAGGTTCGCCACGGGGTCTGGAACCTCGTCCAAAAGTTTAAGCCGCGCCTCCGTCGAACGTCTGAGCCGTCTCATGGCGTTCAGCAGAGGCACGTGAAGCCACGCGACGTACTCGGGAAGCTTCTCGTTACCACCACCGCGACCCCCCTCGCCGCGACCCCCCTCGCCGCGACCCCTACCGCCGCGACCCCTACCGCCGCGACCCCTACCGCCGCGACCCCTACCACCGCGACCTGAGCGAACGAGTTGTTCGAATCTTCTCTCCATCGCTCTTCTGACGGGCGCGAGGAACGTTCGTTCCGGTAGTTTTCCGTGGTTCGCCCAGAACACGAAATGATTACGCGACCAGAGACGCGAATCGTCGGACAGATGTGGGATTTTATTAGGACCCTCGACCTGCGCGCGCGTGAACAGTTCCATGGAGTACCTCGAGTGCACGAGTCGTCCCCTGTACGTGCGTCTCCTGAGGTTTCTGTCTCGCGTGCCCATGACGTCGGACGTGTTCTCCGGGCTGTTCGGTAACGACGCGTCGTCGTCGTCGTCGGGTATCGGGAAATCGAAGTACGGCCCGAAATCCACCACGAACGACGGCTCGTCGTCCCCTCGGAAATCGTTTGGACGACGTCGAAACCGCACGTCGAGGAGGGTTCCGCGATCCCATCTGATCACGCGAAGGTGTAGGGTATTATTGACGTTCCATCCGGGAGGACGGAAAGACACGACGCGCGGTGCGTTAACTGGTAGGTGTATCCATCTGTCGGTGTTCTGAGCATGGAGGGTGTTCGCGCGTAGGTTCTCTCGGTCGTCTGGCTGACCGCCGCTCGCGCGAAGACGCGCGTCTAACGTCTCGTCGGCTGCGGCGACTACCGCCATGTCGTTTATTTTATTTTTTTAATCGAGACTTATATGCTCTGTGGAAATTTAACACGTCATTTCCAAAAACTTTCTTTCGCGCGAGACTATTTAAAGAGACGATTTAGTCGTTCTCGTCGTTATCGTCATGTCGTTCGAACTCGTCGGCGCCCCCGGCGAAGCCAGTTCCGAAGGCAATGCTACCGACGATCAGATAGACAGTGTTCTCCGGCTGTTGGACTATCGCGCGAACCTTAAAAAATTTACGTTCGAGTTCGACGTTTTGATAGTGTTCACCGGTGACGGGGAAAAAAAAAATATCGCGGGCGTGGAGTTCAAGTGTAAGACACCGATCGATGAGTTTAACGAGCAGTGCAAGCCTGCGAAAAACGGGTTCTTCCAGCTTCATGAGCGTATCGTCGGTTTGTTCAGAAACCTCGGAATCAAACACAGGCTTCACTCCGATAAGAAGGAGGCGAACTTCAGATGGGAGGACGAGTTCTGGAACGGAAACGTCGACGTGTACCTCGAACCCTCCGCGTTCGAAGACCCGCCTTATTTTGAGGAAGAAGTTTTGATGAAACGCATCCGTTCCGACGGCACTTTTATCCCTACTGAAAATGAGGACGCGATGGACGTCACCCAAAAAAAGTCATGGTACCCAGTGGGCGGCGCTCGTGTCAAAAGTATCGGGAAGCTCGTTTTCGTCATTCCGTGTCCGTACGCGACACTGATGCACATGTCCGCCGCGCGCGGCCGCGAGGCATACCCCCCCAGGGGATTTTCTTTACAGAAGAAGTCCCATGGCTTAAACTTCCCTGGGTTCGTGAAAAAAACGAAACTGGTGAACGAGGGATACTACACTCCCGAAGATGAGATGGAAATCGGCGCCGTCTACGGCGAATACAAGATCGGGAAAAACGGTGATGTGGTCGCGGAGAAACACAAGAATCAACCCCAAGTCTACAGATATACGGACGACGAGCTACCTTTCACGGAATTACTACCCGATTCAGATGAAGAAGGCGCCAAAAGTTCATTTGATACTGATGAGTTATTGGAAAATGGTAGAAAGTTCGATGCGTACGTCGGCTTAAAAAAACTAAATAAGTAAGATGCGTTGCGCCGAGAATCTAGTGGACGCGTGTCTGATGGGCGACGCGAGCGTGCTCTTCGCGTTCACCAGACAGATATTCGGCCTGTGCGACGCGCACGGCGCGTCGGACCCCGAGACGCTCTTCGAGGAGTATCGCCATCTCGTTCACCGAATGACGACCAGGGGAGGATCGCGAGCGGACGCCGTGAGGACGATGGACGCGTTGGTGTGGGATCCTGGACAGAGAAACCTCTCGGCTCTGCTGAACGTGAGCCGCCACGAGTGGTCGAGCGTGTTGACCGCGAAGACCCCCGCGCTGTTTAATTTCTAAAGGTTTTGTGATAGACGTCTTTCTACCGTCCGTCGTTCGTTCATGTCACCCCCCACCGGCGAGAAGAGAAAGCGCGAGCCCGCCGCGACCGTGGAGGAGTTCGTGAACGTGCCCCGATCGCTCGTGACGTGCATCGTGTGCGCGGACATCGTGCACGACCCGCGACACCTCGACTGCGCGTGCGAGACCAACTTCTGCGCCGCGTGCATAACGCACTGGCTCGAGTCGAACGACCGGTGTCCCGCGTGTAACTCGGCCGTGAGCGAGGTCAAGTCGTGCGGGCGATCGCTCGCGCAGGCGCTCGACGCGATAAAACGTTCGTGTCCGAACGACGAGCGGTGCAGGTTCAAGAGACACTCGTACTCGGAGGTTCGGGAACACGCGGTGAACGATTGTCCGTACAGGAAGGTGGCGTGTCCTAACGAAGAGTGCGAGGAGGTCGTGGCGCACAAAAACCTCAAGGAGCACATGCGTCTGTGTCGGCTCAAACGGTGCAAGAACTTCAGACCGCCGCGCTACGGGTGCGGCGTCATGGGAACGGCCGATTTTATCAGACACCACGAGGCGAAGTGTTGCATACCGAACGACGTGCTGAGACAATTGGAAGAGTTGATAGCGAATAAGAACACGAATAAGATAGTATAACAAATCAATAATACTGACACAGCACGAGACGCAACATGGTATGCACGTCCTCTCTCGTCTTCGGCACGCCGCGCACGTGTTCGGCGTTGACGGGTTCGTCGTGTTCTGTCGTGGGGCCTCCTTTGATTCCGCACGCCGAACACGCGTCGTCCATACCGACGACTCCGACGGGCCACGCCCCGTCGAGAGAACAGTCCTTGTGCGCGCACCTTCGGTGTTTTTTCCCCGCGACGTACGTCCCGACCAAACTCGTCCACGTGAACGACTCGACGCGCCATTCCGCGTTGGGCGCGAAGCTCTCGTAGGGTCGCGCCGCCACTCGCGCCCCTCTCGACTCTCTCTCGCGCAGCGCTCTCACTCCCACGTCGTCTCGATCGGCGTCCTCGGCGGACGCGAGACGTTCGCGTTCGACACGAGCGCAGAGTGCGTCGCGCGTCGCCTTCCTCAGAGCCGCGAACGACGCCTCCTCGTCGCCTCGAACGTCGAACACGAAAACCTTCTCGTTCGAGTCGACGTCGGTCGTCTGGTCGTCGTTCGACGCGACGAACACGACGAAGTCGACACGACTCGACCCCGCACCGCTCGTCGCCTTAGTCGCGGTGGACGCGTTTCCGAAGGTCCTGACGACTCGAAAGGCGACGTCGGCGTGTTCTGACGCGGATTCACGAACCACTCGAGCGACAGAACTCGTCAGGCGTTCGGCGACCGCGTCGTTCTCCGCGGTGATGACCGCGACGCGACACTCCGAGAAGACGATCCCGCCCGCGCTCTGCACGTCGTCGACGAATTCGGCTACCCTGTCCCTCATCTTAGACGCGAGAGCGCTCCCTCTTCCGCACGGACACTCGAACGTCACCCTTTTTTTGTCTCGAACGCACGCCGGGTGCCCGCACTTGGAGTACATGACCGCTCGGCGACGCGCCAGAGGTATCGGTGTCGCGCGATCGTTCCTCTGAGTCCTCGGAGTCCTCGGAGTCCTCGGAGTCGTCGGGGTGCGTCCGTGAAACTGTTCGGCGCACTCCTCGCACACCGCCGGAATCTTGTCGTACGCGTTCTGCGCGTAACCCCCGCACGTCGGACACAGACTCGTCTTGACGACTTGACCGTCGTCGCACACGCACACCTTGCTGAACTGTCTCGCGCATTCACATCGGCGAATCTCGTGAAAGTGGTACGAGTCGTCGTGCCCGCAGGTATCGGCGATGAGCGCCGACTGCGCGGAGACGCACGACGAGAACGCGCAGTCAGATGCCGCCACGTGATGCCGTTCGGCGAACGACCGAAGTCCGAGCGAGGTCTTCCACCCGTTGAGCGAGTCGTCGAATCCCGCCTCCATCTCGACGAATTCGGTCGTCACGCCGAGAGGAACGCACCTCCCGCGTCTGGCGTCGCACTCGTTCTTCGTCCTCAACCACGGCGATCGAAGGACGACCCTCGCGAAATTCGCCACCTCCCCCCCGTACGTTTCGGCGACGTCGACCAGATCTTCCTCTCCGAGGGTCAGCGCCAACCACACCAGAGGCCCGGTGATGGGGTCCCAAAGCTCTCCCGTCAGTCCGTCGGACCATCCATCCTGAGGTTGTTCTCGACCCGAACCGTGATCCGAACGACGACGACGACGAAGAGGCGCGTACGCGCGCATGACCCGCGAGACAAAATCGCGACACGTCAAGACGTCCACGCTCCGTTCGGAGGTGGTCTTCTCGTGTCGCGTTCGAATCGCTCTTGGGTTCTGCAGAGGACGTCTGGCGAACGGAGGCGCCAGCGCGAGATCCAGTCGCCTCTTGCCTCGATACGCGCGGTGACGCGTGACGCGACACGTGAACGTCTCGGTCGTCAGGTGCGTCGGACAAAAAACTCTCGCGCCGTCTTCGTCTTCGTCTCGGTCGACGAGCTTGCCTCGTAACTCGAACCGTTCTCCCGCGGCCATCGAGTACGACGAGAAGTCGAAATTCGAACGAACCGTCGTCGCCCCGTTCCTGTCGTCGACGAAAAACACGCACGAAGTTCCGAGAGCCCAGAAGACCGGTCGACCGCGCGACCACGCGGTCGCGATCATCGGTGGCCGCGACGCGGAACACTTCGATAACTCCGAAAGGGCGCCGTCGAAGACTCGAGTCGTTCCCGGAAATGCGGAGAGAACTCGCGCGACCGTAGTATCGTCGACGTCCCACTGGTCGGCGTCTCGCCGCGGCGCGAGTTCGACGTCTCTCCGTGCGATTTTACCGTCGACGACGCTCAATACTATCGCCCGTCGCGCGTCGACGCCGACGCCGACGCCGAGCGAGACCGCCGCCGGTGGTCCGGTCAACTTCACGAGCGCCGCGATCGACGCGGAGAACGCGTCCGTGATATCCTTCAGCACGACTCGAACGCTCTCGCCGACGTGAGGGAAATCATCGTTCGAGGTCGTCGCGTCGACCGGCGACGGATGCGCGTCTTGGTTCCAGTCGTGTTTCCTCCTGAGCGAGAGAAGTCGAGCGTCGTCTTCCTCGACGAGATCCTTCCACGTGATGGCACGAAATCGAGGGACGACGGACATCGCGTCGTCGTCTTTCCCTCTCCTGACCAGAGAGAAGTAATGTTTGAGATCGACGTCACCGGACATCTCGCGCCATTCGTCCGGTGTCCGATGGACCGCGGGGACGTGTACGTGCGCTCTTTCCAGTCTGGGAGATAACGCGCCGCAGTTAGAGAGCATGATCGGGGTCGTCGGGGTCGTCGGAGTCGTCGTCGAAAACCTCCGATCCTCGTGGGCGGTGGGGGAGCGTACCCCGAGTCGTATCATGCTGGCCACCAGCATTTCATCGCGATACCCTCTCTCGTTCGCCGCCGCTTCCGTGAGAGTCGTCGTGGGAGAGAACCTCGACGACCTGAACGAGGAACGACTTGAATCGGACGACCGCGCGCGGGGCGAATCGTTCAGACGCGATCGAGGGGTGACGACGCGTTCGTCGTCGTCGTCGTCGCGGTCGTCGTCGTCGTCGCGGTCGTCGTCGTCGTCGTCGTCGGGTTCTTCGGGTGCCTCGGGAGTTTCCCTCTTTTTCACGACGTCGACGGGGACCTTCCCCCTTCGCGCTTCTATCCTGCGTCTCATAGCCTCCATCTTGTCCTCTAAAGACAAGGAATCGTCACGCGTCGCGTCGTCGGTGCCATCGCAGACGTCGGCGTTCCCGGTTTTGGTCGAACGTTCCGCCGCTTCGCGCGGTGAACTCGACGCGACACGAACGACGTCGCGTCTCGCGTCGAACACCTTGACGGCGTGCGCGACGCTCGGTCTCTCGCGAGGCACGTCGAGGACAGCGTGGCTGTCGAACTCGTCGCGCGCGTTCTTACCCTTTCCCGCGAACTGCGTCGCGAGGGCGGCGTTGGAAACGGGATCGTCCCACTCGGAGTCGACCGTCATCTCCGAGTCTTGGTAACGCAGACGAGGAAAACACCGATCGCCCCGAACGAGGACGAGGACGATCTCGTCGCGCGTCGACGACGCGTAAAAGTTTTTCGCGTTCTTGGCGTCCTGGGCGAAGTACATGCAGAAACTCCACGTCGCGTCTGGGGCCACCCTCCCGAGAGACTTCTCCCACGCGAGAAGACGTTCCCTGTCGCGGGCGTGCGATGGGAGGTCGTGATACGCGCTCGATCTGAACTTCTTTTCCCCTGTCGCCGCGACGTCGCTCGCGGTCCACGCGTCGTCGCACTCGTATTTCGGTTCGGGAACGCGATTTATTTTCGACATTTTTTTTACGAGCGACGCGCGTGCTTCCGGCGCGCGGAAAACTTATGACGAATCAGTCCAGTGAGGCGAGCGTGAAAAGTAAAAACTAAAAAAATTTTCTTTTTGGGTCCGCGGTGGGATGGAGACTTTCACCGAGCCTGACACGCCATTCATCCTGTGTGGCGTACGATTCTAACGCTTTGGGTTTAGTCCTGCCTTTAAACGGGTGACCCAACATTCGCTTACAATTCATTCTCGCGGCGTCTTCGTCGCACGCGACGATTTCACGCATGACGACCTCTTTTTTCGCCTCGTTTACCTCAGCTCGACGACAGTTATTGTTATCATCGGGGTTAGTCGCGCGGAAGAAACTTTGCCAAGCGCGACTCCGTACCAGGCCTCGTAGTTCGTCGGCTACGACAGTGGATAGCACGAAAGGTGTGGTGGAAGGTGAGTCCGGACCGTGTCTGTATCCGGCTCTGAAAAGGGCGACGTGAACTTTCCACGAGTGTTCGAGTCGCTCCAATCTGCGTCTGTATTTCGCTTTGATACCGACCGCGTTTTGTGCGGCGCACCGATCGTAATCAGAGAGCGTGTCGATCAACTGACCGACCTGAATCGTGGGGGTCTCGACGAACCCGAATCCTTTGGCGCGCATCAAGTACGGAACGGCGTCGGCCAAACCGTAGCGAGCGGGTAAGGAGTCGAGGTTCCCTTTTTCGTGTGTGTTTTCTACGGCATCGAGATTATACTTTTGAACGAGCCCAACGTGGTCTTGTCCATCGACAGATTGATGAGTGAGAGGAACCCCGTTTAACGTCAATTTATTGTCGAAGAAACGAGCGAGGGTTTTCCAGGACAAATTATCACCATGTTCTTGTCCGTAATCCACCGTAACTCTGTTCAAACGTAACGGTGTAAAAAACTTTCCGTACCACCTTCCCGGCCAAGCTTCCGGGACGTTTTCAACCAGCTGCGTGCCGTCTTCTGTTTCGTATTTCAAGCCCTGATTTATAACTCCAAACCAAGGGCGTGGGAGTTTTCTGCAGATAGTACACTCGACCGTGTCAAAATCTGACGTGTTGAAGACGACGTCAGGTAGAACGGGATCGAGTACACCCGCGTGCGCGCGATGCGCGTAGATGTACGCCGCGCTCCACGCGATTCCACCACGAGCGTACCCATTGGGTCGGTATTCGTGGAATCCGTCAGGTAACACGAATCTTCCTCTAGGAGACGAGTGTGTTACAGTTTTATCGGCGTTTATGATTTCCTTCTCCTTGAGGGTTTTGTATTCGGGTTTTAACTCGAGGTCTTGTCTGAACACGAGCGGGTACGCGTCTTCCCTCGACCACTCGTCCCATAGTTTTTTTGTCGCATCCGCGTCGTGGGCGATGTACACCTGGCCCTCGGGCCAGGGTTCGCGCGAAGAAGCCGGCGGAACCGGTGGAATCGGGTCTCCGGCGACGAGTTCGTACGACATGTCGAGTGAGTTCTGTTATTGTCAGTTTAAATCGTACGTATATATATATTTCAGAGACGGACACGATCGACGTCTCGCGTGCTCCATCGTGAATTCACGAGCTTCGTGTCATGAACGAAACACCAGCAGTGACTCTCGACGCAGAAGACAAAGAGATGTTAAACAATCTCCCAAGTTCGAATCGCCGTCTGTCGTCTGATGGTGCACCGTCATGGTCACTGATGCGAGAAAATACCAGACTCGCGTGCCCCGTTCAAGAAATCCCTCGACGACGACGACGCGAGAGTCGAATATTCGGTCAACAACAACCGAAACCGAAAGAGGAGGATGATGATGATGATGAAGCTGCGCGCGCTCGTAAACAAGCCGACGCGAGAGAGTTCGATCGAGATGTGGCGTCGGGACTGATCACCGTCCACCGTGGTCGTCGTCGCCCAGAGAGCTTCTCGTTTGAGATTCTCCTCGCCGGGCGCTCCGCGTCGGACACTTTCAACACGAGGAGCCGTCTCGCGCGTAAAAACGCGTCGCCTGATTTTTTTGTAAAAAAACGAGTACCTATTTTTTGCCGAACCGTTCATTAGGGGACGTCCCGGTCAATTTAATTCATTTTATTTCCTCCGTCTCACTCGCTCTCGGTCGATTTTTGTCATGTCTAGTTTTTCGAAAAACGCCGTCGAGGTGACTCGTCTCGCGATTCAGCCGCACATTCTCGAGACGATGAGCGACGACAAACGGTACGTGCCGCTGCGCAACCTCGTCGGACCCTTCGAGTTCCCGACCAAACACCTTCGTCGTCGACTTCAGATCGGCAATCAGCTCCTCGGCGAGTTCAACCCGTACGTCACCGACAGGGAGAAGATGGCGCACGCGTTCTGCTGCAAGAAGCTCCAGGACATCATGCTCAACGTCTTCTCGAAACTGTACAAGTGCGACGGCGGCGAGAACAACAAGAACCGTCAGATCGAGGCGAAGAGCGCGTTCTGTCTGGTGCGCGTGCGTCGGGCCGCGATGGACGACGACCCGGACGGCGACCTTCGCGCGAACTGGATGCGCACGCGCGTCGACCTCGCCGAATCGTACTCGATCGTCGACAAACTCACCTTCTTCATCGAGGTGGTTCGGCGCGAGGGTGCCGAGGAGAACGACGGTCCCGGTCTCAAGGACATCGACGACGTCGTCCAGGGTATCTTTCGCGACCTCCAGAGAGACGCGCCGACGAGCGACGAGAACGAACAGCGAAAGAGGAAGCGTTCGAAAGACATATTCGACGCGAACCAAAACAACCAGAACGCCCTCTTCCACTGCGGCGCCGACAGCAACGACTTGGCGTACACGCTGACGAATCCCACGGACTTCGCCGCCGTCATGCACTCGGTCGTCGAGCCCGTGTCGGTGAACTTCAGCACGGACCCCAAGATGTCTCTCGGGGATCTCGCGTACGCGCCCTCGAAGCTGTTCGACGCGCAGCGCATCTACGAGCTCACGAGCGAGGAGGGACACCCCAACGCCGATCGCATGCCTCACGAGTTCATCGTCGACGTCGACGGGCTCGGCACGTGCGTCGACCTGTGCGCCGGCCTGAGTTTTCGCGTGCTTCCGACGCAGTTTCAGCCGTGTCACTTCCC
>Ga0209223_10002662_pt1 | contig 17641 bp, 17 predicted proteins | sample COG_06_FD_184750 | JGI IMG/M metagenome (GOLD analysis project Ga0209223, IMG submission 184750) | Pelagic Microbial community sample from North Sea - COGITO 998_met_06 (SPAdes) (version 2) | ecosystem: Environmental > Aquatic > Marine > Neritic zone/Coastal water | place: Helgoland, sampling...
TGATCGCATGTCTTCAGGCAAACTTTTGATAAAAGCCTCATCGAAAGCTTGGGCATTAATTTGTGGAGGGGCAATGAGAATACAAAGAGATATAAATATGATGAATGTAATAGATTTCATTAACAAGGTCCTCGTGCAAATGGAGTAAATATATATAGTGTTGAATTATATAATAAATTAGTTCTGGGCGTTGAGGAAGAAGGTATTAATTGGTGCCATATATATCTCTGGTGAATACCTTGTCCATAAAGAGCTTTTAGAACTTGCTGACGAGAGTTTTTACAAACCTTTTATGCAGGAATAAGCCAACTAATGGTAATGTCAAGCAATCGTAATTCTCATCATATATAACATTAGCCTAATACGGGAAGTTGAGCTCATCTTTTAAGTTATCGGGAGGCGTCGGTAAGCTTTTGAACGCTCGCCAGATTAGGTCCGACTTGGGGAAAAATACAACCCAAACAGTAAGCAATATCAAGGCAAAGTAGGCAATGAGACCTTGTTTTTCTACATACCAGGCTTCGACTTTTCCTTTGTATGGTCCAATTACGTTGTCGTAAAAATCTAGCGTACCACTATGACCTTCAAGAATATCCTCTTCACCACGAAACACTATCGGCCCAATGCCAGAAAGACCAGGTTTGACCTGTACAATAATATCCTGTGATTCAACGGGAAAAGCATCAAAACATCTTGGCGCCTGTGGTCTTGGACCGACCAAGCTCATATGTCCAATAAATACATTGAGTAACTGCGGTAATTCGTTAATTTTTGTTTTCCTCAAAAACTTACCAGCCGGTAAGACTCTGGGATCGTTTTTCATAGTAACGGTTCCAGTTCCCATACTCGGACTATCCTTCAGCATAGTTGCAAATTTAAACAGCCTAAACATTTCCCTGTTTTTACCAACACGCTCTTGGAGGAAAAAAATTTCACCCTCACCAGAAAATTTCAGAAACAACACGATGGGAATAAGCAAAGGTGAGAGTACAATAAGTGCTAGGCCTGAAAGTACTACATCGAAAAATCGAATCAACATTACATCCTCTGATCAAGATATTTACCGGTCTCTTTATGAGCAAACTCGGGTAATAAGTCAAAAAACAAGTCTAAGATGGCCTGTTTATTCCAGCTACCTTTTTCTCTAAGAGCTTGAACACCAGAAGAAAAATCATCTAATTTTTGACTATCGTAAATAGGTTGATTTTTTATGGCACCCACTCCATCGAACCGACTCATATCGAGGTCTTCTTCATCGGTGAAGAATTCCTCGAAATCCTTTTCGCCAGTCGTATCACTGCTAAAAAAATAACAAGGCCACTGTTTCTTAGCGATTAGTTCAGCAGCTCGATCTCTAGCCTCCTCTTCACTACAGCAGTGGAATGGCTCGTAACCCATCTGACGCAAATAGCACTCTGCGATATCAGAAAATGTGATTAGATGAAGATGTTCACTCAATTTAGGGAAGAATATCTCTCTATTTTCCCCTAGCAATCCGGACATAAGACATAACTCGCCAGATTCTTGTGGTGTTACGAAATACCGACGCACATCATTAGGAGCGGAGAACGGTTGGCGCTTTGCAAAACGCTGATTGAAACCATGCAGTAAAGAACCATCAGAGAAAGCCACATTTGCGAAACGTGCCATTGAAATAGGCATGGTTTCGCTCTCACGCATTAAGAACATTTCCATGATGCGTTTGCTAGCACCCATCATATTTACTGGATTTGCTGCCTTATCTGTAGAAACACAAAAATACTTTTTGGCTCCATACTTTTTCGCAAGTCTCAGTGTTTTAATAGTATTGAAAATATTGACCATTAGCATACGCATTAATGTGAATGGGTCTTTTTCACTTCGAACATGTTTCAATGCTGATAGGTTGAAGACATAATCATACGGTCCTTCTGAGGAGATAAGAGCTTCAAATTCAGGAGTGCCACAATCAACCGCAAATGTTCTAAAGTCACCTTCAATATAGCCAATCGTACTGCGAATATCTCTTACCAGCTCAACCATATTATTTTCACTAATATCAACAACATGAAGTACTTTGGGACTTCGCTTAAAGATCTCTTTAGTCACTGATTGTCCAATAGAACCAGCACCGCCGATTACTAGAAAACGGCTACCCTTCACCAAAGACGATAAATCAGCAGAAAGGCCATCAACATCAGCGCCAAAAAGCGTTGATGTGCGACCAATAAGCTCTAAAACCCCAGTTTCATCACTCATGCTAACGCCTCCAAAAGCGCGTTACAAACCTCATCAACTTCGTCTTCGGTCATGGTGGGGAATAGGGGAAGCGTGAGCTGTCGACGGCAAATATCTGCCGTAACAGGTGAATCATTTGGCGAAAACTGTCCTTTATAGGCTATAAAATCCCAAAAGGGTGGGTAGTGAATACTTGACTGAATTCCCTTTTCTTTCAGTGCTCCAATAACTGCTATCCGATCTGCGTTTTCAGGGAGCAATACTGGCAAGATGTGGTACACAGAAGTTGCGTTTGATGCCTGCTCCCCAAAAGGAATTGACACTGCAGAGCCCCTAAGATTACTACGATAACGTTCAGTAAGCTCACCTCTCCTAGCATTACCCGCAGGCAATTTATCAAGTTGCACAGAGCCGATCGCCGCTCGCATTTCATCCATTCTATAATTTAAGCCTGGTTGCGCAACGTCGTAGGTGATAGCGCGACCTTTATGCCTATCCAGTGTAAGGGTGGTCATTCCGTGCGAACGCAAATAACCGAGCTTCTTATCTAACTTAGGATCTAATGTCGAAACCATCCCACCCTCGCCAATCGATAAATTCTTATTACTGAAAAATGAAAAACAACCTATATCACCGAATGTGCCACATACCTTTCCATCAATCGCTGCGCCAGGCGCGTGAGCGACATCTTCGATTAAACCAATTCCTCTCTCTTGGCAAAGTTGACTTATTGCGACAATATCCTTGCACGGATAACCTGCATAGTGAACAACTATCACAGCCTTGGTTCTATCCGTTATACGCGCAGCAATCGTATCCACTGACATATTCCAATCAATCAAGGACGTAGCATCGGCCAATATAGGAACTGCGCCAACCAAGTTAACTACATTGACATCGGCAACAAAAGTAAGAGATGGAATAATAACCTCATCGTCAACACCAATGTCCAGAGCCAGAAGAGCCATATGGAGTGCTGCTGTCCCATTTGAAACTGCACTACATAAGACGCCATCGCCTAAAAATCTACCAAACTCACACTCAAATGCTGATGTTTTTTCGCCCATCGAAAGCCATCCGCCGGCAACAACATTAGCTACCGCATCAACCTCGCGATGATCGAAATTTAATTTAAAGAGCTGAATAGCCCACATATCCATGTTTTTATCCTTTTGTGAAAAGCACTTTCGTTAAGTAATAACCAGTAGCTAATACAAAGCAGCCCACCCTTCGCATACTTTTGTTAAGCTGAATTTTTCCACGACAAGCTGCCTACCATTTTGGCCCATATCAAGTCGAATCTTTGGATTATTAACTAAGTATAAAATTGCCTGCGCTAGTTTATCGGAATTTTTTATCGGTACTAAAAGACCATTATGTTGATCAATAACTATGTCGCGGCACCCGCTGACATTTGTTGATATGAGAGGTTTACTCATTGATGCTCCCTCAATCAAAGTTCTAGGAACTCCTTCCTTGTAGTATGACGGCAAGACAACAATATCACTTATAGCCATCAGACTACTGACGTCACTTCGATGGCCCAAGTAACAACACACATCAGAATACTCAAGAATTTTTGACTCCTCTACTCCATCAACCCCCGGCTCAATCCCACCTACTAACAAAAAATTAAGGGCTCTAGACCCACGCTTTAGCTCTTGAGCAGCTTCAAGATACTCTATTATTCCTTTTGCCTTAATAAGTCTTGATATTAGTAAAATGGTACATCGATTTCCTAAGTTGAGATCTACTTTTAATTTATTTAAATCCACTTTTTTGATTGCACTTCCTTCAAAATCTTCAACACAGATACCGGAACCAGCAACATATTTTGCTTTTGGCCTTGAAACTAAGTTACGTGAGGCAAAGTATTCCATATCATCTTTATTTTGAAAAATCGTAAAACTGGAAATGCCTGAAGAAAAGTACTGAGCAATATTATAAAGATACATTAGGCATTTGTGCCGGAATGATTTGCTTGAGAAGATATCACCCATCCCATTTATTGTTCTTATAATCTTTGGAACGCCTGCCAATCGAGCCGCTATGCAAGCCAAAACATTAGGTTTAGTGTCAAAGGTATGAACCACATCTGGCTTCTCATTTTTAAAGATTACATATAACTGATAGGTAGTCTTAATATCCAAAATCGGCGTAAATCCTCGATCTAGTTCATAAAAAAAATATTGGACAGCTGCATTAATAAAGACTTGCTCTGCCTCTGAACCTATAACAGCAACATCGTAGCCAGTTTCCGATAATACTCTTACTGCAGGGATTCGCAGGCTAACATCCTCGCCACCTACCAACAACAAGCGTCTATTTTTATGATTCATACTATTTACGAAGCCCTATCAGCCAAATATCTCTTGCCACAGTTGCAAAAACATTTTTAATTGATTTGGTTGCATCAATGTCAATTGTTTTATCTGACAAAAAGCTTACCCCAGAATTTATGGAAAATCGCTCTCTAAGCTCTTCTGTGGATTCCTTACCCAACTTATCTCTCATATCATTCCGCTCAATCGCAACCTCTAAAGGAGCTTGCAAATTAAAGAGTATATCTACAGGTTTTATCGACCTATAGAATTTTTGTTCAACTTTATACAAATATTGATAAAGAGGCCCCTTCGTATTATCCATTACAATCCTCGGTGAGTCCATTTTTCCTTCATTCAATCCGGGGTAACGATCACAAACCACAAGGTAACCCTTATTTCTAAATTTCTGAACCTTCTTAGAGGCGACCATTCTATCGTAAGCCAATACAACGGATCTTAATGCATATAGGATTGAAATATTATTTTCAGAAATTTGGCTTTGAAACTGAGAGCTGTTAACTCCATTCAAAATTTTGAACTGAGATCTTAAGATCAACAGTGGTTTTAAAAAAAGACTAATCTTTGTGGCGGCGGGCCTGCCTAAATGTAGGTTTTTGACTGAAAAATGATTTGAATAATGACTAGTTATAGACTCTACCAATGATGATTTTCCTGTGCCATCTAATCCACAAATCGCGACCGCCAAACCATCATGGAAAACTTTTTTTCTTTTTATAATTAGCCTATTAAAAATCCTGACAAATAAATTGAAAAAAAGGTAGCAGTGATACTTAAAAAAATCACGTCTCTGGTAGGTCCTCAACATACATTTTAGCTTTTTTGCGCAAAGAAAATTTTTCATTACTCCGCCAGCTATAAAGATTTTCTCCATCCTCTTTAGATCACTAGATGTTATACCAATCTCCCGAACCTCCTTACATTCTGACGACTTGTCGAATGACTCCCACTCCAAATAGTACTTTTCTCTTTCCCTATAGTATTGCAATGCTCCGTATAGAGTACCAATCTTCAGAAAGTGCCGGACTAAAAAAATGGTTCTACGTGCTGATCCGTTCATTGTTGGCAATCCAGATCTATCTTCAATATTTAGCTTAAGATAATTATCAATAGGAAGAACATAGTTTTTTGAAAAGCTCTCTCCAGTGACTATTTTAAAATACACATGAAGATGAGCGAACTTCTGCTCGCGCTCATCATAAGCATAGTAATGCTCTATAAAATCATGGTCAGCCTGATATGATCTGACATTGACAAAACCTATCTTGCTTGCGACCTTTTCAAATTTAGCTTTATCTATAAGTGGAACGAAAAGATCGACATCTCCTTCTCCATTAAGATGATCCTCAATGAATATATGACCCTTCCAATTAACGTAAAACACTTCTTTCTTACGCAGTTCACCAAAGAAATCGAAAAATATGCTCAACACTTCAAAATATCCTCAGATTTGAGCAAAGGTCAGGGTAAGTTTTAAGGATGATATTTTCTACGTTTAAATTCTTCTCTATAAAGAAATTAGCATTGGTATAACGCAATCGCTTGTGCCCTCTTGTTTTTAACCTATCCAAGACCACCAAAGTTCCAGGCGACCGAAGAAGGCAAATATTGAGATTTTTTAATTCGTCAGATATAAAATTCACCACCAAATTTGAATCAGTATTAAGAAATAAGAATGGCAGATGAGAAATTCCTTCATCCACTATACAACTCGATGAGGATGCTACTCGAAATATTTTTGACATTTTTTGGATGCCAAACTTGGAGACTGCGTTAACAAATATATTACAACGGAAGAAAAAAGGTACGTCTTCTTTCATTGACCAATTAAAAAGAACATAGACTCTACTCAGGCCTAACAATTTTAGACTGCATATAAACGAAATTAGTTTTGTCACAAGAGCAGGACTGAACACAGCGAATCCATCAAAATATTTGTCTTTATTTTCTCTAAGAAAGGTACTTTTACCTGAGCAAGGTTGACCTGTGATCTCAATAAACTGCATGTTTATCCTCAAAAAATTAATCTAGTACATTGTTTGAATTACACTGCAAAAAGAAACATGTGAATTAGAAAAAATTTGTAATAGACATCTAAAAAACCTTGAACTCAAATATTTATTACTCAGTTATGGTCTGAAAAACTTCTTACCCTATTTTATAGTGAGTGCTAAATTTTAATAAATGATTTACTCTGACGGAATTAAATGAACTATACGAAACGTTTTGACGCGCCCACTTATGGATTACGTCTCTACTTACGAGGTGAACTTGGCCATTTGAGTTTACGAGCCGGCTAAGCACGTGTTCTGGGTCAATGAACGGAACTATAAACTCTTCCTTCAAAGAATCCATCAGCTCGTCATTACCATAAACAACCATACACCCATGCATCAAGTACTGACGGAGTTTTTGCCCAGCTGTCCCTAAAATCCCTTCCACTATAGAAAAACCAACATCTATCTTCGATAAAAGAAACGCAACTTCTTCCTGAGGCACAATACCAACAAAATTAATTTTATTGCTGACACCCAAAGATTCCGCTAAAACCTTCAATTCGGCTATCTCTTTATTATCACCTGTTATTAAACCCGTAGCCTGTAATCCAAGCTTCAAGGAGTGCGAAACAGTTTCGATGACTTGCCTACCACCTCTTTTGACAGGAAAGCGGCCCACATATCCATAACATGTTGAACCTTGAACTTTAGACAATTGGGCGTCGAGAGAGACATCTTTCGCGCCATTACCTACTAATATCACCGTAGCACCCGAAAGCTTAAACGTATCTGTAATTCTGCGTCTTGCGAGTTCAGTAGGTGTATCTATCGAGTCTATGGCCCGAAAAATAGATCTCAGCAGGACAAAGGTAACATAATTTAGTAGGCCTCGCTTTTGACTAACATCACATATGCCGACGCCAACCGTTTTGACATGAGTTGGAATATCGAAAAACTTTAATATTTTTATTACTGCCAGCTGAATTAATGGAAGCTGCCCAAGCCGAAAAACCACCACATCTGGTTTTACTAATTTACGGATAATATCCAAGCAGAGGAGTGTAGCGGCATGGATTTCTCTTAAAACTGGGTAGCCCACTACATTTCTTACAATACGTATTTTTTGAGTATTAAGAGTACAGCCTTGCTCTATTGGCGCATAAACAAATAGGTTAATCCCGCTTCGATTTTCTAGATCTTGAAGAAAATCCTTTTCATTGAGGCCAGGCCCATTTGGCCTACCAATACGCATACTACCAAAGTAAACAATGTTCAAAATAAGCTCCAAAGTATTAACTGTTTATATTATAAGAAATTTTATATGTAAGACCACAACTCGGCTGAAGTATGAGCAGAACTGTTAATCACTATTCGTAAGATTTAGTTGGGGATATTTGAACAATTCACCAAATCAGCGACTAACAGTAAACAACGCGCTTTTTAATAGCCAGATCAATTTAAAGCTTGCTACAACCATCCTCCTTAATCTAAGGCACAACAATTAAAAGGACAAATTAGGTTGGTAGTCTTAAAAACTTGCTGTTATTCTCGTGAACATATAAACCAAACAGCACCACGTAGTAAACTGAATAAAAATAAAAAGTGCCTGATAACAAACCACTCAATAATCCAACCACCGTAAACAGTGCAAATGTTTTGCTATGTGTAAAAAACCGCCAAAGCATGTAAAAGTAAGTTCCCAATCCAAACAAACCAAATTCAAATAAAGTCTGGAGAAAAAAATTATGCATATGTAGTCGATCTTTACCAAAAGTTTGCTTTTCAGAAACAATTTCAATATCAAAAATAGTAATGGTCACTCTCAACGTTTCATCGAACAGACTAGCTGGAGAGTTGAATCCATATCCAAAAAATGCACCCCATTCAAAGTTTCTTATTCCTTCAATAAAAATGTGGAATGCTGTCACATACATTGCCAATCGACCGCTAGTGGGGTCACCTCCAGTACCCGTTGCTAAGAGCACACTGTATATATCTGACAATAGGTATTCGTATAGCAACCAAACAAAAACAACTCCGAGGACAACAAACCCTGCCTGAGTAATGGGTTTAGTTTTTTTCACAGCCCAAAAGTACATGCCTCCCAATAACCCGACAATAGCAGCCCGCCAACCCATAATAATTGAGAACACAATGTAGATAATAAATGAACGATAGACTGGAGTATTACCCTGGTACGTACTACAAATATGATAAAAAAGAAATAAAACCAAAGGGTCCAATCCTAAATAAGAATCACTGTTCGGAGCGATTAAAGAAATGACTGAAAGTATTAACAATACCTTTGGTGAGACCTTAAGCATGTTGCGTCTTAATCCCTCAGATACCCAACCATACAAACCGATGACCATAAGTGTGGTACTAAATAAAAGCACTAAATCACCCTGACTTTGTTCAGCGTAAAGGAGAATGCTAATAGTCTGCGACACCAAGAAAATTAAAATAAAAATCAAAGCTCGTATCTTGAGCCTATTCCAAAGAAATACTACTCCTCCGATGAACACTAGTTTGTAATTAACGATGGCAGAGAGGTAGAAATGGTTTGAAATAACAAGAGGAAACCTGAAGTCCATAGCGAGCTTTTTAATTTTCATTTCCAAGTCCATCCAGCGAAATCATCGCGATTAGTCTCTTGTTAGTTGTACACACCCTAATGGCAAAACCAGAGCGCAATAGAATTCCACCAAGAACTTCATATTCTTCTTTTAAGCGGAAAATGATATACAAATAAAATGTCCATCAACAAAATACAGGCCATGTAAAGCAAAAACAACCTGGAGGACCCCAACAAAAGGTGCAAACCACCCACTAAAAGCAATGTCAAGGAGAATAGTTTCACTTGGTTTAGTAAGACATCAAAAACAGACATTACTGTCAGTAAATGGAGTCGATAAAATGAAACAGACATTCGGTGAAAAGAAATCATTATTGACACAGCTAATAAACTCAGAGGGAACTGAAGATTTGTATTAAGATAATCGAACAGGCATTGCGCTAAAAAGATCAAGATACAAGTTCCTATTATCAACGAACCCAACCTCGTTGTGTTTTCATCCAAGTAAATACCACGAGATACTTTTGACCAATATTTTTTCTGCAACACCCAAAAGTAGGACAGAGAAACTTTTTGGATATTAATTGCAATTGATAGGGCAACGCTGAATGCAATAAAGTAGTCCTCTGACTGGGAATATTGAACAGCGCTTCTTGAAATAATTGGTATATAAGTGATGAAAAATGAGGAAAAAAATAAAAATGCTGAACTTTTTAAAATCAAATACAAATAATTTATAGTTCTTATCTGAAGTTTTAATCTTGATAGACTGAACGCTTTCAAAAGATAGGGCAGGAGAAAAATAATGCCGCCAGAAAAAGTTACTGATAGCAAAATTATTAAACTTAACTCTGAATCGACAATGAATAAGCACAAACTGCCAGCTAAGAAAACTAAACTATCTTTAATCATGAACAACGATACTGAATTACCCGTTGAATTCCTAAGATAGGATAAGCCCAATGTTTTGAAATTTCCAACAACCCCAGATACTAGAACCAGTGCAGTCAAGTAATCACTCTTAAAAGCGAGCACATAAACAATTAAAAACAGCGCAGTGCAGATGAATAAGAGCAAAAAATAGGCTTTCAATCTTCGAGCGCTTGGTGGCCGCCTCGCCCATCGTAAGTTAGCTATCCCATTTAATCCCAGCATTGACATAGCCACATAACTAATAAGCAAAGTGGAACTATAGAATGTGTAGTGTAGAGAGGTAGAGATTATAAAAACCGGTAGAAGCCCAAATAAGGTCTGGCAACCAAGCCAAAAAAGCCTCACTAGGAGCACATTATTCAAAATTTGATTCAAAGTTCGCAATCTTTACTCATCCATTTTCTAAATATTAATTTTTCAAAAAGCTGTCATAGGCATCACGACTATGTCCACGGCGGTGTGTTCAGCCCCTGAGTAAACTCTTAACTTTAAAAGATTAAGTATGCCACTACTAAATTTAGGCCATGATAAATACTAATAATCTAAAACTTGCATATAGTATTCCACTACGCAAACCAATTCCTCAGCACCTCCGGATGGCTGAGTTGACCTTCGAAACTAATAGTCTTCTGGAAATATTGAGTGTCAATATTACTCTGGCACACTGATGTTATGAATTGTTTGGGTTCTGCCAAAAACTCATCTATCTGTACAACTCTTACATGATGAATTCCATTGAAACTAGCTAAATCATTTTTGCACCACTCATCCTCTGGGGTTACTAGTACTATAGTAGGTATCCCACAAAAAACAGTTTCCATAGCAAATCCACTTATTCCGGTAACAACTAAATTTGCGTTTCTCATTGCCTCAAATTTTGGTCTCTTGTCGATAAAATTATTTATGTTTAAAACGACTCCTGGATGAGGCCTTAAATTAACCGAAAAATCTTTTTCAAGGATTGACGCAATTTCAAGTAACCTACTGCGAATATTGAGTGTATCAGCCAAAATCAGCTCATTTCCATCATGACTTTCATTGATTTTAATTTGAGATACCGCTTTAAAAAGTTGCTGTAGTGGACTTTCCGCTTTGAAAATGGTGACAGGAGGAGGTTGTCTTTTGTCAATATTGAGCGGTGATGAAAACACGTGCAGAGTAGTTTTAGTAGGCACAAATGAATAACTTGGCGATGTAAGGATACCATGCTCTATAACAGTGAGTTTAAGACCTAATTTTTGACTTGCTTCTGCAACATCTAAATATGGGCTTATGTCCTCGCGAGAAATTATTACGCTTTCCGTTCTCAATAACCGTAAAAAAACGGATATGTATCGAGACGAATTTGAGTATCTCAATAGATCTATATCGAGGTAGCTATATTTCCTAATCCAACCAGAAGAACCAACTAGTTTGAGAAGCGCTCTAAAATGGAAATAAGCCTGAGGGAAAGTTCTAAACGCTAAGCTAGATTTAATAAAGAGAATAGTAAAATCTTTAGAGTAACCACTCACATATTTATTTATATTGACAACTTGGTTTTGATTAGAAACCAACATCAATTTCTTTCCATTGCCTGAAGAGGACAATGTCAATAAATAGACTATTCGGAGCGGATCAATGATAAGGCAGACCAAGAAAAGACCACAAAGATAAACCCCATAAAGGGCTCCACTCCTCCCACTGTTATTGCGCACAAAGTCTAGATAGCCATAATCCATAGGTACAGAATCTTATAACGAAAAGTGGGAATTAACATTGTGACAGCTTTCTTTTAGATCGAAAACTATTGGATTGCCTCGAAGGATCTCGTCCCAATCATTTTTACTATACTCGACAAAATCTTGATGTTTAACCGCAATGATCACCGCGTCAAAAACTTGGTTTCTAGGATCTTGTATAAAATTTACCTTGGAATGTTTTTTGTCGGACTCTGCAACCCATGGATCGAAAACCGCAACTGATGATGTAAATTCATTGAGATTAACAATAATATCCATCACTTTTGTATTTCGAATATCAGGACAATTCTCTTTAAACGTATAGCCAAGTACTAAAACATTAATATCATTGATAGGTCTTCTCATCTGAATTAATTTGTTTTTTAGTTGCTCAACAATATAATAGGGCATCGATTCATTACGTTTTCTGGCCTGTACTGCAATATCAAGTGAATGTCCCATCGACTTAGCTTTATGTATAAGATAATAAGGATCAATGCCGATACAATGCCCACCCACTAGGCCGGGCGAGAACCTCATGAAATTCCATTTCGTATCAGCCGCATCCAGAACGTCTGAAGTCTTAATGCCCATTGCAGTGCATAGAATTGAGAACTCATTAACTAATGCAATATTTACATCGCGTTGAATATTTTCAAAAACTTTTGCTGCCTCTGCAACTTTGATAGATTTAGCAGAATAGACACCTGCCTTAACAATGGAACTATACAGTTCGTTAATTAAGTCGGCAGATTTACTGCAGCAGCCAGATGTAACTTTAACCACAGTAGTAACCGAAGAGGTTAAATCCCCAGGGTTTATTCGTTCAGGGCTATAGCCATAGAAAAAATCAACTCCACCTTCAAGGCCCGAACCTTTGTTAATAAGTGGTATACAAATATCTTCCGTCACACCTGGATAAACTGTTGACTCAAAGATCACGATTGAGCCAGAGGCAATGACCCTCCCTAGTAGTACAGACGCTTTTTCAACGATAGTCAAATCAGGCTCAAACCTACTGTTTACAGGTGTTGGAACAGCTACAATATAAAAATCCTTACCTACTATTTTTGTCTCGTCATTAACGAAAGTAATATTTTGACTCGTAAGAGCAGACTTCAAGGCACGGCTTGAAACCTCCTGTGTAGTATCTCGGAAATCATTTAAGTCATCTATACGCTCAGAATTGACATCAAATCCAGTGACACAATAGTGTTGACTGAATTCCAAAGCGAGAGGCAACCCCACATATCCTAGCCCTATTATGACTACAGATTTCTTATTTTCACTCATATTGTCCATCTCTTAAAAAATGTAACTAACAGATTACAAAAAATTCTCAGCACTCACTTATGTGGGCACACTTATATAGGAAGTGTTTCTCTACAGGATAAACGCCTACCAATATCATTAAACTTTTGAAGGAACCGCAACGATGTTCCAGGAGCTTACATTAGCAGTCCCTTTTGGCTCCAAAATAACATTGGTTTTTTCTTCTAGATACAAGATATCGAATTTGCAAAATAAATCTCTGATATGTTGCTCATCCGAAAAATGAACTTTGCCGATACCAACGAACTGGCCCTTAGTATACTTAGTTTTTGTGTATTTATCATCGACCTCTTCGCCAGACTCATAGTCACTATGTTTTGTTGAAAACCAATCTGATCCGATAAAGATACCGTCAGTTTTTAATGACCTGAGAATAATTTCTAAAGTATCTCGAATTGAGCTCTCGTTATTATGCGTTATTGCTGCCCTATCAAAAATTAAATCGAAGAGCTCTCCAAAGGGCTGAAATGATGTGAAATCTCCACACACAATACTGTCTGAAAATTCGGGATATTTTATACCCAGCTGTTTGACAATAGTCGTACTTCCTTCGATCGCATGATAGTCCATCTTCAAAGACTGGAATAAGGGGATATTTGCCCCAGCGCCGCAGCCCAACTCCAAAGCTCGTCCGTTTTGCTTAGATAAGATAGCTTTGCAATGCCTATTTACTAGACTTACTAGATCACTCCACGGCCAAATAGATAGCTGATCACCATCTGCATAACACGAATCCCATTCATGGCTAAATCCCACGTTAACTCTCCTTATTTGGTTACAGCTAAAGCAATCAGATAGACCGCTTAAAAAAATCCAGCTGAAACCTGTTTACTGGCACAAACTGACTATTAAAACTAAGTATTAAATATATAAAACTAATTTAAGATCAATTACTGTCTCTCTAACTCTTTCCTAACCATAGGTAAATTTAAAACTACTGGAAATAAACAGATGAAAAGTAAAATAAATATACAACCAACTCGATTAATATTTTAAATCTTAAGATACCTGCCACGGATTCATTGATATAAATCACTCGAGGTTCTTCTAAAATAGATCGACTTATAAATTTCAGCCAGTATGGATGTTAGATACATTACCAGACATTAATGTGCTCAACGAGTCAGGACCGACATTGAAAAGCAGGTCTATAATAGACATATAGGGTTCGAACTCTCCATAAAGCTGCGGATATATCGGATGTGTATAACTCTGAAAGTGTGGTGTTACATCTTTCTCTAAGAAGCTTTCTTGGTCAGCATAGTCTTGACCGAGAGCACCAAAAACATAATCTTTAGCGCCTAATTTGACACACATATCTAAAACCAAATCAGACTTTTTGCCCTCGAACTCAAAATTGCTGGCAACCCAAATCGGCAACGAAAGTCCCAGCGCGTCCAGCCCGAATTTAAGCGTAGCAAAATTTAAATCCGCCAAAAACTCATATTCTTTGCCCAATAATAGTAGTTCTAATTGATCGATATAATCGGAGTAGAACGGGGCTTTTCTATATGCTAAATCAATTGACTTGAAGTGCTTTTTGTTCCAACCATTATTAATTACTTTGATATTCCCTACACATTTATTGAGGTGATTTTTAGATTCGACAGGAACACTTAGCCAAATAACTCCAGAATTTGTTTTTATTTTATTTCGATTGTTAAAATCTTTCGTTTGATATTGTGCAATGTCGAACACACAGAACTCTTCAGATAATGCAATTTTGTGAAATAAACCAAGCCATGGCATATACACTGGCTGATGAGCGGTAAGAATCATTTAAAACTCCTAATTAAAGCTGTAATTTTTCCCACATCCGAGTCCAACATCGTGGGGTATATCGGCAAAGAAACTGTCATTTTAGATAATTTATCTGCTCGCGGGCAATTTTCTGGAGAGGTTAGCAGCTCCCAGTCTTGAACTGGCACGATAGCATTTACACCAATTTCATGGAGGGCCTGAATCATATCATTAGCTTGAGGCGTTTTAATTACAGCTCGATAGCGAGCAGGTATATCCGAGGAATCTTTAGAATCAAGCATATCTGCTCCCGAAGCCCTATATTCACAAAAAATATCCTCCCGTCGTTCCAAAAAATCAGGCACTTTCGATAATTGGACTCTTCCAATCGCCGCCTGAACATCAGTCATTTGAAAGTTGAATCGTAAATTGGTGTCATCTCTAGAATCAAACTGTCTATAATCTCTCAACCAATCTATCACGCTTCGATCATGACTAATCAGGGCGCCTCCATGACCACCTGATGTAAATATCTTAGTGGCATAAAATGAGCATATGCCGATATCGCCTCTCAACCCGATGCGCTTTCCAGATGATACCGCGCCAAAAGATTGTGCTATATCTTCTATTATCTTCAAATTTGAACGATTTGGCAGGTGAGTGGGAATCCCAAATATAGAAGGTGCTATTAAAATATCAAACATTTGATCATCCACTTCGGAAGGATCTAAATTTGGCGAGCCTACACCACAGTCCAGATAAACACCTTGCCCACCTATCAAACCAACAGCGTTACGTAATGCCGCACAGGCATAAGCTGGCAGTCCAATTTTTTTACCTTTACCATTCAGAGCCAATAAGGCCAAATATAAGGCTGCAGACCCACTAGAGACAGCAAGAGCATGCCCATCTGGAATCTCAAAAAACTGGCATAGCTCTCGCTCAAAAGCTTCCACCTCAGGGCCTTGGGCCACCCAACCACTAGAAATAACCCTGCTCGCCGCCGCCGCCTCCATCTGATCAAAAGTCGGTCGATTATGCGGAATCATAGTCATCAATCTCTGATTTATAATAGCCCTCTTTCACTACAGCCGGATTTCCAATAACAAGCGAATAAGGAGGAATGTCAACCTCACCCACTATGGTGCCAGCCGCCACCACACTATGATGACCTATTTTTGCCCCTCCTTTTATCACAGAATGAGACCCTATAAAAACTTTGTCACCAATATCAATATTTTTTCTATCAACGCTAGAGGACAAACCAATACACCTGCGGTGCGAGTCCGCACAGTTAATGGTAACAAAAGAAGCGATATCACAAAAATCACCTATGGTTACTGTAACTCCATTTGCATTAACTTCCGAAAAACCGCCAATGTATGTTCCCTCTCCAATTTTAGGTTCACCGACAATCCAGACTAATGGATGGAAATCGTTTTTCCTAAACGTAGTTAGCCTCGAAAACCATGATTGAAGGGTTTCTAGATCGGGTTCAAACATCAGTTAAGTCCTTCAGTTCGATTAAAGATCCTGCAGGAATATTCTTATTTGCTTTTAGTTCGGTGATTTTCTCTATCATGTCAGAGGATAACCCACCGCCGGGGCGCCTAGCCCCAATGTTCAGACTAGTAAAGCGTTCGCCGCAATTGATATCTTTTAATGCCACAACACTCCTCCGAGCTAAAACTCTCATATCTTTCTCGGGGGCCGTTGGGATAACTAATCTAGATCCAAGCATACAGCTGGCCTCCTTAATTCCAGCAACCCATTGGCTCAGTTCGTTTGGCTCTTCTGAAAACCAGTGGTCAGGGCCGGGAAGGTCATGACTCAAAGTAAAGTGCTTCTCAAAAAGAGTAGCCCCTAGGGTGGTAGCCATTATTGCAGCCGTAACACCTGATGTGTGATCAGAAAAACCAAGGTTTAACCCTTCAAATGCAGCCCTTAGTGTTATAAGTTTGTTGATATTTACATCTTCTTTAGGCGTAGGGTACTGCGAAGTGCATAGGAGCAACATTACTGGAACCTTGTCTTCGTACCAGCCCACCGCATCAAGCGCTTGGTGCACCTCACCTATATCACTCATTCCACAAGAGATAATCATCGGCAATCCCTTGCTAGAGTATTCTCTAAGTAATGGTAAGTTCGTGAAATCATCTGATCCAACTTTAATAGCGGACATACCTACTTTTAGCAACTCGTCTAAGTCAGATACATTTTGAGGCGTAGACAAGAAATCTATTTTCAGTTTATCGCAGTAACTTTTTAATTTTTGCCATGAATTTAGGTCCAGCTCATTTCGCTTAAACATATCTAACATTGGTTCAGTGACCATTTCACCTTGCGATTTGTATGTGAACATTTGAGTTGGATCGCCACATAATTCTGAAGCTCTAAAAGTTTGGAATTTAACGGCGTCTGCTCCCGAATCTTTCGCAACATTTATCATTTCAATGCATCTGTCATAAGACCCATTATGGTTAATTCCCACCTCAGCAATAATATAAGGCCCCCCCTTGCGTACACCCGCGCGTCCTATATAAAATGGTTTTTTATTCATCATGATTGAGACCTACTTCGACAATACAGTATGGTGGGAAATTAAGACCAATTTCCCGCTCCTTTATACTAAAATTACTTTTTCTATAGTTCATTCGAAGCTCCGATAATTTTTGCCTTCTGAGATTGAAAATATACTTTTAATTACTCGATCAATCCCTTTTCCGTCAACCAAAAGAGATGCCTGAGATGATAATTCATTCAATATTTGAATATCCAATTTAT
>Ga0209223_10002664_pt1 | contig 17616 bp, 18 predicted proteins | sample COG_06_FD_184750 | JGI IMG/M metagenome (GOLD analysis project Ga0209223, IMG submission 184750) | Pelagic Microbial community sample from North Sea - COGITO 998_met_06 (SPAdes) (version 2) | ecosystem: Environmental > Aquatic > Marine > Neritic zone/Coastal water | place: Helgoland, sampling...
AAATTGTTTTTCGGAACTTGAATAACTTCAACCATTGGAAGTTGTTCCTTCACCATATTTACCTCAAAATCTGAATCATCTATAAAAACAAATGAATCCAAACCAAGATTGAGCTCTGTACTTAAATCTCTGATATTATCTACTTTATTATTCCAATTAATTTTTCTTAAAGTTGTGTTATCCCAATTTAGAACCATATCAGGGTGTTCTTTAAATACGACCTCAACATCGTTGAAATTATTTTTGCTACATAAACAAATTAGACAACCTTGGTCGTTTAATGTTTTAAATATTGTTTGTGCTTCGAAAAACGGCGATCCTTTTTTGTTGTTGTAGCTTAAATTAATTCCTTCGATACCGTCTTCACCGATAATTCCATTCCAGAGAGTGTTGTCACAATCTAATATAAGAACCTTTTTAACCTTTCCCGTACTTGATTTTATTACTGGCATTATGTATGAACTATATTCAAGAAAAAAAGAGGGTTTATATAATGATTTGAATAAATGATAAAACTTTGGGTCATAAGAATTCTTAAGGCCTAGTGAAGAAATCACTTTGTCAATATCTGTAAGATGAATTTGGTCGCCAATATTATTTTCAAGAAATAAATTTAATTCATCTACGAATGACTCAAATTTGTTCTTTTTGATTGTATTTGTTGTGAATAATAGAGAGGAAAATTTATTCCATATAACCAAAGATGATTCTTTTAAATGATCCAGCACCATTTTTATTTCGAGCTTGACTTTGTCTCCTACATTGAGTAAATCCTCATCTAAAAGATAATCTGCTTTAAAATGTAAGCCTTCAATTATATTAGATGTCTCCCAAAATATAATTACCAAGTCATATTTGGAAGATTTTTTTGAATCATTAATTATGCTGTCATAATCACCAATACTAATTTGAGGGTTAATTTCACATTGTCTTAAATAATATTCGAGTGGTGCAGCCAATTGATTGACCGTAATATTCGATATGACAAGAACCTTATAATCTGTTAATCCCGACTGAGTGTTTCTTAATGACTTATTCCTTTCTATTATTTGCTGTAGTGTGAGCACGCTAATTTTTAGTTTGTTCTTCTCTTTTAAAGACTGGACGAGCAGGATTTCCCATTACAACCGTGTAATTCGGTACATCTTTAATTACAACTGAACCAGCACCTATTACTGCCCCTTCGCCTATTGTATTAACAGAATCTAAAATTATGGCTGAAGTGCCAATGGTTGCATTTTTTAATATTTCTAGCTTGCTGAATTTGATATTAGCCTCAGTTACAATTGATTTATTGTTAAAGTCATGTCCGTGAGTTGAAATAATAACACCTTTTGCAATTCGTACATTATCCTCAATTTTTAAACCTCCTGAATAATCTATTTCACACTGGCCTTTGATGAGTACGTTATTACTTATATATAAAGAACCTATTCCATTAATTTTCGCATGACTCGAAATGAATTTTGTTCCTTTTCTAACATAACTGTGCTTACCTATTTTAAAAATAAGACTTAAGAAAAAAGACTTGAGTTTATCCAACAAGGGAATATCAAATAAAATAATTGAGAAAGGAATTTGAAATCCAAAAAGTAACATCTGCTTGAGGAGATTCATTATTTATTATTTGCTAAATAATCTTTGATTTTTTTAAAACTTGTTAATTCTGTAACAAATTCATCATTTATTTCTATTTGAAATTCATCCTCTATTGCTACAATAACATTCATGTGAGCCAATGAATCCCATTTATTAGATGTTTGTGTTGAAAAATCATCATTAATTTCAATTGAATCTACATCCAGAATCGTTGCTAATATCTTTTTTAATTTATCTTCCATTTATCATTTTTTACACCTGTACCATGTGTTATACGACTCACTGTTTTGCCCATTATAATTATGTGTAAAATTAACTTTTTTTATTATTTCAAAGCCCATTTCTTCTAGTGAATTATCGAAAGGTCGGTCATGAAAATTTATAATATGGTCAAACTGTGGCATATTTGAGGCTGTTGTTAAATAAACTTCTCCATTTTCAATTAATGAATTATATATATTTTTCATTAACAATTCAGGATTTTGAATATGTTCTAATAACTCAATACAATAAATGTGAGAATAACTGTTTGGACATTCAACAAATATTTCTTCTACAAAGTTGAAATTAGAAAATTTATTTTTTGTAAAATCTGAAATCGCTAGATCATATGCATCAATATCCCTATTATTATTAGGTAACAAAGTTAATTCTATACCTGGTCCAATTCCTATAAATAATATTTTGGATGTTGTATTGATATTTTTGAAAGAATCTTTGATTTCTTTAAAGATGGCATGTCTAACTTTTTCAAAAAAAGATGATAGTATTAACGCTATATCATAGTCGATACGATCTATTTTTACTTCTCCTTTTTTTAATATTGGATATTCATTTGTTTTTTGAAAATTATTGAGATCATTTAAATATTGTAAAGTAAATTTGTTGTAGGACGCTAAAACTTCATCAACGGTTAGGTTATATTCATTTGCATACTCATTAAAAAACACTGCAATTGTTTCATTAAGTTCTGGGTCGTATGATTCATTCTTCTTCAAAGATAAATGCGCGATTCTTAACCTTCTATCTGCTTCTAAAATTTTTTTAATCATTGTTTACTTTTATTTAAGTATTTCATTTGAAATATACCAGAAGCCATTTGTTTATTTTCTATATCATATACTGTTATACCTACTTTCACTAACTTAAACCTTTTATCGTAATTCAAAACTTCTCCAACAAATTTATAACTGTCACCAACATAACAAGGTTTATGATATGTGAAAGTTTGAGAGACAAGCATTGAATTTTCCAAAGCTAAACTCATTGCTGGGATATAAGAGGCAATAGAAGAAATAAGCATGCCATGAATAACAATTCCTTTTAGACCTTTTTTCATACAATATTCCTCACTAATGTGATATAAATTTTGGTCTCTTGATATTTGAATAAAATTTTGTAATAACTCGTGGTCAATTTTTTTAATAAATTCAATTTTTTTAAATAACATACTCCTCAGTATAAAAGATTAATATGATCCGAATAATTAAAATCAGTTATTCGCTCACCAGTTCGAATTTTTTTTAATAAATCTGGATTAGATATCAAGTTTCGGCCGAATCCAATTAATTCTATTCCTTTACGGTCTAATAATTGATTCGCCATTTTTAACGTTTTAACACTTCCGGTAACTATCATTGGTTTATTTGTGTGTAAGGAAATTAATTCTGATAAAGAATATTGTGAACCAAACATTTTTGATTCGACATTAATTTCAGATACGTGAAATACATCAATACCCAACTTGTCTAATTTTCTTATCAATACTGGTATATTATATTTGTTTTCATTGTATCGAATAAATGAATTGTCAACAAAATGATTAGAAATTCTGTAGGATATAGGTATAGAAATAGATTTTTTACATTCCTTTATTATCTCTGAAATGAACTTGTAATTCCCATCTACAGAATACTCATCATCTCTAATATTTGTGTTTAAACTATTAAATTGATGTATTAAATATCCGTGAGCACCATGAATTTCAATTCCATCAAAACCAGCTTTTTCGGCTTTTTTAGCAGAATTCACGAATTCATTGCATATTCTTTTTATTTCCGGTTGAGTTAATGCTTCAGGAACTTTAAAGGGAGTTTTTGTTTGAAAGTGAACCAATGCACCATTTAAGTCTTGTCTCCAATACGATTTTGAGTTATATGGTTTTATATTAGTTGGAGCTAGTACTTTTCCTCCTGTGATTTCCTTTACAGTTAGTCTTCCAGGATGAAATAATTGTATCCAAACTTTTGAACCTGTTGATTGTATTTTTTTTATTATTGGTTTCCATGCATCAACATGATTTTCATTGTGAAACTGAAGACCTCCAATATAACCTAGAGAATCGCTGTTATTTATTGCAGCACTTTCTGTAATAATTAGAGAAATATCATTTTGAGCACGTCTTATGTAATACTCTTCTAGTTTTTTAGAAGGAATTCCTTCTTTATCACATGAGTATCTTGTCATTGGCGCCATCACAGTTCGATTCTTTAAATTGAATTCTTCATAAGATTGAAATAATGACAATAAATTTCGAGATTTATCCTGATGCATTGGACTTTACCTTTAATGATTCATGTTCTATATGTAACTTTTCATTTAAAAATTCCGATAATATTTTTGAGATCTCTGAACCTTCATTGAAAATAGAATTCATTTTTATCTCATAATAATTTGGCGAAATGGAAAAAGTGTTATGAAAATGTTCTTTTTTTAGACGAGCTATCTTTTTATATTTAGTTTTAATGTTAGGGTTAAATTTATTCTCTAAAGGAAATAAATAGGGCTGCCAAAAAGGAATAAAGTTGTGCGCAATGAAACTGTTTCTTTTTTTTCTTGAAAATTTAAAAATAGATTCTGCAAAAGAACTAGGATCCCTGTAAATATGTATAATTAAAGTTTCCTTGTTCATGTATATCTTTTTAGGGATTATCATTGACAGTAATGGATCAGTAGTTATAAAGATTTTTTTTTTAGAAAATTTATTTGTTATTCTTGAAAACAGAAATGATTTTACTGCTTCAATGTTAAAAAAATGATAATTGATATTACCATAAACATTAGCAATCCTTGAATACGGCATTTGATGGGTTACTGTGATATCTTTGTTTTTAAACGTTTCTGACAAAATTTCGGCCAATCTGGTTGTTCCACATCGTCCTGTTGATACAAAAATAATCCTTTTCATTTCAATATTTTCTTTGCAAAATTAATCCCATTATCTAGTGTTATCTGAAAACAAAACCCTAAAATTGATTTTGTCCAACGTTCGGGATGAATTTGAAATATAATACTTGAGTGAGGTTCTTTTTTTAAGTAACTAAGTAACTCCTGTTTTGAATTAAAACTTGAATCGATATTTGATTTTACTTTGTCCCTTCGATTATTCAAACCAGAAGTCCAATTTCTCCCTGTATCGTTAAGATAAGCAATATTTGAATAGTCAATATCTAGATAAACCTCTCCGGTGATATTTAATAATTTTAACTTTTCATAATTTTCATTTGATCTCCACATATCCCTGTTGTCAAATGATTTCAGAGGCCTTCCATGCATGGCAATGGTCTTGACGTCAACAATATTTCTAAACATACCTAGATTTCTTTTAAAATCATTTAGGGCTAATCGCATATCACCATTCGCATCAGATAAAGATTCATAATGATAACCTATTTCATGTCCCATTTCAGCTATTTCAGTTATGATGTCTGGTTTAAATGTATACCTTTTAGCTCTAAAATAATAAGTACTTACAACTCCTATTTTTTTTTCAAGTAATGCCATATTTAAGGCCCTTTTTGGAAAACGGTCTACATCATGCCTGATAATACAAAACCGTGTTGGTTGAGTTTTTAGTGCAAGATATTCGTCTATTCTTATAAACTGATAATTTTTCTCAATTAGTATATTCAGGTATTGCTCATACGATCTTAATGTAAAATCTCTCATTATTTATATAACCGTTCGTTATCTTGAATATCCATCCACATGGCAAACAAAAAGAAATTCACTGAGCTAATCATCAAGAACATAAATGCTAATATCGTTGCATCGCTGATTTCTCTTATTGGGTTATAGGATAAATAGATGATTTTAACTAAAAAGGGCATTGCAATAAAGAAGAGAATAAAGCTTAGATTGTAAAGTAAGAAAAGAGGGTGAAAATCTTTAAATAAATATTTGATCCACAATCTTTTGAAAAAGGATTTAATCAATAAGAAAGAAACTGTTGGTATAACTTTTAGCACTTTCATTTTTGATTGTTCTCCCACATTATAAACAGGTTTTATCTCAATTTCTCTTAAGCTGCAATACGCAATGTTCAATTTAACGAGCATATCGTTAGGCATACCATAGCTTTTGTAAATATCATATATTTTTATGGCATTTAGTGCCTTTTTTGAAGTGGCAGTATAGCCAGTTTGTGTATCAGAAATCCGCCAATATCCGGATGCTAATTTTGTTAGAATGGATAATATACTATTTCCAAAAAATCGAGTTTTCGGTATGACTAACCAGGCACTTCTGTGTATTAATCGATTTCCTTTTACATAATCAATATTTTCGAATACAACTGGTTCGCATATATCAATTAGTTCGTTCGGATCCATTTGTCCATCACCCGCCATGACTGCCGTGCAATCAATATCATGGTCTTTACACCATTTATAACCTGATGCTATAGCTGCTCCAACACCTCCGTTTTTAGTATGATTAATCAGTATAACTTTACTTTTTTCTGAATTGGAATTGATAACTTCTGAGGGGTTGAAATATTGTTTCTCTTTAATGTTTTGATCAAAAACAACTTTGTCTGCATAGTTGTAGGTGGTTTCAACAAAATCTCCTTTTGTTTTATCCCGAATAACTGCAGATGTAGAATTATAATTCTCGTCATTGATGTAGGATATAACTTTCTCTGCCGTTTTATCATTTGATTTATCATTAACAATTACAATTCGGTCTACAAAATCGGGCATTGTTTCAATAACTGATCCAATTTGAGTTACTTCGTTGTAGCATGGCACAACAACAGCAATTGTTTTATCATTCAACATAGGAATATTTTCTTTTTAGACTCATTAATATATTTGAAAAATCACTCATGAAAAATAGAACGAGCAATGGTATTATAAATTCAAAAGTCAGTGTGTACCTCAATAAAGGGAACCCGATAAGACCATAGATAACCACATTGCCAAAATAAAAGGTAAAATAAACTAATATAACGTTATAAAATTGATTTTGGAGTTTGGTCTTAATTGACATCCATAAATAGAATATAATGGCTGTTACGAAAAACATAAACAATAAAGGCGACCTATAAATTCTATTTGTGATTTTTATACTAAAAACATCATAAAACTTAAAGAATAAATTAGAATGTAATTGTTTTTCTACTCTTTTACTGTCTATGTCAAATTGATCACTTAAAAGTTGTGATCTTGCATAATAGGTTGTAGATTTTTTATTTATGGTATATGGAACCGATAATAAATTATAGAATCTGTTTTTTTTGAAATGTAAAAATCTTTCTATGTATACTTGGTCATTTTTAGATAAACTTTCGTTTCTCCATTGATTTTTTATTATTACGCAATGTTCTCTGAATTCATTTTCTGGACTATCTAATCCACAAATCTTTATTGATTCATCATTTAGACTACTTATTGTGATTGAATCTCTAGTAACAAGAAATCCATTGTAATATTCCTCTACAGATTTCGGCTTATATCTTTTTGCTAAAATGGTGTTTTCAGGCAGTTCTTTTATAATTTCGTTACTTATATCTTCTAATCTATCAATAGAATTATCAAAAAAATATTTATCCATTCTCGTATATGAAAGAAAACTAAATTTTCCGGGTTCTGAGAAAAAAAAGTTGTACGAAGAATAACTAATTAAAATACCTCCTAAAGTAAACAGGAGATAATACATCCCATTTCTTTTATTGATAAAATCTATTATGAACATTGCAATTACGACTCCAAATAGAAATATGTTAGATGAGCGGATCATTATTAGAAATGCAAATAAAATACCTAGAAGAACATAGTACTTTCTTTTTTTAGTGGTCTGAGCTAAAAAGTAAATACTAAATGATATCAAAAAAAGATTCTTTATCAGCGAATCAGGAAATATTGTCGTTTCCCAGGATACATAATTGTCATTGAAGATGTGGATTAAACAAAAAATAGAGACGACCCATAAATATTTCGTTTTTCCAAATGTTTTAAATAACAATAGAAGGCTGAATAAGGTGATCAATTGTTGAGCTATAACTAAAAGGTAGGGGCTAGAATAACCCAGAGTAGTTACCCAGATGAAAAAAGGATAACCAAATCCTATAAACGAAAAATTAGGTACTTCAGATGAATTAAACTGGTTAACAACTTTGAGGTAATGAACTCCATCACTTTGCAAACCATCTATATAAGGATAGTACATCCATAAGCCAAATCTGCTAATGACAAATAGGGTAATTATCATACCTATAATGGCATAAGAAAGTAGTTTCCTTTCTTTAATACAAAATTCATTTAATTGTCCTAAAACTTTCATAATGAGTTATAAAATAAATGGATTACATCTTTTATCATTGTATTTAGGTAATCTATTCTATTCGTAAATTTGTTGAACTAGTTAAATATTTTCTTGTATAATCTGTAGAATCTCTCTATCCTTTTCTTATCATTTGGAAAATCTTTATAAGTTTTAGCTGGCGTGTTCAACATGGCATCAAACTCTGATTTAGAAATGTCATATTTTTTTGAGATATAATCCTTATCTGATTGAATAGAATTTTCATCGCAAGCAGGATCTTTAATTTTATTTAATGCTTCTTTTCGAGTTAATTGGCCACTTACAATTTGAGACGAATACGTTGCTCTTCTGTAGTCCATATTATATTTTGTAGGCATCACATATGATTGCCAAAATCCAGTTATTTTCGATTCGTGATGTTTCCCTCCATAATCCTGCCAATCAAACTCTTTTTTCAAGAATTCTCTCGCTTCATCTTTATTGTATTCAATAATATTTAGTGGGTATACTGTTTTGATCCCGCGAATGAATTTGTAGTATATTTCATCAAATAGTCCAACTACAGGTAATTTTTTAAGTTTCTGGCTACTATATGTTTTAACTATATGTTTGTATAACTTTTTGTCTTTAAGTACGTGATAACCCCACGTCAATGGAAGAATACCTTCTCCGGATAAATTACCCCCCGAAACTATATACTTAATTTTATATTTTTTCGCAGTTTTATAGAGGCTCGCGGCGATCCCAATATCTGTAGGTATTTCGATATCGACTATTCCTGATTTAATGAAGCCAAGTTGAATCTCTCTAAACTCTCTCCAATCCAGAACGTAGCTTACATAATCGAGTTGCAATTTATCCACCACTTTTTTTACATTTTTAACCGCAATATCAGAATTCCACCCGTTATCCATATGAATAATTAAAGGTTTTAAGCCCCATTTTTTACATAAATAAGCAGTGTAACAACTATCAACGCCTCCGCTGATTCCAACCAAACAGTCATATTTTTTTTGGGGGTTCTTCACCGTCTTGATAAGGGAATTTAGTTTTTGTATTGATTGTTCTTTCCTATATCGAGGGCTTTTGAGGGTTTGTTCAAAATTTTTACAGTGGTCACATCTGCCATTTGAGTCAAAATGAATATCCTCATCGGAAGTATCCATTATGCAAAAAGTACATATTTTATATTTTGATTCTTTCATGATACATTTTATTTAGAGAAGATAGATGACTTGTTTTCCGGATAATTTATCAATACTCCTTTATGAATTCCTTGATAAACAAATAAACTCCCTGCAGCTACTCCGCTTACATACCCTTGGTCAAAACACTTTTTTAAATTTGAATAATTACTGGCTCCACCTAATGCAATTACAGGAATCTTGAGTGAATTTGAAACGTCAAAGATGAAATCAATATCATAGCCTGACATCATGCCATCTTTTTTTATTGATTGTATAATAATTTCTCCAGCTCCCTTTTCTTCCATAATTTTTGCGAACTCGATAGGTGTGTATTTGGATTCTATTTTACCTCTGAAAGAATAAGCTTTTGTTTTTCTAAAAAAATTATTCTTGAAATCAATACAAACTGATATTGTGGAAGTTCCATACTCTTCGGATGCTTCTTTTATGAAATCAGGGTTTTCTAGTGCGTATGAACCAATCACAACTCTTTCAGCTCCTGCAGCAATAATACTTCGAATATCTTCCATTGTCTTAATTCCTCCACCAACAGAAAAAGGCATATTGGCTTCTTCTCCGACTTGTCGTACAAAATCTACATCAATTAATCTGTTTTGATTTGTCGCATTGATATCAAGAAAAACCAATTCATCAGCCTCAAGATCATTGAAAATTTTTACTGCATTTATAGGATCACCAATATAATTTGGTTTTTTGAATTGAATTGTTTTAACCAATACTTTGTCATCTAGTAATAAAACAGGAATTAGTCGAGGCCTTAACATTTTATTTCTAGAAAGTTTTTAATGAGTTTTTCGCCAATTTTGTGACTTTTTTCTGGGTGAAATTGCACTCCATAGATATTGTCACGATAAAGTCCTGAAATAAAAGGAGTTTCATGAATTGTTTGACTCAAAACACACTCTTTTTTTGCCTCTTTAACACAATATTCATGGATAAAATAGAATTCATTATCTTCAGAAATAGACTTGTTTAAGTCGTTTGAATTATTAAATCTCACGTTCTTCCAACCAATATGAGGAGTTCGAAATCGTAATTGATCATTTATTTTAAATCTAGTCACTTTAGCATTGAACCACCCTAAACCTTCTACATTGCCTTCCTCACTATTAGAACACATTAATTGCATTCCAAGACAAATCCCTAAAATCGGGACTTTTTGTTCTAAAACGACATGATTGAGTGATTTGTCTAAACCATTATTTTTTATGTGAAGCATTGCTTTTTTGAAGTGACCAACACCGGGAAGTATTATTCTTCTTGCATTTAAAACCTCATTAGAGGAAGATATCAGGTTGCAACTAAATCCTAATTTCTCTACTTTTCGTTTCACAGATGAGATGTTTCCCATTTTGTAGTCAAGAATTGAAACATCTGTCATAAATGCGAAGATATATTTTTCTCGATTAAATCTGCCAATTCTTTTACCCTAAACTCTCTTGAAAATTGTTCGACATTTTGGCTTTCACACTTAATGTTTTTAGTTTCTTTAAATTCTAAAAACAATTGCATTAGTACTTCTTTGAGTTTATCTGCATTACTAACTATCACTCCAGATTTACTATTTTTTATTAAATGTGACTGTAGTTCTGTGTTTGCGTTTAAACTCTCATCAATTTTATAATATTTATCCTTAAGTATTAATGCATTTTCATCAGCTGTAAAACAAAATAGTATCTTTCTTTTTAATCCTAAGTAGTCGTATATTTTAGTACCCATAAATGAATAATAATTGAATAAAAGTAATACATTACTTTCTGCTAATGTTTTTAAAAGTTGTTCATTTGGTATTCTTGGGTGAAACTCAATACATTTTTTAGCATAAGGAAATTTGATTAGTTTATCATGAATATCATTCTGATTATTTATCCCGTAAAAATTTAGCTTCAGTTCAACTTCAGAGTGGAGTCTTAAAAATTCATTAAGGGATTTGAAAAATATTTCTATTGGATGCCAATTATAAATCGTCCCAGCATAAGAAATAGTGAGCCTTTTTGCGTTCTGAGTGATTTTTGAAATATTGTTTATTATTTCCGGATCAAATCCATTTGGGATGATATTAATTTCTTTATTCGAGTAATTTAAAGCAATTTTATCAGCAACAAATTGAGAAACCGTTATCACAGATGAAACACTTTTTAATAGTTTTTTTTCTTGATAGTTACTCCATTTTTTTAAAAGATGTTTTTTCTGAAGGGGAATGTCTTGACTCCAAGGATCTCGGTAATCAGCAATCCATGGGACATTGAATTTTTTACTTAATTTTTGAGCATATTGAAATAGTATAAACGGATCTCCAGTGGCAATAATTGTGTGTATATCCTCATCAGTCATGCACTTTTCTGCAGCGTAGTAAAGATTTTTCTTAGGTCCATTCTTTATTAAGAATTGAGTAAACTCATAATATCCCGAGATTATTTTTCTAATAATTTTAAATCGATTAGGTCCATATTTTAGTAATAATTTATTTGATAAATTAGGTTTGTATGGAGTTCTAATGATTTCACCATTTTCAAATTTCTCGTGGATGATTGTGTTGGAATTCCCCTCAGAGATATAGTCTAACTCGTTTCCGTACTTATTTTGCCACTGTCTCGTTATAACGATTGGATAAACATCAAATTTTTTCAAATATTTGAACCATGCATAGGGCCGAAGACCTCCAACAGATACATATGGGGGGAAGTCATAAGCAAGAATGATAACCTTTGTCAATTTTTTTTTATTTTTTGAGACAATCTTCGTAAACTTCGAGTATACGTTTGATGTGAAATTCGAGAGAGAATTTATTTTTGACTTTTTCTCTGTTTACATCAAGTTTCTTAAATGTTGTTATTTGCTCTAATTGTAAGGCAAGAGTATCGATATCATTTTCTTTGCATAATAATCCATTTACTCCGTGTTCGACAGCCTCAGGGATACCGCTGTGTATCGAGGCTAGAATTGGTAGTTTTATAGCCATTGCTTCTATAATAGCATTCGGGATCCCTTCCTTATCTCCATTTTCTGCAGTAATGCTATGGTGAATAAAAGCATCAGATTTATTTAGCGATTTTATGATATAATCATGGTTTTGATATCCGAGAAAACTGACTTTATTTCCAATTCCAAATTCGTTTACTAGTTTCTTTGCTGCATTTAAATTTGTGCCGTCTCCAATAAATGATAAATGTGAGTTAGCACTAGGATTTTTAATTAAAAATTTATTAAAGGCGCGAATCGAAATAAAATGCCCTTTTTTTTCATTAAAAGCTCCTGTTTGAATTATTTTAAATTGAGTCTTATCAGACCTCTCCTTTGTATCGGATATTGATTCAATGTTAAATTTTGAAAGATCAACACCCGTATATATAATATTTGGTTTGTTTTTAAAAACAAAACCTTTATTGATTAAATTTTCTTTTAATGCTTTACAAACAAAAATGGAATAAATATTTTCCTTAGAAAGGATTTTCTTCATTCGTTCAACATATTTTTTGTTTTGTAATTTATAAGACGCGTCATAACCACGAAAGTTAATAATGACGGGAATATCATTTTTTTTGCAGTTATCTAGGAATTTTAAAGCTTCATAACCAAATTGACAGTGTACTAAGTCTGGTTTGAATTCATTTACGAATGCATTAAGTTCTTTAGCAAAAAAAGTATTGTGCCAGTTCAAATAGAGCTCCCGTTTTTCTAAATTCCATTTTATCTTACTCAAAAATGAATGAGAAGGGTAATGAATATATTTAGTTTTAAATGAAACATCTTTCGCTTTATCGCTTCTTGTCGAGTGAATATAGCAGACATCATGAATTTCTGACATCTTACTAACATCTTGTAGTATAAATGTACTCAATGTTGGGTGATTGTCAGAAAAATAGAGTATTCTCATATTCATAATTATTTGTCATGAAAATTTAATGTAGACAACCAAGATTTATTTTTTAAATACCATTCAACAGTGTTTTTTAATCCTGTATAAAGATCAATTTCAGGAGTCCACTTTAGAATCTTCTTCGCCTTATCAATATTAGCCCATGTTGAATCCACATCTGCTGCATGGAAAGGTTGAGAATTAATAATTACTTTCTTGTTTAAAAGGTGTTCAATTTTCTCTATTAATGAATTCATGGTAATTGGATTATTTCCTCCCCCAAGGTTTATCACTTCATAACCTGTTTTTGCCATAGATGCCATTATTGTTCCTTGGGCGATGTCATCAATGTATGTAAAATCTCTCGACTGAGTTCCATCTCCATACAGTAAAATTGGTTTTCCTTCATCAATCCATTTAATAAATCGAAGTACGCTCATGTCGGGACGACCTGAAGGTCCATATACTGTAAAGTATCTAACTATTGAAACATCAATCCCAAATTGATGATGGTAGGTATAAGCCATTAATTCCGCAGCTTTTTTAGTAGCCGCGTATGGTGATATAGGTGAGTTGACTGCTAGGGATTCTAAAAAAGGCATATCACTGTCGGCATATATTGACGATGTAGATGCCATAACATACTTTGAAACCTTGAAGTTTCGCATAAGATCCAACAAATTAAGAGAACCTACGAAATTTGTTTGTGCATAGATAAACGGGTTTTCAATGCTATATCTTACTCCTGCTCGAGCAGCAAGGTTTATAACAATCTCAAAGTTGTATTTTTTGAAAATACTATGTAATTCATTATGATTTTCGATATCCAATTGTATGAATGTGAAATTCGAGTATTTTGACAGCTCATTTAATCTGAATTTTTTGAATATTGGGTCATAATAATCATTCAAATTGTCAACACCTATTACTTGGTGATTTGCTCTAAGTAGTAAATCGGCAGTTTTTGAGCCAATAAACCCAGCTGCACCGGTTATGAGTATATTCATTATTTGTATATAATATTGTTTATCTCTTGATTAATTTGTTTGGTGATAATTTTCCAGGTGAAGCCTTCAACAGCTCTTTTGTAAGCAGCATCTCCCAACTGATTTAATTCATTTTTATTCTCTAATAAGTTATTTATTTCGCTAGCTAAAAGTTGACTATCATTTTCCTTTATCGCTATGCCTGTTACACCTGCTTGTATTGCCTCAGATAGCCCATGTTCACCACTACTTACGATGGCTGGTATACCACATAAAGCGGCTTCAATGACAGAAATGCCAAATCCTTCAAAGTCACCATCTTTTGTATGTGAACTTGTCATTAAAAATAAATCCGAAGCATTCGTCCACAATGGAAGGTCTTGGTTGGGCAGTTTTCCTAGAAAATGAACATGTTCATCTACGCCCAGATTTTTTGCTAATTCTCTGAATTTTTTTTCTTTAGAGGGGATCCCGATGCAGTAATAATGAGTATTTGGGTTTCGTTTTAATATTTCTGGCAATGCGTTAATAACCATCCATTGACCTTTTCTTTCGGTTACACTTCCAATTGTAATAAGTATCTTTTGGTCTAAAATCTTTTTTTTGGTTTTAAATTCGGTAATATCTTGAGGGCTCATTTTTTTATATAACGATTCATCAGCACCATTATAAACTACTATGCCTTTCTTTAATTTTATTTCTGTTTTTACTTTTATATAATTTAAAGTAAAATTGCTTACACAAATTAACAGATCGATATAGGAATATGCTTTTTTATTGATTTTTATTTCTTTAGGGTTAGCGGTTCCAAACTCTGTTCCGTGGCCAAAAGCAATTGTTTTTTTTCTTAAAACAAATTTAATTAATGCACCAAACCATGTTGCATGTTTCCCCGATGTAACAATTACATTAGGGTTATAACGAATGGTTATAATCAATAGCTTGATGATTTTAAAGATTAAAGAGAGTAAGGAAGGAGTATCTTTTAGGGTATGTATTTTTGAATGATACGAATTATTGAATTTGTTAATTTCATCCTCATTGGCGTATAATTGATTCGCCGCTATTTCAAAAGACCAATTGTGATTATTTTTAAGTTCATTAATAATGTGATAAGCGTGAAAAGAAATTCCTCCTGGTCCGGGAGGGAAATGCGTGGATATAAAAAGACATTTGGTATTTTTCATTAGAACGTATTGTATTCTGACATGCACGTGAGCCAATTAGATAAGTCTAAGTTTTTATCTAATCGATAAGTTAAAACCGGTAGACAATCATCCTCAGAATAATCTCCTTTTTTAAAATAATTATAGTAAGGACTTGATGTTGATTGATGAATTTTAAGGTTATGAATTCCTCTTCTTTTAGCGAATACTATTAAATCGCGCATTAATTTATCGATAGATTTCATTTTACATGGTAAATCCCCAATAAGCATTCCATCATCTAATTTAAACCATACATTCCCATGATTAAATTTGTAAAGGTAGTTTTTAGAATAGACCTTGTAGCGATAAAAAGCTGAGTCTTTGAAAATTCTGTCTATATCTTTTTTATTATCAACAGTTTCAATGTCCCTATCGATTATATATTTCTTATTAAAAAAATCGAAAATTTTGGAATAAAGGTTGATAAGTTTAAGTTTATTAAAAACCTTATTTAGGTATACTGTTTGAATAGCTCGGCTAAAAACCACATTTTTTTGGCTTTGTTTCCAATTAAATTTATTCACAAATATGGGCAATGCATTGGAGTTTGGTACAACAAAAAGAAAGGCATAACCTTTTTCTTTGGCGTCCATAATTACAGCTTTTATTAGTTGTGAAAATAATCCCTTTCCAATATGGTCAGAATGTGTGATAATATCTCCGATTTGAAGGATTTGTAGTGTTTTATGATTTATAGAGGTAGTCATAGGAAAAGCTCCTACATGGGCAACAGCAGTATTATTATAGTACATTAACTTACTCATTAATGGTCTATCGTTGTAATATGACTTACAATATTTGTTATCAAAGAATTCTCTTTTTATTTTCTTCTCATTTCCTCTATGTTTGTGTTGCATTAATCTATAGACATCTTGAGGAGTCGAGTTTTGGGAGAAATCTTTAATGATGTATTCTGAATTCAATATCTTTTTAGATAAATTAATGTTAGGTATACTCTTTAGGAATTCGTCTTGAACATAATTTATACAAACAATATATCTTATGCCTTGTGAGTCTGTTTTTTGGTTGTTTAATCAGTGATCTTATTGTTAAAAGTATGCTTCGAGAATAGTTTCTATTTAACATGTGGTGTTTTGCCATATTAAAATAACAATTACTGAGCTTTTCATTCTTAATCCGTTTTGATATGAAATAACCCGGATGCCCATGACTAAAAACATAATGAAGGGTTTTTAGTTGTTTTATTGGGCTATTAGAAGTTTTTAGATTAACAGATCTATCATCATGTTCCACAGCTATTATAGTGGCATTATTTTCTTGATAATTAAATTTTTTTTCAGAACTTATTCTAACCCAAAGTTCAAAATCTTCGCCAATCGAAATATCTGTGTTAAATTGATTGTTTTCAAATAGTTCTCGTTTTAAACAAACTTGGGGGATTCCAATTACGTTTTGGGCGAGATAATCTAAAATATTATTTCCTGGGTTTACATACGTTGATTCTATTCTTGACCCATTATATTCGAATTTTATACCTGTATACAAAACATCATATTTTTTATTGATTAATTCATTGTGTAGATTCTTTAATCGATTTGATAAATAATAGTCGTCACTGTCTAAAAAGCAAATATATTTCCCTTTTGCTTTTTTAATACCATTATTTCTTGCGGCGCTTCTTTCTTGATTATTTTGATAATGATATTGAAACCTTGAATCACCTTTAATAAATTCTCTGACTTTTTCTTTCGTATTATCTGTTGAACCATCATCAATAATTAAACATTCCCAGTCTTTAAAGGATTGTTTTTCTATAGATTCGAGCGCCTTGATTATAAATTCCCCACGATTGTATGTGGGAACTATAATTGAGAAATAAGGTTTTTTATTGGGAGGCATTTCTTTTTAGAAGTTGAATCGTTTTTTTGATCAAAGAGCCAAATAAAGGAAGATTGTATATAAATGTGACAAACAAAACCTTGTTCGTTGTACCGTTATAACTTTTAGGGTAAAGACAAAATGAAATAAATGCGTGTCGCAATGCCTTATATTTTTGTTGTTGGATATCGGCTTTAAGTGCGAAGAAGTAGTGGCACTTACTTAGCAATCTGTTTTTACTAGTTACAGGTAAAATTTTCTTTAATTCTTTTCTATCAAAAATCTTTTTATAACATTCATATTCTCTTTCATTTTTTCTCGGGTCACTTTGGCTAAAACTATCGGATGCGTGAACGTATATTGTAGTTTCCTCA
>Ga0209223_10002682_pt1 | contig 17554 bp, 19 predicted proteins | sample COG_06_FD_184750 | JGI IMG/M metagenome (GOLD analysis project Ga0209223, IMG submission 184750) | Pelagic Microbial community sample from North Sea - COGITO 998_met_06 (SPAdes) (version 2) | ecosystem: Environmental > Aquatic > Marine > Neritic zone/Coastal water | place: Helgoland, sampling...
AGTTTTCACATGATTTGAGAGTTGTTGGGAAATTCTATGCGAGAATCTATTGAATACGATGTTGTAATCGTTGGTGCTGGTCCAGCTGGATTGTCTGCAGCTATTAGGTTAAAACAGCTTAACGCTGAAACCAGTGTGGTCGTGTTGGAAAAGGGTTCTGAGGTTGGGGCTCATATTCTATCAGGAGCAGTCCTTGACCCTGTAGGTTTAGATCGATTGATACCAAATTGGCGTCAGAAAGGTGCACCCATCCATACAGAAGTCTTGGAGGATAAGTTTGTTCTTTTGGGTCCAGCCGGTAGCATGAAACTTCCAAATTTTCCAATGCCCCCACTTATGAAAAATCATGGTAATTATATCGTATCCATGTCGAATGTTTGTCGATGGCTAGAAAAAGAGGCAGAGGCTTTGGGCGTTGAAATCTTTCCAGGAATGGCTGTATCTGACTTAGTTTATGACTCAAATGATAGGCTTAAAGGTGTTGTGGCTGGCGAATTTGGCTTGACTAAAGATAGAACTCGAGGTCCAAATTATGAACCAGGTATGGAATTACTGGGAAAATACGTTTTTTTAGCAGAAGGGGTACGAGGTTCGCTATCAAAGAAAGTGATAAAAAAATATGAACTGTCCAAGGGCTTCGATCATCAGAAGTTTGGTTTAGGGATGAAAGAGGTGTGGGAAGTTCAACCTGAAAACCATAGAGAAGGTCGAGTTTTGCATACTATGGGATGGCCGCTAGGGAAGAATGCCGGTGGTGGATCATTCGTTTATCATGCCGATAATAACCAGATATTTTTAGGTTTTGTAGTTCATCTTAATTATAAAAATCCACACCTTTATCCATACATGGAGTTTCAAAAATTTAAAAAACATCCATTGATAAGTAATTTACTAAAAGGTGGAAAAAGAATAGCTTATGGAGCACGTGCGATATCAGAAGGAGGTTGGCAGTCCATACCTAAGGTAGTCTTTCCAGGAGGAGCCTTACTTGGTTGCTCTGCGGGCTTAGTTAACGTGCCCAGAATTAAAGGTAATCATAATGCAATGATTTCTGGTATCGAAGCAGCGGAGGCTGCAAACGACGCACTGGTTCATGGGCGATCACACGATGAGTTAGTTGATTATGAACATCGCTTAAGAACAGGAAGTATTGCTAAGGATTTAAAGCGTGTTAGGAATGTAAAACCGCTTTGGTCAAAGTTTGGTATGTATGCGTCGCTTATTCTGGGTGGAGCAGATATGTGGATTGCAAATATAATGGGTTTTAATTTATTTGGAACGTTAAAACATGGTTTGTCCGATGCTAAATCCACAGGAAAAGCCGTGGATTATAAAAAGATTGATTATCCTAAGACCGATGGTTTAATAACTTTTGATCGTTCAACGAATGTGAGTTATTCTGGTACTAACCACCAAGAAGATCAACCTTGTCACTTGGACTTACAAGACGGAACTATTCCAGTGTCAATTAATGTACCTGAATACGAGGAACCGGCCCAAAGATATTGCCCAGCTGGTGTATACGAAGTTTTGAAAGATACTGCTGGAATACCAAAGTTTCAGATTAACTCACAAAATTGTGTGCACTGCAAAACTTGTGATATCAAAGATCCTAGTCAAAATATTACTTGGTTGACGCCAAATGGTGGTGATGGGCCAAATTATTCAAATATGTAGCTTGTCGCATGAGCAGCTATTAGAAAACATTAGGTGCTAAGGTGAATCGAAAATAAGGTTTAGGATTTAGAAGTGGCAGGGATTAAGTGTTTTGGTTTTTTTGTTAAAATGAAAGTCAACATAGTATATTTGATTGTAGCTCTTGCTTTTGACCTACTTGTATCTTTTGCCCCAGCTTATGCGTCATCGGGAAAGTACTTAGTTGCATCAGAAGCTGTAGGCAATAAAGACTTTGACCGAGCAGCAAGTAGTTACTTGTCGATTTTAGAATTAAATAGTGCCGATACTGTAGTTCTTCAAGAAGCGCTGATCTTCTCCATTCTCGCGGACGATCTTGATTCTGCTTGGGGGCTTTCAAGTTTTATTGAGAAAAACGGGTTTCAGATTTCATCATCTGGGTTAGTGGCCATTGCAAGAAGTTTGAAGGATGCAGACTTTGATAGGGTTCAAAGTCTGTCAGCCAAATATGAAAAATCACTACCAAAGTTTCTAATTTTATTTGTGAATGGGTGGACTGAGATAGCGAGGGGTAATTTTGATAGTGGAATAAGTATGTTTAAAAGTTTGGATGGAACCATGCGTTATTTGGCTTTATTCAATTGTGCAGTAGCGCACGCGATGAATGGAGACTTTGTTAATGCTGCGCTTTATTTAAAAGAAGTAGAGGAAAAAAATTTACAATTGAATGAACGACAATTACGAGCTCAAGCCCAAATTTATTCAAACAACGATGAAATTGATAAAGCAATTCTACTTTTACAGTCAAATAATTTGAATTTAAACAATAATTTATTTAGGTGGGAATTAAATGAACTTAAAAACGGGAATAGAATAAAATTTGATGCTTTTGAAAGTGCTCCTGATGCACTAGCTAATATTTTTTATTTGATGGGCAGCAGCAGTGATGAAGAAAACAGCAATTCAATAGCAGCTATTTTTTATATCCAATTAGCTGAGTTTATGTCAGAAGAAAAAGATTATTACAACTTGCGTTTAGCTGAAACATTTGCCCGAATGCAAGCACACAAGTACTCAACAAATAAATACAAGAAAGTACCCAATAAAAGTATATTTTATCTTAAAGCACAATTGGGAATAGTTGATACTTTGGTGGAAAAGAACCAAAATGACCAAGGAGCAGCGGTGTTACAAACTTTGATAAAACAGGGTTTTAATGAGTTCGCATTGTTTGATTCGTTGGCAGATATTTTTAGGGCGAAGGAAGATTATGAGACGGCAATAAAGTATTATAACAAGGCACTTGGAAAGTTTGATGGTGAAATTATAGCTAATAAATGGGCGACATTTTTTGTACGGGGTATATCTCACGATCAATCTGGAAACTGGGAACAAGCAAAAGTTGACCTAAGTACGGCTTTAACACTTTATCCTAATCACCCTGAAGTACTCAATTATTTTGGCTACAGTTTGATTGAAAGAAATGAAAGTTTAGATAAAGCACTGGGTATGATCGAAGACGCTGTCGCACAGAAACCAGAGAGTGGTTATATTATTGACTCACTCGCTTGGGGTCTTTTTCGATTGGGACATTATAATGAAGCGATAGTTCCCATGGAAAAAGCGGTAGAGCTAGAACCTCATGATCCAATTGTTAACGATCATCTTGGTGATATCTTGTGGATGATCGGGCGAAAGCGCGAGGCTGGGTTTCAGTGGAACCGTGCTTTATTATTTGGCCCCACAGAAGAAAATAGGGAAAAAATTAAGAAAAAACTTAAATTGGGACTAACAGATTTATGATATGCTTCATTTGATCTCACAATGGATACTCTAGTTGGCGAACTATGAAAAATAAAAATCTACGTGTTTGGGCAAATGCTAAGGTAAATCTTGCTCTTCATATCGTTGGGGAACACCCGAGCGGTCTTCACTTTCTAGATAGTCTTGTTGCTTTTCCAGCATTTGGTGACGAGCTGATTTTTGAAAAAGCGAAGGGATTATCTCTTAGTATAACGGGGCCGTTTTCTAATGAGCTACTAGACGTTAATAAAGACTCGACAAATTTGGTTTTGAAGGCGGCACAATTACTAATGGAATCGAACAAAGGTGTGGCTATTGAGTTGATTAAAAACTTACCATTAGCTTCAGGAGTAGGTGGAGGTTCCTCTGATGCAGCTATGACTCTTCAAGCACTCTCTCAACTTTGGAAAAAACAACTTCCCTCTCTAGAGGATATGTTAAAATTAGGTTCTGATGTTCCAGTATGCCTTTCAAATAGTTTCAAGCGGATGCAAGGTGTCGGTGAGAGGATAACATTGTTACCGCAGCCCTCAGAAATGTGGATTGTTTTAGCAAACCCAGGTGTAAAAGTATCTACCGCAAAGATATTTGGTTTTTTAAAAAATAAAAACAATAAGCCATTAGAAAATTTAGACAATCTAATCGATCATGAAAGCTTCTTTGGCTATTTAAGCAGGCAAAGAAATGATTTGGAGATTATTACCTGTTCACTGTTTCCAGAAGTGAAATTACTGCTAGATGTTATAAGTGCTACTCCAAGATGTAGACTACACCGTATGTCAGGTTCGGGATCAACTTGCTTTGGCCTTTATACAGAGAAAGCTTTTGCCGACAGTGCTGTAGATGAAATTAACAAGAACTTTCCTAGTGCTTGGGCTGTTAGTGCAGCTTTATTTTCAGTTGACTCTGGCAACAACAAAATCAGTTAAATCTAAAAGCATTCTATTGAATTCTCCTTTCGGTAAAAGTGCTAATTGAGATTTCGCAATTTCTGCCCAGGCTAGTGCTTCTTGGCGTGTTTTTTCTAACGAACCATCTTTTCTAAGTAGTTTTTGTGCGGTTTCAAAATCACTAACATCTTGTTCCCCTTTTGCCAGCGTACGTTTCCAAAATTTGTGATTATCATTATTATCATTTTGCAAAGAAAAAATTATAGGCAATGTAATTTTTTTCTCTCTAAAATCATCACCAATATTTTTTCCTAAATCAGATTTGTTTCCCGCATAGTCGAGGAAATCATCTACCATTTGAAAACTGATTCCTAATGCTTGTCCATATAGTTGAAGAGCGTTGACCTGGTTTTCGTCAGCGTCAGATATTATGCCGCTAACTTCACACGCGGATGCAAATAATGTTGCAGTTTTACCCTTTATCACTTGCATATATTGCTTATGGGTAGTTTCTAAATTTTGTGAAAGTGACATTTGTAGGACTTCACTTTCTGAGATTTCAGCAGAGGCGTTTGAAAGTGAATCTAAGACTGCAATTGAACCTGTCTCAACCATAAGTTGAAATGCCCTTGAAAAAAGAAAGTCACCCACCAATACTGATGATTTGTTATCCCAGAGTATATTTGCAGTAGGTTTTCCTCTTCGTTGAAGACTTTCATCAATGACGTCGTCGTGTAGCAATGTAGCGCTGTGAATAAACTCTACGACAGTTGCTAAATGAATGTGGTATTCACCCTTATAGTCGCAGAGGGCTGCTGAGGCTAAAGTTAAAAGGGGTCTCAGCCTTTTCCCTCCGGCACTAATTAAATGGCCAGTTAGATCACGAATTAAGGGTGCATGTTCGGAGAACATGCGTTGGTCTATTAGTTTATCTACATTATGCATCTGATCCTCAAGTGCACTATATAAATCATTAAATGGATTTTTATTCAAAAAACTACCTTTCTAAACTCGACTGATTTATATTTGCCCTATATCATCAAGATATGGAAGTGATTTTGCGAAGTACAGATATTACTCAAATCCCCTACGTTAAAATGCTATTATCGTCAGAGGGTATTAACATATTTGTGTTTGATGAAAATATTTCATTACTTGAAGGTTCAATAAATATTTTTCCTATAAGAGTGATGGTATCAGTAAGTGATGCCTTAAAAGCCAGGAATATACTGGTTGAGAATGGAATATTGATGGCGTGAAAGAACAAAAAAGTATGGATAATAATAGCTTAGATGCATTTTTAGGAGGAAAAATATTTTTGTATCAGCCAATTAATGGATATAGGGCTAATACGGATTCTATACTCTTGGCAAGTGCCGTAGAGGCAAGAGCAGGTCAAAGTATTCTTGAGCTTGGGTGCGGTGTGGGAACCGTTGTGTTTTCACTACTGGCGAGAGTGCCAGAATTAAAGGTGGTAGGAGTAGAGCTTCAAAAGCGTTATGCGGAGTTAGCTAAAATAAATGCAGAATATAATAATTTTAAAGTCACAATATTGGAATGTGATCTTATCTCTATTCCGAGCGGTTTTAAAAATAAGAAGTATGATTTTGTAATTTTTAACCCTCCGTTTTACGACGCTGGCGGGTCAATGAAATTGGCTCGAGATGATAAAGATATTGCAAAGCGTGAGCAAAAAGTTTCTCTTGATGATTGGCTGGATGTTGCACTCAAACGATGCTCAATGAACGGACACATTGTTTTGATACACCAGGTGGAACGACTGGGACAGATATTGAAGCGGCTTGATGGTAATGTTGGGGATATAAAAATATTACCAATTTCTTCATTCAAGGGTAAAAATGCAAATAGGGTTATAGTCAAAGGAAAGAAGGGAAGCTTAGCTCCAATGCAATTATTACCACCGCTTTTTATGCATGAGATTTGTAATGAGCATAAATCGAGGGCGAGTTATACACATGAGGTTGAAAGTATTTTACGAGATGGCCAACCTATCAATTGGCAAGAACAAAATTAGTGACAAGTATTATATTTTGTTGTGTAATGAGAGGATTAATTTGCCTAATTACTCAGGAGCATACAATGAACTTAGAGAATTATTTGGAAGAATTGAGGCGTAAACATTTTCAACTAGACGAAAAGATAAACTTTGAACAAAAACAACCACAATTTGCAGAATTAGAGATTAAACTGTTTAAAAAGCAAAAGTTGTGTATTAAAGATAAAATAAAAAAAATAGCCATGAGAATTGTCTATAATTAAAAAAGAAATGGGTCTATTTTCATGCATTTTCTCCAACGTTATATTTTCTGGGCTCCCTAGTAACAACATGAAAATCATACTAACTAATGTCGCAGCTATTTCGATTTGGTGTGGTTACTTATTAGGTGCTTAATAAGTTGAATGGCTGGTACGGAATTCCAGTTTGCTCCGCCAACAAGTCGAGCTACCTCATTTGAATGCTGATCGACGATTATTGTTGTAGGAAGTCCTAATATACTCAGAGCTGAGGAAATCTTACCTTTGGGATCTTTATAACTATCCAAATTTGAAAGTTTGTGTTTTAAAAAAAATTCGTTGATTACCTTTTCAGAGTTTCTACCTGCAGCAACAACAATTACAGAAAAATTATCCATACCTATGCTCTGAGTTAATTCATTTAGAGACGGCATTTCCTCGCGACAAGGAGCACACCAAGTAGCCCAAAAATTAATTACCGTAACCTGCTCTGAACCCAATTTGACTATTTTCGAAGTATTGTCCACGCCAAGTAATACAAACTCTGGCACAGGTTTAGGATTGGAGTGGATTATTAAATTTTTTAAACTTCCAGTAGCATATTTATGTAAAATTGAGCTATCATGGTTCTCGTGTGAAAAACTGATGTTTGCATAGCAGTACAACGTCGCGTATATCAAAATTGTAGTTATTTTCATAATTACTGCCTGCAAAATTTGTTTAAAAAGAATGGTTAATAGGTATGATGAAAAAGTCAAAGTCAAATGTAATGTGGGGTGGTCGCTTCGCTCATGCACCCGAACAGATAATGGAATCAATAAACGCTTCGATAAATTTTGATCGCCGATTGTATCAACATGACATTTTAGCCTCAATAACTCATGCTGAGATGCTCGTTGAAAACGGTATTATTGACCAAAAGTCTGGAATGAAAATTACTAATGGGTTACACTGTATTTTAAAAGAAATTGAAGAAGGAAGGTTTAATTTTAGGGTAGACCTTGAAGATATTCATATGAATATTGAGGGTCGACTTCACGAATTGATTGGTGAAGAAGCAGGATTGCTTCACACGGGACGTTCTAGAAACGATCAGGTGTCTACTGATTTTAGATTGTGGACTAGGGATGCAATCGATGAGCTTATTCTACAGTTAGAAGACCTTATGAAAGCTCTTTTTACCAAAGCAGAAAAGCATCACGATACAATAATGCCGGGGTTCACTCATCTTCAAGTGGCACAACCAATTACTTTAGGCCATCATCTATTAGCCTATCTTGAGATGTTTTCTAGGGATGTAGATCGTTTCAAGAGTGCTAGGTTCAGACTAAACGAATGTCCTTTGGGTGCGGCAGCTTTGGCAGGCACTTCGTTTCCGATTGACCGATTTAAAACCTCAAAAAAGTTAGGTTTTGAGCAACCAATGAACAATAGTATAGACGCTGTATCAGATCGAGATTTCTGTTTGGACTTTCTTTCTGCTTCTGCAATTTGCATTACCCATCTAAGCCGTTTCGCTGAAGAATTAGTTATCTGGACTTCATCCCAGTTTAATTTTGTCAGTTTATCTGATAAGTTTTCAACCGGTTCATCTATTATGCCTCAAAAAAGAAACCCTGATGCTGCAGAATTAATTAGAGGGAAAGTAGGACGTGTAAATGGCGCACTGTTAGGTTTTCTAACCGTAATGAAAGGTTTGCCTTTGGCTTATTCTAAGGATTTACAGGAAGATAAAGAGAGCATATTTGACACGTTTGATACAATATCAATGTGCTTGGTTGCCATGACTGGGATGGTTTCAGATATGAAACCAAACAAAAGTATATTAAAAGTGGCTGCAAAATCTGGGTTTTCAACAGCAACAGATTTAGCAGATTGGATAGTGAGGGAGCTTGATATTCCATTTAGAGAAGCCCATAGGATAACTGGGTCTATTGTTCGAATAGCCGAGACTAGAAAATGTGAATTAAGTGATTTAAGTATAAGTGACCTAAAAAGTATTGAAGGTAAAATTACTGCTTCGATTTTCTCGATAATGAGTGTAGAGAACTCGGTTAATTCCAGGAATAGTTTTGGCGGTACCGCACCTTCCCAGGTAAGGATTCAATTAAAAAAATGGAAGAAGAAATTATTTTGAGAAATACTGTCTTAGGAACCATAATTTTCTTTGTAGTTACATCGTGTGGAATAAAAGGTAGCCCTCTGCCTCCACTTGTGGATGAAGATCCATCATTAAGAGTTCCATTTGTTGAACTAAAAAATTAATAGATATTATAAATTTTAAAAAGGGGCTTAGGCATGAGGAATTCGGACCAACTTTTCTTCAGTTATGAAAATGGGATATTGAAAGCAGAGGGTGTGCAAGTACCTGAAATAGCCGAGCAGGTTGGAACACCCTTTTATTTGTATTCCGCATCGTCAATAGCCAGAAGCTATGCGAAGTTAACTTTTGCACTTAGAGGTTTAAAATATTCAATTTCATATGCAGTAAAAGCAAACTCTAACATAGCTATTTTAAAGCATTTGGGTAGTTTGGGTGCTGGCATGGATATTGTGTCCTCGGGCGAATATTTGAGAGCTAAATCAGCAGGAATAGCAGGCGATAGAATAGTCTTCTCGGGTGTTGGTAAAACAATGGATGAGATGGCCATAGCTATTGAAGGTGGTATAAAGCAATTTAACGTTGAAAGTGAGTCAGAGCTTACAGCTTTAAATTCGGTGGCAAAAAATCTTGGAAAACGTATCCCAATTGTAATTCGTGTTAATCCAGATATTGATGCTTTAACACATGAGAAAATTTCCACCGGCCGATCAGATAACAAATTTGGTATTCCTTACAGTGAAGCTATAGAGTTCTTTGAAAAGGCTTCGAAATTTAGCAACTTAGAAGTTTCTGGTCTGGCAGTTCATATTGGTAGCCAGTTAACTGATTTAGAACCATTTAAAAGAACATTTGTTAAAATTGCAGAAATGGTAGCGGTATTAAAAAATAAGGATTATAATATTAAACGAATAGATCTAGGTGGTGGCATTGGTATTTCATATTCAGATAGAACAAAAGTTATTGATCTTCAGGAATATGCAAATACGATAAAAACTACTTTAGGTCACTTAGATTGCGAATTTGAGTTTGAGCCTGGTCGTTTCCTTGTTGGAAACTCTGGTTTGTTTATATGCTCAGTTATATATTTTAAGAGTCTAGAAAACCGTAAATTTCTTGTCATCGATGGAGCGATGAATGATTTAATGCGACCTGCAATGTATGGTGCGTATCATGAGGCTATTCCTGTAAATAATCTAAAAAGTTCGTCAATGGTTAAAATGGATATTGTGGGTCCAGTTTGCGAAACTTCTGATACATTTTGTCGAGATAGGAACTTTCCTCTCGCTGCTGAGGGCGATTTGATAGCTTTTTGTTCAGCTGGTGCTTATGGAGCAGTAATGGCATCTGAGTATAACTCTAGACCGTTAATTCCAGAAGTTCTAGTGAAGGGGCTAAAATTTTCAATTATTAGGGAACGCCCAACGATTCAATCTATTATCGATAGAGATATAATTCCTGATTGGCTAAATTAACGAACAAATTCAAAGCATTGGCTAATCAGATTTTTTACTGCTTTGATAACATTATCAACCAATTTTACATAGTTTTCTAGGGGTTCGAAGATTTGAGGGAACAAATTTCCAACTTCGTTACTATAAATGTAAAGAGTAGTCAACGATATGAAAACCAAAGACACTATTGAAAACCCCAAAGTGGTAGACCGATCCAATAAAATAGCTTTATCAGGAGATTCACGTGTATTTTCAACAAGTCGTTGCTTACTTTCTTTTAAACGTTCTGATGACTCTTGAAGGCGAGTTTTCACAGTATCGTAAGTTTTTTCCCTATCATCACCTATTTTTGTGGTAATTTTTCCTTCTGAGATTTTTTGCTCTTCATTGGCCATTATCTTAAGGGTATGACTGCTCCGCTGATTTGTTTCTATTTCGTTATATAGGTTATATTGGAACCACTTTTGTTCGCATTGTGAGCATTGCAAATTTTGCCCAACCAGCTCTTTTACTCTTGGTTGAAATAGATATTCAGCATCACAATTTGGGCAGAATATGTTCATATTGTTTCATCACTTCTCAAATACGTTTAGGTAATTTTCCAAATTAAATTGAGTCTATCTAAATGCTCACTTCGATAAAAGAATTGTTTTTATTTTTGTTTTCAAAAGCATCAATAATCATTTTAAAATATGTGATTTATAAATTGAGGTTTTACAATCAGAATTACCTTTTCTAATATTTATTTTAAAATTTAGTGGCTAAGAAATAGTATTCGTTGTAGTTTATTATTATGAAAGTCGTCTTTTTTATTCGGTCACTTTTATGTGATCTGTTAATGTATTTTTTAATGGCACTAATAGGTATTTTAGGAATGCCTTACGCACTCTGGTCGCGTAAAAAAGCTTATGATGTAATTCGATTTTATTGCAAGAGCGTATTTTTCGTTTTAAGATACCTTGCTGGGATTACAATCGAATTTAAAGGTAAAATTCCAAATGAACCTTGCTTAATATGTGCTAAGCATCAGTCCTTTTTGGACGTTATGATGTTGGCGTCTGTTCTTCCAGACTTTAGATTTATCATGAAACATCAGTTAACTTACCTTCCAGTGATTGGTTTTTACGCACGAAAAACTGGAACTGTTGCTGTTAATCGATCGAAGAAAGTTGGTACGGTGAATAAAATGATGACCAGTTTAAATGATGAATCTGGTAGACAAACTATCGTATACCCTCAAGGAACAAGAGTTTTACCGTATGAGCATAGACCGTACAAAGTGGGTGTGGGCCTTATTTATAAGAATCTAAATTTGAAATGTTATTTAGTTGCTACCAATACAGGGATGTTTTGGGCTCGCCGTAGTCTCTTTAGATATCCTGGAACTGCTGTAATTGAATTCATTGGTGCTTTAGATGAAGGCTTGGAAGTAGACGATTTCATGGCGATAGCAGAACGAAAAATTGAAGATGCTTCACTTAAGTTAATGAATGAAGTTTCAATTAGGTAAACTTTAGTTAATTCCTTGTGTTCCTACAAAAAGAAACTTTTCTCTACGTTCTCTCATTAAATCTTTAGAAGAAATTTTCTCTAATCCAGATAGCACGTTCTCAAGGACAATTCCAACCTTATTAATTGTTTCTTCTTTGTTTCGTTGAGCACCGCCAACAGGCTCGGGAACAATATTGTCAATTACTTTTAACTCAAACAAGTTTTGAGCTGTTAACTTCAGTGCGTCTGCCGCTTCTCTCATTTTTTCTGCATCTTTCCATAAGATGGAAGCACACCCTTCAGGTGAAATCACAGAATATATGGAGTGTTCAAGCATTATTACTTTATTTGCTGACGCCAATGCCACAGCACCACCAGAACCACCTTCGCCAATTATTATAGAAACAAGTGGAACGCTTACAGTAAGACATTTTTCAATAGTGCGGGCTATTGCTTCAGCTTGCCCACGCTCCTCCGCTCCCTTTCCTGGAAAAGCTCCAGGAGTATCGACTAAAGTGATTATGGGGATTTTAAATCGATTTGCCATGTCCATTAGACGAACAGCTTTTCGGTAACCTTCGGGTCTAGCCATACCAAAGTTTCTATATATCCTAGAGTTTGTATCATGTCCCTTTTCATGCCCTATTACCATTACTGGTCTGTCATTCAGCCTTGCTAACCCTCCAATAATAGCTTTATCATCTGAAAAATTGCGATCACCAGCTAAAAGTGTGAAATCAGTAAATAACTGATTAATGTAATCCATACTATGAGGTCGCATTGGATGGCGAGCAACTTGACATTTTCTCCATGGGGTTAAATCTTTATAAAGCTGAATAAGAAGTGCTTCTGACTTCTTTTCTAGTGCTTCCGCCTCTGATGAAGCACTTATACCTTTGGTTTTATTTTCAAGTACTCGCAATTCCTGAGCTTTCCCATCAATTTCAGCTAACCCTTTTTCAAATTCTAAATATGTATGCATCTTTATCCTTTTTTCTTGAAACTAGGTGCCTTTTTGGGGTGGTATGACGATGCTAGTTAAATGTTGGGGTAATGAGTTAAAACCCTTAGTTTTTTAATCAATGTATTTCAATAAAAACCATACATTCTGGAGAAAAATTACTTCACATATTATCAAGAGTGCCCTCAGCAAAGGCATATTCGAGTCTTTTTAATGCTTCAAAGACCCTAGTTTTTGGACAGGCCAAATTGAATCGCATAAACTTTTCTCCTCCTTTTCCAAAGTTTGAGCCAACACTTGCTGCTATTCCAGCTATATGATGCACTCTATAAATAATATCTTTTTCTGATAAGTTAGTACCTGAAAAATCTACCCAAGCAAGATAGGTTGCTGACAACTTCATAGATTTAAGACCGGAAATCTTACTAATCCCATTATCAAATAGCTTCTTATTTTTTTCAAGGTATGAGAGTAGCTCATCTAACCAAGGCCCTCCCTCTAAATAGACTCGTTCAGCTATTTGCATACCAAATAAGTTTGGCATAGTTCCCACCGCTTGATGGGCTAGTTGGAATTTCTTCCTTAACTTAGGATCTTTTATTATCACATTTCCCATTAACCCACCAGCTATGTTAAAAGTTTTGGAAGAAGAAACAAGAACTACAAGCCGACTTATAATTTCTGGGACAGCAACTGGGAACGTAACATGCTTTTTATCTGAATAAACAAGGTCGTTATGAATTTCATCTGTTATAAGTATTAAATCATGCTCATCACAAAATTGAGCAACCTTTTTTAAATCCTCAACAGACCATACTTTTCCACTTGGATTGTGAGGAGAACAAAAGAGTAAGATTTTTTCAACTCCCGTTAGACTATTTTCTAACTTTTCGAAGTCAATTTGATATTCACCATCTTGGATTTGCAAAGTCTGCTGGATTAACTTACGCTTATTATGTTTTATAATATTGATGAATGAGTGGTAGACTGGTGTAAATATTATCACACCATCATTTTCGTTTGAAAAGGCTCTAAGAGCTATTCCTATCCCAGCACACAACCCATGAACAACAGATATTGATTCAGGGTCAACTGTCCAGTCATGTCTAGCTTGATACCATTGTCTGACAGCAAAGTTGTAACTTTCTTGACCGCCATAATATCCAAAAATTCCATTGGAACATAAATCGTTAAGTGCCTGAAACACGCAGTCTGGTGCTTTAAAATCCATATCTGCAGTCCACATCGATAGAGTTGTTAGTGGTGAGAGCTTAAAAATCTTTTCTAAATTATCATATTTATGAGAGTTGGTACCTAACCTGTTAAGTTCTTCATCAAAATTATACATATTATTTTAGCCCCAAAGTAATACTAGCATTTATACTTCATACTATTGCATGACAGCTATTGATATAATAAATAATCTTTATGACAAAATTTGACATAATTTTACATCCAGACCAAAAATTAAAAAAAGTCTGTTTACCTGTTTCCCAAGTTACAGATGACGTTCGCCTAATCGTATCTAACATGCTAGAGACCATGTATGAGGCTCCAGGCATTGGTCTGGCGGCCCCTCAAGTAGGAATTTTAAAACGTATCTTCGTTATGGATTGTTCCGAGAAGGATGTATCAGCCCAGCCATACGTCATTATAAATCCAGAAATAGTTTGGTTATCTGAACAAAAAAGTACTTATGAAGAGGGGTGTCTGTCTATTCCAGATTTTTATGGAGATGTAGAACGGCCGTCTGAAATAAAAATAAGATGCTTAAATGAAAAAGGTGATCTAATTGAACATTATTTTGATGGTCTGCATGCCACGTGTGCACAGCATGAAATAGACCACCTAAATGGAGTACTATTTATCGACTATTTGGGACCAATGCGAAGGCAAATAATTACGTCGAAAATGAAAAAATATAAAAAAGAAATTTCGCAAAATGGTAACTCGCGTGAAAGTAGTAAGTAAATGAATGTAATCTTTATGGGCACATCTAGTTTTGCGTTACCAACACTTAAAACTTTGGTTAAAAAGGGGCATAATGTAATTGCAGTGTATACGCAACCTCCGAGACCAGCAGGCCGAGGAAAGAAAATCAAAATTAGTCCAATTGGACAATTTGCTAGAGAAAATAAAATTGACGTATTCCATCCAGAAAATTTTTCTAGTAATAATGACATTAATGATTTTCAAAGTTTAAATGCTGATCTAGTTTTTGTCATAGCTTATGGCTTACTACTTCCTCAAGAGTTGTTAAAAGAAGCAAAAATTGGTTTTTTTAATGTACATGCTTCAATTCTACCTCGATGGCGGGGTGCTGCTCCTATTCAAAGGGCTCTGCTGTCCGGCGATATTGAGACTGGGGTATGTATAATAAAACTGGAAGCCAGTTTAGATACTGGACCGATTGTTTTTAAAAGGCGTTTAAAAATAAAGAAAGACGATAATACCGGTTCTTTGCATGAAAGATTAAGTTATGTGGGTGCGGAGCTTGCTCTTAAGCTTTGTAAAAACTTCAATAGTTTGCAGTATATCAGACAGGAAACTCAGGGAGTCACGTATGCTAAGAAAATTCAAAAAACTGAAACATGGATCAATTGGGATGTCAGTGCTAGCTCTGTGGATCGTCAAATAAGAGCCTTTGCTCCAGTGCCAGGTGCATGGTTCCAATTAGAGGGAGAGAGAATAAAAATTCTTGAGAGTCGCATAGGTGATGGTATCGGAGTGCCAGGGCAGATCATTGATAGTCATTTGCAAGTAGCATGTAAAATTGGTAGTATTTTTCCAACGATTTTACAAAGACCTGGAAGGTCTCCATTGAGCAAGGAAGAGTTTTTAAGGGGTTATAAAGTGTCGCCAGGTATGAGTTTATCCTAATGCTATTTTTTAAATGAACTCATACCAAGTCTAGCTAAATAATCAGCCTTTTCATTATCTTTGTGAGCGTTATGGCCTTTAACCCACTCCCACCGTATTTCATGGAATTGTGACAAAGAATAAAGTGTTTTCCATAAGTCTAAATTTTTAATTTCTTTATTTGTTGAACTACGCCAGTTATTTGCTATCCAACTATTAATCCACTTTGTCATACCATCTTTCAAATACTTACTGTCTGTTATAATCGTTACTTCACTTTGTTTTTTTAAGCTTTCTAACCCTTTAATAGCGGCTGTCAGTTCCATGCGGTTATTTGTTGTGATTTCCTCACCACCATGGATTTCTTTTTCTGACACTATTTCTCCATTTTTTAAAGCCTTAAGAATAGCACCCCAGCCTCCTGGACCTGGGTTTCCTGAACAGGCACCGTCGGTAAAGAGCTTAACTTGCATGATTAAAACCAATAATCGTTAAATTTAGGATAACTATTGCGGTTAGTGGAAGGCGAAGTGAAAGCCACCAAGCAGGAACGGTTCCCGCTAAAGATGACTTCCGGTCAAATTCATAAACCACCAAAAACCCAATGGCTAAAATCGATGCAGAAAAATGTGGAATCTGAAGTGCAATTAGTGACCATAATGTTGGTATAATTGAGAGCCATAACCTCATTTTATTAGGGTTTTTTCCGTTAATAGCCTCAAATCCAAAAAGGCAGCCCCCGAGGAATGATAAAATTAATCCAGCATATAATGTAGAAATTTTTATAAATAATACCTTTGTATCAAAATCTAAAATAGAAACCGTAAATGTTGCTATGGCACCAAGAAAAAAAGGTAAGAGACCGAGTGTTGCAATTATTTTTATAGTTTTAGGAATTTGACTCATTATGCCGTTTCACGAAGTATTTTAGGCACTTTAAATGTCACAGTTTCAGTTGCGGCCTCCACTGTCTTCAATCGGACCTGGTACTTTGAGTGAAACGCTTGGAGTACATTATTAATCAATAATTCAGGTGCCGACGCTCCAGCGGTTATACCTACTGATTTCATTCCTGCTAATGATGCCCAATCTATTTGTTCACAACTGTCAATCAATTGAGCATATTTACAACCTGCCTTCTCTCCAACTTCCACAAGTCTTTGCGAATTTGAGGAATTAGGGGAGCCGACAACTAAAAGGCCATCAATTTTCGAAGCTATAGCTTTTACAGCATTTTGTCTATTAGTCGTGGCGTAGCAAATGTCCTCTTTGTGAGGACCAATAATTAAAGGAAAGCGTTCTTTGAGAGCGAAAACAATATCTGATGTATCATCAATTGATAAGGTCGTTTGAGTAATGTATGCAAGTTTAGTTTCATCTCTTGGGTGAATAGTCTGCACATCTGCTGAGGTTTCAACTAACAGTATTTCCTGATCCGGCAATTGACCCATCGTACCAATAGTTTCTGGGTGTCCTTTATGTCCTATCATTACGATTTGTAGTCCTTGCCGGCTGTGGCGTTCTGCCTCGATATGCACTTTTGAAACCAAAGGGCACGTAGCGTCAAGAAATAACATATTTCTCGCTTGGGCCTCACTAATAACCGATTTAGCAACTCCATGAGCAGAAAAAATTATTGGCCGATCATCGGGGCAGTCGCTTACATCTTCTACAAAAATAGCACCTTTATTTTTTAATTCATCCACAACAAATTTGTTATGGACTATTTCGTGGCGCACGTAGATTGGTGCCCCCCACTTTTTTATAGCTAATTCTACCATTTCTATGGCTCGATCTACTCCAGCACAAAATCCTCTAGGTGCTGCTAAAAATATCTTTAATTTAGGTTTCATAAAAAAAATTTTACTGATTAAATAAGATTTATTCAATTAATTTTTTTATTTTTAATTTAGAGCTAGAAATCTTCTATTTGTTTTGAATGAGAACTTAACTTAACTATAAAGTAATAGGATTATTAGGAACGAAAACCTATAATTTTTAAATGGCGCTAGTCTGGAATAGCTTCAATTAAGGAACTTGTTGATGACCAAATGCTTAATTTCTTTTGGAGCGAACATTCCAGGCCCGCTTGGTTGCCCTTCTG
>Ga0209223_10002685_pt1 | contig 17548 bp, 7 predicted proteins | sample COG_06_FD_184750 | JGI IMG/M metagenome (GOLD analysis project Ga0209223, IMG submission 184750) | Pelagic Microbial community sample from North Sea - COGITO 998_met_06 (SPAdes) (version 2) | ecosystem: Environmental > Aquatic > Marine > Neritic zone/Coastal water | place: Helgoland, sampling...
ATTGACATAATTTCTGGCGATATTGGTAATGACATTCTTGCAGGTGGCGCTGGAGATGACACATATATCTTCAAGTCAGGTGATGGTCAAGATGAAATTACGGAAACAAGCGGAACTTTAGATACTCTTCGCTTCATTGATTTAGATATTGCTAATATTAATTTTACTAAATTAGGTAATGATTTAGTGGTTTCATTTATTGGATCAACTGATTCTGTTACAATCAAAGACAATTTCTCTGGAAACACCCTTACTCCAACAGTTGAATCTTTAGAATTTACTCAAACAGGAATTGATGGTGGTAATTCAATAGACTTAACTGCCCTTACCTATGATTCTGGAAGTGATAATTTTAATTATACAGCCACAAATGCCGTTGCTGGTGATGTAACTCTACAAAATGTTTTACTAGAAGACACCAAGGGAGCAGTCAGATCTCTAGATAATTTTTATCACAACATGCAAGGTGTCGATTTAGATGTAACTGAACAACTTTATGCTAATGTAGATTATGAATTCTACAATGACATTCAATGGAAAAGCTACAAAAAGAAAAGAAGTTCATTTGGTGGTCACTACACCGTATGGTATAAATATTATGAAAAAAATATCAATGGCTTTGATAATAGCGATGATAGATTAGTCGGAAATTGGTGGGATGAGATAATCAACGGTAAATCAGGAGATGACTTCCTTTATGGCAATGCTGGCAATGATACTATCTACGGTGAAGATGGAAATGACTTCTTAGAGGGTGGTTATGGCGATGATACTTTATATGGCGGAGCTGGAGGAGATAATTTAGAAGGTGGCAGCGGAAATGATAAATTAATTTCGGGAACAGGAGATGATAAAATCAGTACAGGAGAAGGAAATGATGAAGTTGAAGCTTCATCAGGCAACAACACAATAGTTGCTGAATATGGGAATAACACAATTATGGCAGGTGATGGTGACAATGTAATTGAAGTTGGATCTGGAAATGATGAAATAACTCTTGGAGATGGTAGTAATATTGTTAATTTAGGAGATGGCGACAACACTCTTACATTAGGAGATGGTAACAACTTAATTGATAGCGGCGATGGAAGTGATGCTGTAAAAGTTGGTGATGGCAATAATAATATTAGAACTGGATCAGGAAATGATTATATAAATGCTGGAAATGGAGACAATTTTGTTGATCTAGGTGATGGCGATGATTTAGTGGTTGCTGGAAATGGTAACAATATCATCTATGCTGGAAATGGCAATGACGACCTTTTTGTTGGAAGTGGTGATAATACTATTTATCTTGGATATGGAGATGATGAATTAACAATTGGCCTTGGAAATAATACCATAATCTCTGATGCTGGAAATAATGTAATCAATGTCTCAGCTGACCCATTAGCAAATGCTGAAAATGCTATAGATGAGTTTAATGACATCAATAATCCTGTATCAAGCGCTTCGACTTCTTTTGCTGCTGTTTCTGCCTTAAGTGCGAGCTATTTAACGAGTGTTAAAACCGCTTATGGCAACGATCAAATCACCATTGAATCTGGCGACGCAATAGTTTCAACAGGCTCTGGTGATGATGCAGTAAAAGTAAGTAGCGGTAGTCACTACATCAATTTATCCGAGGGGAACAATAATCTTAAAACTGGTGAAGGTGAAAGTGTAGTTAATGCCGCAGATGGTAATAACACCATAGTAATTGATGATGGCAATCATGAAGTAAATTTAGGAGACGGAGATAATACAGTTGTAGTTGGCAATGGAGATAGTAACATTGAGATTGAAGATGGAAATAATGATGTCACTCTTGGAGCAGGAAATTATAACCTAGATCTTGGTGATGGTAATAATGTTCTAAATTTAGCTGGTGAAGCTTTAGTATTTGACCATGAATATTACATCCAAAATTATGAAGAAGAAATACCTGATTTAGGTTTAGGCAATGAAGGTAATGCTAAAAAACATTTTGAAGAAGCTGGAAAGTACAAAAACTATAATCCAAACCAGTTATTTAATACAGCTTTTTATATTTCTGTTTTAAAAGAAAACAACATAGAGCTAGCAGAAAACCAAACTCCTTATGATCATTATTTGACAACAGGTCAATTTGCTAATTATCAAATAAGTGATCAAATTCAAGATACTCAAAATACTGTTAATATTGGAAGCGGTGATAATACAATCTATGGTGATAATAGCGCAGATATACTAAATATTGGAGATGGCGACAATATAATTAAAACAAGAGATGGTGATGATCAAATAACTCTTGGAGAGGGAAGTAATAATGTAAATACTGGACAAGGTGATGATCAAATCACCGCTAAAGATGGATCAAATAATATCAATACAGGTGATGGCAGTGACATTGTAAATCTTGGCAATGGTAGCAATATAGTTGATCTTGGCAATGATAATGACCAAATCACAGTTGGAACTGGTAACAATGAAATCAATCTTGGTTCTGGTGATGATACTATCACCACTTCAGGTGGAGACAATATAATTGAAGGTGGCCAAGGAGATGATGCTTTAACTGGTGGCGAAGGTAATAATACTTACGTTTACAACTTAGGAGATGGAAATGACACCATCAATGAAGCCGGTGGTACAGATACAATAGAATTTAAAGATTTAAGGGCTAAAGATGTCACTCTATCCAAAGATAATAATAATCTAAATCTTTTAATCAAAGGAACTGGCCACATTGTCGCAATAACCAATTATTTTGTTGCAGACAACAATACAATAGACATTTTAAAATTTTCTGATGATTACGAAATAAATCTTGGTGAAATATTTATAGGCACAGATGAAAAAGACACTACACAGGGAACTGAAGGTGAAGACCAAGCTCTACTAGGCGGAGGTAATGACATCATCTTAGGATTCGAAGGAAATGATTACCTAAACGGAGGTTCTGGAGACGATCTAATCTATGCTGGCGAAAATGATGATATAATTGAAGCAAGCAGCGGCAATGATTATCTTGATGGCGGAGCTGGAAATGATATCTTAAAAGACGGAGCTGGAAATGATAGATTATTTGGCGGAAGTGGAAATGACACTTTTGTAATAACCAAATCAGCAGATAGTAATGATGTTATCACAGATTTTAATATTGATGAAGATACTCTAGATCTATCCGAGTTTGGACAAGATTTTGTTGATCTAAAGTCGATAGAAAATTTACATAGTATAAGTAAAGACCAAAACAATAATGCCATTCTTAATCTTGGCAACAATCAAACTCTTACCCTAACTGGAATTGTCGTTGAAGACTTAAATAAATTAAATATCAATTTTGATATAGCTGAGAAATCAGGATTAATTGGAGATAATCAAAACAACATCCTAACCGGAACCCAAAATGATGATGAAATTTTCGCAGGCAGCGGCTTAGATATTCTAACTGGAAATGCTGGAAATGATAAATTTGTCATTCAAAAGAATGCTAATGGAGTTGATGTAGTTGAAGATTTCAAAATCGGTGAAGACATAATAAAATTAGACGGCCTATCAGAAATTGACTTTAGCCAGTTACAAGTAGCACAAAAAGGAGATGATGCAATTGTAACCTTCTCTGATAATCAAAAGGTTATTTTAAGAAATACTGAAAAAAGCACCTTAACTAAAGATAGTTTTGAGTTTAATCAATTTAATGGCATTGGACAGCATCAAAGATACCAAGGTGAATATACAGTTAACGATTCTAGCGTAATTGAAAATAACGAAGGGATTGGCTCTGATATAATAGATTATTTGACTCCAAGCGAGGTATCGGGAGGCTTTAATGCTTCAGGCTACGAGTCTACAAACTTCTTCAATAGTGAAAATATCCATAATGATGGTATAGCAAGAGTTCTTACCAATAATGAGTATGCCGCTTATTCTGGAGGAAAGCATGGACACTGGTATACAGCAAGAAACACAAGTTTTAGTGGGCAAGATAGCTATTATTACAAAGATGCCTATGGTAAATATGGCGTAGTAGGAAGAGGACAAACCTATGATGAAAATAACGTATGGGCTCAAAATGAGAACACTAAAGGAAGTCAAGGTAAAATGACCGTACATTACAACTCAGGTAATGATAAGATGCATGGTAATTGGTGGGGTGAAAATATCTATGCCAACAGTGGTCATGATCAAGTATATGGCAATGGTGGAAATGATAGTCTATTTGGTGGAAATGGAAATGATGAGCTTCATGGTGGCACGGGTAATGATGCAGTTCATGGTCAGAATGGTCACGATTATTTATTAGGCGGAACAGGAAATGACAGCCTTTATGGAGGCAGCAACAATGATATGTTGTCAGGTGGAACTGGAAACGATTACCTAAATGGCGGTGCTCATGATGATAAGTTAGATGGTGGAACTGGAAATGATCAACTTCACGGTGCAGATGGTAACGATTATCTATATGGTGCAGTTGGTAGTGATGGCCTATATGGTGGAAATGGAAGTGACTATCTAGATGGAGGCGATAATAATGACTATCTAGATGGTGGAAGACATAATGATACATTATATGGTGGTGAAGGCTTTGATAATTTACAAGGCGGATCTGGAAATGATGTATTATTTGGTGGCGTTGGAAACGACAACTTAAATGGCGATATAGAACTTTCCTTTAATGCTAATCACAACACGTCAGGATTTGAAGGAACAGGCTTCTATGGTAATGAACATAATTCAGAGCAGCTAATTGGTGACTTCAATGGAGATGGTAAAGATGATATTTTGAATGTTCAATGGAACGGGGACAACTGGGTATCTCTTTCCAATGGCAATGGTACATTTTCAACTAATCATAATGTAGCAGGATTTGAAGGAACTGGCTTTTATGGCAGCTTTAATCATTCTGAACAATTAATTGGTGACTTTAACGGTGACGGCAATGACGATATTCTAAATGTTCAATGGAATGGTGACAACTGGGTTTCACTTTCCAATGGAGACGGAACATTCTCAACAAATCATAATGTATCAGGTTTTGAAGGTGCAGGATTTTATGGCAATGAACATAATTCAGAGCAATTAATCGGTGATTTCAATGGAGACGGAAATGATGACGTTCTAAATGTACAATGGAACGGGGACAACTGGGTATCTCTTTCCAATGGCAATGGTACATTTTCAACTAATCATAATGTAGCAGGATTTGAGGGAGCTGGATTTTATGGTAGCTTAAACCACTCTAAACAGCTAATTGGTGATTTTAATGCGGATGGCAATGATGACATCTTAAATGTACAATGGAATGGTGACAATTGGGTTTCTCTTTCTAATGGTAACGGCACATTCTCAACAAATCATAATGTATCAGGTTTTGAAGGAGTTGGATTTTACGGAAGTGAATACCATTCAGAACAGCTAATTGGTGATTTTAATGGTGACGGAAATGATGATATTCTAAACGTCCAGTGGAACGGTGATAATTGGGTATCTCTTTCTAATGGAGATGGAACATTCTCTACAAATCATAATGTATCAGGATTTGAAGGTGTAGGATTTTACGGTAATGAGCATCATTCAGAGCAGTTAATTGGTGATTTCAATGCGGATGGAAATGATGATGTTTTAAATGTTCAATGGAATGGTGATAATTGGATTTCACTTTCAAATGGAGATGGCAGCTTTAGAACTCAACATCATGTTGAAGGAGTTGAAGGTATGGGCTTTTATGCCAGCTACAACCACTCTGAACAATTAGTTGGTGATTTTGATGGAGATGGATTCTCTGACATTTCTAACGTTCAATGGAATGGCGATAATTGGGTTAGCATGAGATCCACTGGAGATGACACTTTATTTGGACAAGATGGAGATGATTATCTTCATGGAGGAGATGGAAATGACATCCTTTATGGTGGAATTGATAATGACCAATTATTTGGTGGAAGCGGAGATGATTATCTTGATACTGGCTATGGTGAAGATAAAGCTTATGGCGGCGACGGAAATGACTTCGTAACTGGTGGCTATGATGATAAGGATGATTTACTAGCAGGAGATGCTGGTCATGATAAAATTGTAGCAGTAAATGGAAATAATATTATTGATGGTGGCGCAGGCATAGATCAAATACAAGGTGGTGATGGAAATGACATTATCTATGGTAATTCAGGAGAGGATATCATAAATGGTGGTGCAGGATCTGATATTATATATGGTGGAACTAATGCTGACCTAATTGATGGTGAGTCAGGAAATGATCATATCATGGGTGGCCAAGGCGGAGATATTATTTATGGTAGTGAAGGGGATGATTTACTTGAGGGAAATGAGGATGATGATACCTTACATGGAGGCGATGGTCAAGATTATCTAGATGGAGGAAATGATAATGATTATTTAAATGCAGGCCAAGGAAATGATATTCTCTTAGGTGGCGATGGGACAGATATTCTAAATGGCGGCCAAGGCAATGACTTCTTGCATGGCGGATTAGGAGATGATGTTTATTATTACAATTACTCCTCAAATAATGATGGTAGTGATTTAATATTAGAAAATTCCGATGCAGGCTTTGATACAATTAAATTTGGAAGTGACATTAATAAAGACTCTATCACTATAAAACAAGATGGAGTTAACTTAATTATAGGATTTAGTGAAAATGAAGAAACATTAACTATAGTTAATCAATTTGCAGATGATAAATCTAAAATAGAAAAGTTAGAATTTGCCAATGGAGAAGAATTATTATTATCTGACAACAATGGTAACTCACCTCAAAATGCTTTAGTTTTAAATAATCAGGGTCAAATTAATTTCTCAGCATCTCAGATGGGTTCATTCTTTATGATTAATGAAGATGATCAAATTAAAATTTCAGTCAGTAGCGACTTGTTATTGGAAAATATAAACACTACCAATGGAGTTTTTGCAAAAGATGAAGCAGGAGAAAATTTAATATTTACTCCAAATCAAGATTTCTTTGGCTTAACTAATCTATCTTATGAACTAAAAGATGCTGAAGGCAATATAAGTGAATATAATCTTACGGTAGCAATTAATTCCGTTAATGATGCTCCAGTGGTAAACTTAGTTGAAACCGAGCTTAATGAAGATTCTAGTATAACTATTGATGTTTTAGCTAATGCTACTGATGTTGAAGATGGACAACTTTCTAATTTAGAAATTGGTATTGCTAAACATGGTAAGGCAGAATTAACCTCAGACAATAAAATAATCTACACCCCAAATCCTGATTATTTTGGAACAGATAGCTTTGAATACTCGGTTACTGATAGCGAAGGACTCACCACGACTAAAACTTTAAATGTTATTATAAATAATATTGAAGATACTCCTGTCGTTGTAGATGAATTAAATATCAAGTCAGCTGAAGACCAATCTATCACAATTGATATTGCTGATCATGCATTTGATGCAGACGGAGATGAATTAACGGTTACCTCTACTACTGATCCGGCAAATGGAGCTGTAACAATAGATGGTAGTCAAATAATCTACACTCCAAATAGTAATTACAATGGAGCTGATTCTTTTGACTATATCATAAGCGATGGAACTAATGAGCTTACCAAAACAATTAATCTAGAAATCTCAAGCGAGAACGATGCCCCAATAGTAATTACTTCCACAACCGAGGTTCAAGAAGATGGTGCAGTAATAATAGATATCATAAGAGATGTTATTGATTCAGATGGCGATAACTTAACCATTGATTCAATTAGCAATCCAACAAATGGTGCAGCTGAAATTATTGAAAATAAAATAGTCTATGTGCCAAAAAATAACTACTTTGGTGACGATTCTCTAATCTATACAATATCTGATGGCAATGGCGGTTATGTAACCAAAAAACTAGATATAAACATAAATTCAGTAAATGATGCTCCAATTGTAGAAATTTCAAATGGAGAAGTTAGAGAAGACGAAATCCTAACTATAAATGTACTAAAAGGCTCTTCCGATATTGAAAATGATAGCCTAACAGTTACAGAAGTTAAAAACGTTACTGGTGGTTATGCTACAATCGTAAATAATGAAGTTATTTATATTCCAGATCAAAATTATCACGGAAATGCAACTCTGGAATATGTTGTTAGTGATGGAGAAAATGAAGTATCTAAAACATTAAGTATTTTAGTAGAATCAGTTAATGACCTACCTGTAGCAATACTAACAGAAAGCTCCCTAAACGAAGATAGCAGTGTAAACATAGACGTCCTAAGCTTTGCTAGTGATGTTGATGGAGATATTTTAAACATTACTGGAGTTACTAACCCATCTAATGGAAAGGCTATAGTAGAAAATGGTAAAATTACCTACACTCCAGACGCTAACTATTTTGGAACTGACAGTTTTGATTACCTAATTTCCGATGGTAATGGTGGCTTAGTTATAAAAACTCTAAATCTTACTATTAATAATGTTAATGACGCACCAGAAGTGACTATTGAAGGTGTAATTAATATCAGAGAAGACAATGTTGCCACAATCAACATCTTAGATAATGTAGAAGACTTAGATGGCGACACCTTAAGCTTAGTTGATGCTAATAATGCTCAAAATGGTAATGTGATAATAGAAGATGGTTCAATTATCTACACTCCAGATGAAAATTATTTTGGAAGTGAGAATATTATCTATACAGTAAGTGACGGAACTGTCGATATAGTAAATGAATTAACTATAAATATTGATAGCGTTAATGACGCTCCAATAGCAACAAATGATCAAGTAAACATCTTAGAAGATAATCAAGTAATTATTGACCTTCTGGACAATGACTTTGATATAGAAGATAAAAATCTAAAAAGAGAAAATATCTTACTTGGCGGAGCATTGCACGGAATTGTATTCCTTGATGAAAATAATCAAGCAACCTATAAAGCTAATGCAAACTACTTTGGCACTGATCAGTTCATCTATGCAGTAAAAGATTCACAAGGTGTATTCTCAAATATTGCTCAAGTAGATATCAATATTGCCAGTGTAAATGATGCCCCGATCATAGGGCAAGACTTTAAGGATCAAATGATCAGAGCTGGTGAAGTAAATACAATTCAAGTTTCTGACAATGTATTTAGAGATGTAGATGGTGATGACCTTACCATATCTCTTAAAATGGCTGATGGTAGCGAAGCGCCAGAATGGTTGGTTTATGACTCTATAAACAAAACCATCACCTCAAACGCAACGGACGATAATATTGGAACTATGAATCTAATACTAACAGCTGATGATGGAGAGTATCAGAAAGAAACAGAATTTACTTTAGTTGTACAAGAATCTCTTCAAGTAAGAAATGATGAAAGAATTAATATCATTGAAGCAACTAGTGAATCTGACTTGGTATCAGCAAATATAGGAACAACAGATTTAATCTTCTCAGGAGATGGTAATGATGACATCGTTTACAATATTGATGATGTTTGGGGCGAAGGTTATGTTGCTTACAACTCTTACACTGGAGATACCGTAGATATATCAGGGAAAATCAGAAGTTTTGATGCTTTTGATGGCGGTAAAGGAGATGTAGATACTTTATACCTAACCGAAGGTGATGATAGCATATTCCTTCATGATTTAATTTCTGATAATCCAACTATCTCAGGAAGCAGATTGTTTGGAATTGAAGTCATTAACGCCCTTGGCGGTAGTGATGTAATTGATTTATCTTCTGACATATTTACCTATGGATCTGTTACAATTAATGGCTCTGAAGGCGATGATGTTCTTTGGAGTAACGATGGAAATGACACCATAAATGGCGAAGGTGGAAACGATAGCATCATAGGCGGTAAAGGGGATGATATAATATTTGGTGGAGAAGGAGATGATATCTTAAAAGGATATGATGACGATGACACTCTGATTGGCGGTCTAGGACAGGACATTCTTGAGGGCGGAAATGGTAAAGATATTTTTGAATTTACTGGACTTGATCAATCTGTGAGCGTCAAAGCAGATATTATTAAAGATTTTGAATCAGGAGTTGATTTAATTACAATTTCTAACTCTAATTTATCGTTTAGTAACTTAACTATTAGCAATGATGGGAGCAATACAACTATAGAGGTTGAAGAGTCTGACTTTGCTATTACGCTAAATGGAGTATTTAACTTGAGTGAAGACGATTTCTTAATAGCTTAATTTATTAATTAATTTAAATAAAATGTTTACAAAATTATCTAGATTTTTCTTATTTTCCACATTATGCATATTTACAACCAATATTTATGCACAAAGCAATAATAATGACCAAATGATGAGTTTTGGTAAGTCAATGATCGACCAGGTTCTCTTTCCTGAATTAACCAAAGATACTCCTGATTGGGCAAAAAGAATTGAATTTGAATGGCAATTAGCTGATGATAACAAGCCAGAATATTCAATATGGACAGTGCAACCATTGCTTCAAACTAATCATAAGCAACATACAATATTTACACAAGCAAGACTAAATCGTGAAACAGTATTTGGAGATAAAAGAACAAGCGCCAATTTAGGATTCGGTTACAGAAGTTTATTGTTAGACAACAAGGTTTTGCTCGGGGCTAATAGCTTTTTTGACAAACAATGGACCTCAGGACATCAAAGGATTGGCTATGGAATTGAAGCAAAATGGGCAAACTTCGATTTCTTTGCTAACTATTACGACGCCATAAGCGATGAAAAGCTTATTAACGAAGCAACAGAAAGAGCATTAGATGGTTATGATCTTGAATTAAGATCAATAGTTCCATATTTACCATGGCTTACAGTATCTGCTAGAAGATATGAGTGGGATAGCAAAGCAACCGTCAGCGCTTCAAATATCAAGGGCACAACAGCTACCATGGAAGCAAAAATAACTCCAAATATTACCATCGAGACAGGAGTTGATAATAGCAATAATATTGATCAATCTTATTTTGTTCAAGCAAGGTTTAAGATAGCTGAATTTGGCCCTGATGTTAGATCTGCAAAAACCAATTTTGTTGATAATAAAGCTTTCAGACTTCGTGATATGAGTGACCATACTTTGGAACGAGTCAGAAGACAAGATAAAATCTTTATCGAAAGAGAATATAATGGCTCAATATTGATCAGAAGATCTAACTAATAATTAATTTAATCATATTTATATCATGTTAAGAAAAATTTTTATTACTGCATTTTTAATTTTTGGCTTTTCTAATTCGGCATTTTCTGCAACTGTTTCTGGATCTCCAGATGTTTACAGGGTAACAGTTTACGAGATGTCACTTTGCGCTGATAGTAGCTGCTCCGACCCTAAAATAATAGGAAGTAATAGTTCTGGAAAAGCTTTTGATATAGCCTCCGTTGGAGTCGGTGAAAACGTTGGGTCTTTTGTTGATAGTCTGGATAATATTGACAGTGGAACTTATAGTTATATCCGTTTTACAGTAGCAAGAAGCTTTGCAATATCAGGACAGTTAGATTCTGGTGGAACAACCTATTATACTAACGGCTCCGGTACGGACTATACTTCTGCCGTTGCTACCGCTCTCGCCTTAACTGAAACTAAAAGTAAAATTTATGTAGGTACTACAACTAGCTCCGCTAGTAAAAGTGAGATAACCACATTTGTTTCGGATGTGTCTTTAGATAATTCCGCATTAATACAACTAAACTCCAATGATTCAAATAAGGTTGATTATACTATTGCTTTAACGTCAGCTTTGACTTGGGATGAAAATTCAAAATACAGGCAATATGCTCTAGATTTTAATATATCCAGTACATTAGGAATGTCTGACTCTGTATCCGGAACAGGATCTAATTGGACTTCATATATAGTTGCGCCTAGTGTTTCATTTAGTGCTTTATAGTATTTATCAGATGAGTAATGAATTCAAAAAATACTAGTAAAAATGAAGAAGCATTTTATCGCCTTGATAATGGTATATTGTTAAAACTTCCTAGGAATAAACGCTACGAGTTGTTAGGGGAGATATCTTCCCTGTTACTAGCCTCCAAGCTTCATCGTAAATATCTTATAAATGATATTGGGGCAGTATTTCTACCCCCTATTCATCTAAATCAGTTCAGGATATACAAAAATAAAGCTGGCGACCCTATTGCTCTTGTTACTTGGGCATTTTTCTCAAAAGAAATAGAAGAAAAATATTTAACAAAAAAATACTTACTTCAGCCAAAAGATTGGAAATCAGGTGATAGATTATGGTCAATAGACTTCCTAGCTCCATTTGGTCACATGAAAATGGTCAGCAAAGATCTAAGAAATAATGTTTTCCCAGACGCTCATGGCAAATCAGTCAGAATAACAGAAGATGGGGAGATCAAAGGAATATATGACTGGTATGGCATAAATTACCAAAAAAACAAAAAGAAAGAAGTTAATAAAGGGGAAGAAAAGTGATTAAAAAAACAATCCTCAACGCGCTATTAGTATTTGTTTTGCTTAACGCCAACTCATATGCTTCGGTAAATAACAATAATAGCGCAAACTCTAATCAAGATAGCGATATCAATTCAACTGGTTATGGAATATCAATTGTAAAAAGAATAGAATTAATAGATGGCCTAATCTCTTTTGATGAAAGTGATGACAATATCTTCATCATGCCAGAAATCTTTTATGAAAGTTTCTTTGATAGTGAAGATAAAATAGAAGAACAATATGGTCTTGGCTTCAACTTAGGCTATGGATATAAAGATTTCGATATCTTTGCATCACTTGGCGGCTTAAGAGCTAAATTCCAATATGAAATCGACAACGAAATAGAAGATTATCACAGAGGAACTTTCTATTACGGATTTGGCATTGGCTATAATTTTAATAAATACCTAGCAACAAAAATAAACACCAAATTCTATAATATAGAATTCACTGATAAAACTGGCTCAACATTCCAATCTAGAAATAGTTCTGTTGCTCTATCCCTATCAATTAAATTATAGGGACCTCATGAAAATATATCTAAAAATAATTTCAATAATTTTCATCACCCTGCTTTCTAATAAAGCTATAGCAATTACATTAGATGAAGCTATAGATTTAGGCTTAACAAACTCTAAAGAATATAAAATAGAAAAATACTATCTAAGAGCTGCCGAAAATAACAAAAAGGCTGGAATGTCTGAGTTTCTACCAGAGGTTTCTCTATCCTATCAAACTGGTAAGAAGCAAAACATCAGAAGCGATGGCGCTGGCACAGATGACTTCCTAACCGAAAGAACCAATACCTTATCTGTAACTCAACCAGTATTTAATGGCATGAGAGGTGTTTCAACGTTAAAACAAGGAAGTGCAGAATATTTAGCTCAGAAATTCAAATTAGAAGATTTTAAAAGAGAGCTCATTCTAAGAATAGCAACCAACTACCTCGAAACCTTAAGATTAGAAAAAACCTTAAAACTAACCAAAGATAATGTTGAATATTATCGAAGAATTCTAAGTCGCACTAAATCAAAAGGCTCTCTCACTAGCGAAAATGAAATTATCGACAATAAAATCGGCTATTACAATGCCAAGCGTAACCTAGAAGAAGCAGAAAACAAATTACAACAAGCAAGATTTGAATATGAAAATCTAATAGGAGCAAAGCCAGAAAACTTAGAAGATACAAAAAAAGAAATGTTGGTATTGAGCTTAGAAGATTTACTAAAAGATAAATCCCTAAACCCAGCATTAATGCAAAAACATTATGAGGTTGCAGCTCTAAAGCAAGCCTACAAAAAAGAAGTAGGAAGTCTTGCCCCTAAAGTAAACATATCAGCAAACTACAGCAAACAGGAAAATCTAGTCTATTTAGATGGAGGTAATTTAGAAAGTAAGTCAATTATGTTAGATGTTACAATTCCATTATTTCAAAAAGGAAGTGAATATTTTGGCATCAAAAAAGCAAAATATGACTTAAAGATCAAAAAAGAAGAATTTCAATTAACCTCACTAGAAGTTGAAAAGAAAATTAACCAAACTTTTAAAGAATATGATTACTCCAAAAAAAGCTATGACCAAATTTCTAATATATTTTCTTTAGCTAAAAGAAAGCTAGCAAGAAACCAAAAAAGCTACAATCTAAGAGCTTTAAGCCTAATATCACTACTTAAAATAAGAATTGAAAGAAATGAATCGGAGATAAAATTCCATGAAGCTAAAGCTAATTTATATGCTGTATATTATAAGCTAAAACTCCTTACTAAAGATATAGGTAGAGCTGATGGAAATGAATAAGAAGACAGTATTGCAAGAGGCGCTATGGAGCTGTAAGAAGTCATTTATCTATGCCTTTATCTTTAGTTTCTTCATCAATATTGCCATGTTGGCAATGCCCATTTATTCACTTCAAGTTTTAGATAGGGTCTTATCAAGCTTTAGCATAGAAACATTGATCGTCATCAGTCTAATTGTTTTTGTAATGTTATTATTCATGACAGCTTTGCAAATTGTTAGAAACTTTGTTTTTGCTCAAATTGGATTCCATTTAGAAAAGAAATTAGAGCCATTACTAATTGACAAAACAATAGATGTATCGGTACATAATCACACTATTGGCTCATCATTGGTTAGAGATTTAAATGTAATTAGAAATTTTCTAAATAGCCCAGCCCTATCATCCCTTTTTGACGTTCCGTTTGCCCCAATTTATTTCTTAGTTATCTTCTTTATTCACCCATTAAATGGCGTCATTACAGTAGTTGGTGCAGCAATCCTATTCTTAATGGCTTACTTAAATGAAAAATTAGCCAATAAAAGAATTAAGAAAGTAAATGACATGCAAATGGCATTCTTTAACAAAACTAGCAATCTAACAAATAGTAGTGAGGCCATAATTGCCATGGGTATGAAAGGCAATGTCATAAAAAAGCTATTTGCTGAAAGATCTAAAATGCAGGATTTTTCCTACCAAGCAAATGCTGCTGGATTCTATATCTCTTCTATTACTAAGTTGATTAGAATGCTTATTCAAATTATCACTATGGCAGTTGGTGCAGTTCTGGTGATAAAGGACATGATGTCCCCCGGTGGAATTATTGCTACATCAATTCTTGCCGGTAAAGCCTTAGCCCCTTTTGATGCTTTAGTAAATATCTGGCAACAATTTCTAAATAGTAAAAAATCTTATGAGAGATTAAATGATGCAGTTAAAGACATTGCTCCTGAAAGTGATAAAACTGAACTACCAGAACCAAAAGGAGTAATGAAGCTAGAAAACGTTTCTTATAAAGCTGAAGATAATAACAAACTTATTCTAAAATCAATTAACCTAGAAGCCCATCCGGGAGAAATTATCGCAATCATAGGCCCAAGTGGCGGTGGAAAAACTACCCTAGCCAGATTAATGGCTGGAATTATTGAAAGCAGCGTTGGAAGAATCACAATAGATGATGCTAAATTACAAAATTACAACCGTGAATCTTTAGGTAAGTATATTGGCTACTTGCCACAACAAGTTGAATTTATAGCAGGAACAATAAAAGAAAACATCGCCAGAATGGAAGAGAAAATAGATGATGAGAAGGTTGTAAAAGCGGGAATGGATGCAGGAAGTCACAAGGTTATTTCAGATTTTGATAAAGGCTACGACACCTCCCTTGAAAATCTAGGTAAAAACCTATCAGCAGGGCAAAAGCAAAGAATAGCCCTAGCTAGAGCTTTATATGACAATACTAAAATAATGATATTAGACGAGCCAAACTCAAACCTAGATGCTGATGGAGAAAAGGCCCTTGTTTACGCTCTAAGGGTTGCTAAGCAAAGGAAAATAACAACTTTTGTAGTATCTCATAGAACTGCAATCTTAGAAGTGGTAGATAAGATATTAGTATTACATGATGGTCAAATTCAATTCTTTGATCAGAAAAATAAGGTATTAAAGCAGCTTGAAACATTAAAGAAAAACCATAGTCAAAGTAAAAAATGAAGAAGCTAGTTAAAAAAATACAAGATTATATCCATAAGCTAGAAAAACCAACGAAGAAGCGTTTTGCTAAATATTTAAAAGAAACTAAGAAATTTCTAAGAAAAGCTAAAAAATTCATTATAAAAAAGTTTGAGTATTATTTCCCAAAAACCAAAAAATACATAGATGGTAAATGCTCAGAAATCAGTGAGCTATTTGATAAATATCTAAAATTAGAAGAAGATCAAATTGGGTTAAAGCCTGTTAAATATGGCATCTATATCATTGGTGCATTCTCACTAATATTCTTTGTTTGGGCAGGCCTTATGCCAATCAACTCCTCCTCTATTGCACAAGGTACAGTAGTATTAGATTTTAACAAAAAAACCATACAACATTTGGAGGGAGGCATCATCCAAGAGATAATGGTTAAGGAAGGCCAAGAAGTTGTTACAGGTTCTGATTTAGTGGTATTGCAAAATATTCAGGCTCAGGCACAACAATCGGTAGTACAACAACAGTTACTTACCTCAAAAGCAATTCACAAAAGATTAGTTAAAGAGCAAAGTTATGATGGTGAGCTTGATTTATCTTCTATAGAAAGCCAAGGAAGAAAAACTGGGTATAAGGAAATTGAAGAGCTCATAAAAACTCAATACAACATCTACAATATTAAAAAAGAATCTTACTTTGGAAAGATAGATATTCTAAAAAAGAGAATAAATCAATTAGAGAAAGAGATAGAAGCCTTGGAAGCCCAAGAAGAAGCAACAAATATTCAGCTTAAAATTTTAGCAAGAGAGTTAGAAATGACTAAGAAAATGGTTGAGATGAGGAATATTCCAATTACAGATCAATTAAATTTAGAAAAGCAAACAGCGGAACTGCAAGGCAAGAAAGGTAGCCTAACTGCATCAATTGCCAAATCTCACCAATCTATATCTGAAACAAATCTAGAAATAATTAATTTTAGTAAAGAGAATTTAACTACCATTTTATCAGAAATGCAGGAGATTGAATCAAAGATTTCAGGATTAATAGAGCAGCTAACCTCCACCTCAGACGTCCTAAAAAGAACAGTTATAAAAGCCCCATCCTCTGGTATTGTAATGGATTTAAAGTTCCATACCAAAGGTGCCGTCATAGCTCCGGGTGGAGATATTATGAGTATAGTTCCGCAAGATGAAGAATTGATTATTGAAGCTAAAATTAACCCCAAAGATATTGATGTGGTTAAACAGGGATTGAAGGCCAAAATTAATCTTAGTGCTTTTAAAGCTAAGAAGGTACCAAAATTAGATGGGATATTAATGAGCGTATCAGCTGATATCTTACTAGATGAAATAACTGGAGAAAATTACTTTTTAGGTAGGATTAAAATTTCTGATGAGTCTTTAAAGTCATTAAAGGAAAACATCCAGCTTTATCCTGGAATGCCAGCAGAAGTATTTATTATTACTGGATCCAGGACTCTATTATCCTACTTATTATCCCCCATTAAGGATGCAACTTATAAGGCGTTCAGAGATGACTAAAAGTAGTGGCAATTTAACAAAGCACATCCTTAGGAAAATTATAAAAACAAAACCCTTATACCTGACCACTTTCATCTGCCTTGGCGTATGAAAGATAAGCATCGAAATCCTCGCTGAATTCAGCCCTAATCTTGGCATTAGATTCCCACAAAGATTTTA
>Ga0209223_10002695_pt1 | contig 17494 bp, 22 predicted proteins | sample COG_06_FD_184750 | JGI IMG/M metagenome (GOLD analysis project Ga0209223, IMG submission 184750) | Pelagic Microbial community sample from North Sea - COGITO 998_met_06 (SPAdes) (version 2) | ecosystem: Environmental > Aquatic > Marine > Neritic zone/Coastal water | place: Helgoland, sampling...
AGGTGACAATACAGATATAATTGGTTTTCAGAAAAGTGTTGATGACTTTAAGTATGATCTTAACAACAAAGAAGTTTTTATTCTTGGTGCTGGAGGCGTGGTTCCATCAATAGTTTTTGCTTTAATCAAAATGAAAGTTTCAAAAATAATAATAAGCAACAGGACTAGAGAAAAAGCAGAAATTTTAAAAAATTTATTTAAAGAGATTGAAATTATAGAGTGGGGCAAAGTACCAAACTTTGACATGATAATTAATGCAACAAGTGTGGGCTTGAAAAAAGAAGATAGAATAAATATTGATTTTCAAACATCTGCAAAAAATAAATTTTTCTATGATGTTATTTACAATCCTAAAGAGACAAATTTTTTAAAAACTGGAAAAAGTTTAGGTAATAAAACTTTAAATGGTAAATTAATGTTTATTTATCAAGCTATTTCAGCCTTTAATATCTGGCATGGACTAGAACCTGAAATAAATCAAGACGTTATAAAATTTTTAGATCAATGATTAAAATAGGAATTTTAGGAGATATTGGTTCTGGAAAGAGTTATGTGGCTCAAAATTTTGGATATCCAATCTTCAACGCTGATTATGAAGTTGCTAATATATATAAGCAAAATAAAAATATTTATAATAAGTTGAAAAAAAGTTTACCAAAATATATTCATTCATTTCCAATAGAAAAAAAAGAAATTTCCACTGCAATTTTAGCTGAAGAAAATAATTTAAAAAAAATTATTAAAATTGTTCATTTAGAAATAAGAAAAAAAATGAACACCTTCTTAGAAAAAAATAAAAATAAGAAAATAGTAATTTTAGATATTCCATTATTACTAGAGAATAAAATTAACAAAAAAAATGATATATTGGTTTATGTAGACTCTCCAAAATCAGATATTTTAATAAGATTAAAAAAAAGAAAAAATTTCAATCAAAAACTTTTAAAAAAATTTAGAACTATTCAGTTTCCATCTAGCTATAAGAGAAAAAAATCTAATTTTGTAATTAAAAATAATTTTACGAAAAGATCTGTTAAAGATGGTATTAAGAATATTTTAAAAGAAATTTTATAAATGAAGGAAATAGTTTTAGATACAGAAACAACAGGTATTTCGATCAAAGAAGGTCATAGAATTGTTGAAATTGGATGTATTGAATTAGAGAACTTAATTCCAACTAACAATAAGTTTCATTGTTATTTAAACCCTGAAAGAAAGGTGTCCGAAAAAGCTTTCGAAGTTCATGGTTATACAGATGCATTTTTAGCCACACAAAAAAAATTTAATGATATTGGTGATCAATTTTTAGAATTTATAAAAGATAAAAGGCTTATAATTCATAATGCAGAGTTTGATTTGGGTCACTTAAACAATGAGTTGGCCATTTTAGGGAAAAAAAAAATTGATAATGAAATTATAGATACATTAATTTTAGCTAGAGATAAGTTTCCAGGATCTCCTGTTAGTCTAGATGCTCTTTGTAAAAGATTTAGAGTTGATAATTCTAGAAGAACACAACATACAGCATTAATAGACTGTGATTTATTAGCTAAAGTTTATATAAATTTAATAGATCAAAAAGAACCAACATTAAATTTTCAAAATCAAGATCAAGAAATTAAAGAGAAAAATAATTCTAGTGTAGCCTATTATAAAAAAATTATAAAAGCCTCAACTGATGAGTTAAAAAAACATAAAGATTATTTAAAAAATAATTTAAAAAAAAATTTTTATTAATTTAGTCTTTGATTATAAAGTTCTTCAAAGTTTATCTTTTTTTCAAATTTAATACTTGGATATCCTGAATTGTGAAGAAGATCTAATAAAGATTTTTCTAAATTAGGATAAATTTCTATTTGAACATCACATAAAATAATTTTTTCTAATTCTCTCTTTTCTTTAATTTCTTCATCTATTTTTACAATTGTTGCAAAATTTATTTCAAAGTATGATTTTTTTTTACTTTCTTCTTTATCAGAAAATTTCAATAAAGTTTCAATTTGTATCATTTGATTTTTTAAAGGTTTTGAATTTATATCTATGTAAAGTTGATATTTAGAAATTCGATCTTTTACAAAAATATAAGTTTCAATGTCAGGTGTTTCACCCGATGTATCTTTTATATATTTTGCTAAAATTTTATATTTTTTTGTCATTGTCGTCATCTATATCTTCAAAATCTCCATCAATAAAATTATTTTTTTCAGTTTTTTTAGTTTTTAAATTTTTTGAAAATTTTTTAAAAATAAATTTTCTTGTTAAGGGGAAAATAATTAAAAATCCCAAAATATCAGTAGCAAATCCTGGTATGATTAATAATAATGCTGCAATGGCAATTGCTGCTCCTGAAATTATTTCATAAGCCGGTGTTTCTTTTTTGCTCAATTGTATAAAACCAGACTTGAGAGTATTTAATCCTTCATATTTAGCGTAGTAAATACCCACAATCGCAGTTGTAAATATTAATAAAATTGTTGTTAATGCTCCAATTTGTGATCCTATCTTAATAAAAAGATAAATTTCTATTACTGGAATTAAAATTATTGATAATAAGATTGAGTTCATTTGTCCTTAATTTAAATTGCTAGTTGAAATTAATCAACATAGTAATTACTATATAATATATGAACTACAGTTTTGAGTACATCGATATAATCCTTCTTGCAATGATTGCAGGTTTTATTTTTTTAAGATTAAGAGGAATACTCGGCAAAAGAACTGGATTTGAAGGAAAAGCCCCGCCACAATTCAAAGAAGTTTTAAAAGATCTAAAATCAAACCCAACACCAAAAATGAATGATAAATTTGATGATAAATCTCAAAAAGAGTTTTTAATCGGTGCTAAAATTGCATACGAAACAATAATTACAGACTTTAGTGATAATGATAATAAAATAACATCAAGTAAGCCGTTACTTAATAAAGAAATTTATGATCAGTTTAGCGAAGCTCTTAAAAAAAGAAGCGAGAGAGGTCATTTTGCTGAAATTACTTTTATAGGCATAAACTCTGCGGTTATTAAAGAACATAAAAAAATAGATAAAATTTTAAATGTTACAGTAGACTTCATTGCTGAAGTAATTACATGCATTAAAGATAAAGATAAAAAAATTGTATCTGGGGATCCTGAAAAAATTAAAAAAATTTATGACACTTGGGTTTTTTCAAGAGATATCACCTCAGTTAACCCAAACTGGAAACTAGTTAATATTTTAACTTAATTGAATAGCAATATTTCAGATAAAAACAAAAAAGATTGGGAAAATTTTCTTTCTAATGATGAAAAATTAATTGATAAAGATTTAAAAGTATTAAATAAAAAACCTTTAAAAATAAAATCTATAGATTTGCATGGATATTCTCTTGAACAAGCAAATATAACTGTTGAAAATTTTATTCTTAAATCTTATGAAGAACAAATAGGTAAATTGATTATTGTTACTGGAAAAGGGATTCATTCACAAAATGAAAAAGACCCTTATGTTTCAAAAGATTTAAGTATTTTAAAATATTCAGTTCCAGAATTCATCTTAAAAAATATAAACCTAATGAATATTATCAATGATATACAAGATGCTTCAATAGAAGATGGTGGTAGTGGAGCTTTTTATATTTTTTTAAAAAGAAAAAAATGATTGTTTGGCTTGCATCATATCCCAAAAGTGGAAATACATTGTTAAGGTCAATGTTGGCAGCATACTTATTCTCTAATGATGGTAATTATTTTTTTGGTTTAATAAAAAATATTAAACAATTTCCACATGGAGGTTTGTTTATGAAATTAGGAGTTGATATTAAGGACCACAATGAGACAATTAAGAACTATTTAAGAGTTCAAGAAACTTTTAATAAAAAAAATGCAGTACAATTTCTAAAAACACATAGCTATCTTTTTAATTTTAATAAACAAAATCCTTTTACAAATTTTACAAATTCTCTAGGTGTTATTTATATTGTTAGAGACCCAAGAAATGTTGTTAGTTCGTTTGCCAAGTTTCGCAATACTACGATTGAAAATGCTGCTGAATTTATGATTAAATCAGCAGGTGATGGCTTTACCTGGACAAACACTTGGTCAGATAATTTTAAAAGCTGGAAAATATTCAAACAATATCAAAAATATCTGTTAGTAAAATACGAGGATTTAATTCAAAATCGTGAAATAGTTTTCTTAGAGATTTTGAAATTCATCTACAAACTAAATAATACAAAATTTGAACTAGATAAAAAAAAATTTGATAATGTGATTAAAACAACAAGTTTTGATGCTATGCAAAAATTAGAAAAAAAAGTAGGTTTTGGCGAGGCTACTGTTGATGAAAAAACTGGCAAAAGAATACCTTTCTTTAATTTGGGACCCAAAAATAATTGGAAAGAGTCTTTAAATTCAAAAATAAGATTTAGATTAGAAAAAGCGTTTAAAAAAGAAATGGAAGAGCTTGGATACCTATAAGTAATTTAAAGAATAAATTTTGATAGATCAGTATCTTTTATCAAATTATCTAAATTATTATTGATATATTCTTTGTTAATAATAATTTTTTCACCTGAGCGATCAGTAGCCGTAAAGCTTATGTCGTCTAAAATTTTCTCAATAATTGTATGCAATCTTCTTGCACCAATATTCTCTACTGTTGTGTTTACCTCAGATGCAATATCTGCAATTGCATCAATGCCATCATCTGAAAATTCTAAATCTACATTTTCAGTTTTTAATAAAGCCACATATTGTTTAATCAAACTGAAATCTGGTTCTCTTAGAATCCTTTTAAAATCCTCGCTAGTCAATGCTTCTAACTCTACCCTTATGGGCAGTCGTCCTTGAAGTTCAGGAAGTAAATCAGATGGTTTTGCTAGTTGAAATGCACCAGAGGCAATAAATAAAATATGATCAGTTTTTATTGGACCATGTTTTGTGTTTACAGTTGTACCCTCGATTAGCGGTAATAAATCTCTCTGGACACCTTCACGAGAAACATCTCCACCAACTCTATCTGTTCTTGCAGATATTTTGTCAATTTCATCTAAAAAAACTATTCCATTATTTTCAGTTGATAACTTTGCGGCTTTAATAATTTTGTCTTGTTCAATTAATTTATCAGATTCATCATTTATTAAAATTTCATGAGATTCTTTTACGGTCATCTTTTTCTTTTTTTCCTTATTTCCCATTGATTTTCCAATCATTTCACTGATGTTGATCATTCCAACATTAGCACCGGGCATTCCAGGAATTTCAAACGATGTATTATTTGATCCAGCATCACTCACTGCTACCTCAATTTCGTTATCATCTAAGTCACCATTTCTAAGTCTTTTTCTAAAACTTTCTCTTGTAGCTAAACTTGCTTTTTTACCAACTAAAGCATCTAAAACTTTTTCTTCAGCAGATTTTTGTGCTTTAGCATGAACTTCTTTTCTCATTTTTACTTTTTCCATACCAATAGCTATTTCAATCAAATCTCTAACTATTTGCTCAACATCTCTCCCTACGTATCCAACTTCAGTAAATCTTGTTGCTTCAACTTTAACAAATGGTGCTTCCGCTAATTTTGATAATCTTCTAGAAATTTCTGTTTTTCCAACACCAGTTGGGCCAATCATTAAAATGTTTTTTGGTAAAACTTCATTTTTCATTTCACCCTTTAATGCTTGCCTTCTCCATCTATTTCTTAATGCAACAGCAACTGCCTTTTTGGCTTTGTTTTGACCAACCACAAATCTATCTAACTCAGAAACTATTTCTCTAGGAGATAAAGAGCTTACTAAAGAACTTTCCTCTTTAGAATTTTTGTCTTTAGGAACCAAAGGAGTTACGTTTGAATTTTCCATTATATTTTTAAAACTTTAATATTATCATTTGTAAATACACAAATTTCTGAAGCAACTTTAATTGCCTTCTTTGCAATTTCCTCTGCGGTTTTATCTGTTTCCATTAAAACTTTTCCAGCAGCTAGTGCATAATTACCGCCTGATCCAATTCCTATTACATCACCTTCAGGTTCTAAAACATCGCCAGTTCCAGAAATAATATAACTATTATCTTTGTCACCAATAGCCATTAATGCCTCTAATCTTCTCAAATATTTATCTGTTCTCCAATCCTTCGCTAATTCAACGGCGGCTCTTGACAAGTTTCCAGCATGTTTTTCAATTTTAGCTTCTAATCTTTCAAATAAAGTGAGGGCATCTGCAGTTGATCCTGCAAAACCTGCAACAACGTTTCTTTTTTCAATTTTTCTAATCTTTGAAGCAGTACTTTTAACTACAGTATTTCCCATACTTACTTGTCCATCGCCAGCTACTACTACTTCATTATTTTTTCTAACTAATACAATTGTTGTCATTCTTAATAAATGGTAACGATTTTTTATACTTCAAGTGTTTATACTAATATTGATATAGGGTGATTATGTATGTATACCTCTAAAGTATATGGCTAGAAAAGGAAAAATATCCAGAAAAACTAAAGAAACCAGCATTAGTGTTGAAGTGAATATCGATGGAAAAGGCAAATATCAAATCGATACAGGCATAGGTTTTTTAGATCACATGCTTGAACAATTATCAAAGCATTCATTGATAGATTTAAAGGTAAAAGCAAAAGGTGATACTCATATCGACCTTCATCATACTACTGAAGATACAGGAATTGCAATTGGTGAAGCTTTAAAAAAAGCTGCTAAAAAATTTATTGGCATTAAAAGATATGCTCACAGAGTTATTCCAATGGATGAAACGTTAACAAGAGTTGCAATTGATGTTTCAAACAGACCTTATTTAATTTGGAAAGTAAAATTAAAGGTAGAAAAACTTGGTGAAATGGATACGGAACTTTTTAAAGAATGGTTCCAAGCATTTTCTCAATCAGCTGGAATTACGATGCATGTAGAAAACATTTATGGAGACAATAGTCACCACATTATTGAATCTTGTTATAAAGCGTTAGCAAGATCATTGAGAGAAGCATTGGAAATGGATCCTAGAAGCAAAAAAAGTATACCGTCTACTAAAGGTTCTCTTTAAGTTTAATGAACGTCACAATTGTTGATTATAATTCGGGCAATATAAGCTCGGTGATAAACTCGTTTAGCGAGGTGGCCAAAGATAAAGTTAACCTGGAAGTTACTTCTGATTTAAATAAAATTAAATCTAGTGATAAGCTAGTATTGCCAGGACAGGGTTCGTTTAAAAGTTGTGTTGATGCACTTAACAATATTAACGGTTTAGTTGATGCATTAAATGAATTTGCAATTAATAATAAAAAACCTCTTCTTGGAATTTGTGTTGGATTGCAAATGTTTGCGGACATTGGCTATGAGGAAACAGAAACTAAAGGTTTAGGTTGGGTGTCAGGCAAGGTATCAAAAATAGATAATCAAAATGGAAAATATAAACTTCCTCACATTGGCTGGAATCAAATAAATATTTTAAAAGATAGTAAGATTTTTAAAAATATAGAAGATAACTCCCATATGTATTTTGTTCATAGTTATGAATTTATACCTGAAAATAAAAGTGTAATTTCAGCAATAACAGATTACTCATCAAATATTGTTTGTTCTATTGAAAAAGAAAACATATTTGGAACTCAGTTTCACCCTGAAAAAAGTGATAAAACTGGACTTAAAATTATCGACAACTTTATAAATTTATAAAATGAAAATATTTCCTGCAATTGATATTAAAGATAAAAAGTGTGTGCGATTAGTTAAAGGAGATTTCAATAATAAAACTGAATACGAAATTTCACCTGTGGACCAAGCGGGAAAATATAAAGATCATGGTTTTAAAAACTTACACATAGTTGATCTAGATGGTGCTTTAACTGGAGAAACGGTCAATCTTGATATTATTCAAAAAATAGTTAGTAAATTTGATCTTAAAATTGAAATTGGTGGGGGTATAAGAAACTTTGAGAGTATTAAAAGATATTCTGATGCTGGAGTTGAGAAAGTTATTTTAGGAAGTGCGGCTATAAAAGATAAAAATTTTTTAAAAGAAGCGTGTGAAAAATTTCACGATAAGATTGCTTTAGGTTTGGATGCTAAGAATGGATTTTTATCTGTTTCAGGCTGGAAAGAAAATTCTAATCAATTAACTTTAGATTATTTGAGAGAAGTGAACAATTACGGTGCAAGTAGATTAATTTATACCGATATAAACAAGGATGGAATGAAGCAAAGCCCTAATTTTAATGAGACAATAATAGTTGCAGATAATTCAAACTGTCCTGTAATTATATCTGGTGGTGTTTCTTCAATTGGAGATATTAAAAAAGCCAAAAAGTTAAACAATAAGAATATCGAGGGTATTATAGTTGGCAAAGCTATATACGATGGTGATATTAAATTAGAGGACCTAGCTAAAGAATTAGATGCTTAAGAATAGAATTATACCTTGTTTAGACGTTAACAATGGTCGTGTGGTCAAAGGAATTAATTTTTTAGATTTAAAAGATGCTGGAGACCCAGTTGAACAAGCTAAAATTTATTCTGATGGTGGAGCAGATGAGATTTGTTTCTTAGATATTACTGCTTCAAATGAAAATAGAGAGACTATTTATGATGTAGTTGAGAAAACTTCTAAGAAGTGTTTTGTGCCTTTAACTGTTGGAGGAGGTGTGAGAAGTGTTGAAGATATAAATAAATTACTAAATTGTGGTGCAGACAAGGTATCAATCAATACTGCTGCAGTCCAAAATCCAGAAGTAGTATTAGAAAGCTCTAAAAAATTTGGCTCGCAATGTATCGTTGTTGCAATAGACGCAAAGAAAAATGGAGATAATTGGGAAATTTTTACTCATGGTGGAAGAAACGATACTGGAATTGATGCATTAGAATTTGCTAAAAAAATGGAAGATACTGGAGCAGGTGAGCTGTTAGTAACTTCAATGGATAGAGATGGTACTCAAGTTGGTTATGATATTGAATTAATTTCCAATATATCATCTAAAGTAAATATTCCTGTGATTGCTTCTGGTGGAGTTGGAAAACTTGATCATTTAGTTGATGGAATTAAATTAGGAAATGCAAGTGCAGTTTTAGCTGCATCCATATTTCATTATGGAAAACATTCAGTAAAAGAGGCTAAGGAATATCTGGATTCAAAAGGAATACCTGTTAGAATTTAATATGCTAAGTACATTAGAAAATTTAATAAAGCTTGCGCGAGAAAGAAAATCAGCACCTCTAGAAGGATCTTACACAAATAAGTTACTCTCAGATAAAGCACTAAGTAAATCAAAAGTATTAGAGGAAGTTAATGAATTAATTGAAGCTATAGAAGAAAACACAAATAAAATACACGAAGCTGCAGATGTTTTCTATCATCTATTAATGTACTTAGAAGCTAATGACGTGAAAATTGAAGAAGTGATGCAGGAATTAGAAAAAAGAAAAAAATGAGTTATGATGATAGCAATATCTTTGCAAAAATTTTAAGAGGAGAGATACCCTGTAATAAAATTTATGAGGATGATTTTGTTTTATCTTTTCATGATATTAATCCTCAAAAAAAAATTCATGCTTTAGTAATCCCAAAAGGAAAATATGTTGATCTGGATGATTTTAGTTTACATGCTGCTCCAGAAGAGATGGTTGGGTTGATTAAAGGTATAAATATTGTAGCTAAAAAGCTAGGTATTTCAACTGAAGTAGGCAAGGGCTATAGAGCACTTGCGAATATAAGTGATGATGGCGGTCAAGAGGTTCCACACTTACACTTTCATTTGTTTGGAGGTGAAAAAGTTGGAAAAATGGTTGAGTGACTCAAGACGTTCAACGAAATTATTTAGAATTAAAATCAATTAAAGATCTGAATGAGGTTGTTGAACTTAATGGAGACTATTCTGTTGATTTATTAAAACCAATAAATTTTCAATTAAATAAATTTTTTTATAAAAATATTGGAAAAAAACATAAATGGATTGACCGATTAGTTTGGACAGAGGCTCAATGGATAGATTATGTTTCTAATAAAAATATTAAAACATATGTATTTAAATTCAAAAATAATTTAGCTGGCTTTTTTGAATTAATATTTCATAGAGAAAAAAAAGAAGTCGAAATTGCATACTTTGGATTGTTAGAAGAATTTCAAAATAAAAAGTTGGGATCATATTTATTATCTCAAGCAATTAAAAAATCTTTTAATAGTGGTATAGAAAGAGTTTGGGTTCATACATGTTCCTTAGACCACAAGAATGCTTTAAATAATTATATTGCCAGAGGTATGAAAATATTTAAAACTGAAATTATAAGAATTTAGTTTTGGCTAGGCAGTTCAAATAAATTTTTATTAACTTGTTTGTTTTTTTGAATTGAAGAAAGATAAGTAACATTTATATTTTGATAGATATCTTTTGTTTGCCATCCAACTAAATTAAAAGTTTCATTATCAAAAAATATATTTATTTCATTTTCTTTTTCCAAGATTTCAAAATTTATAAATGTTTGACTTACCGTTTTCTCTTTCAAATTTTCTATTTTTTTTATCAAAAAATTTTTATCTAATATTAAGTTAAGTGGTGTTTTATTTAAAGGATATCTATAAAAACTAGTAATGGTTTTAATTACTAGTGATTTACCATTAGAAACTAAGATTTTATTATTTTTTTGATATTTGCAAAATATTTTTTTTGGATATTGAATTGTGCAATTACCAAATTCTACTTTTCCATTAATATTTTGTTCAAAATTAAAATTTAAGTTTTCAGTATTTTGTAAATTTTCTATTATTTTATCTTTATTATTTGAATTGGCGTTTGAAATTAAAATTAAAAAAATTAAAATGATGTAGCGTTTAAACATTAAAGAACATCTCTTTTACCAACATGATTTGCCTTGCTAACAACACCATCAGCCTCCATCATATCAATAATTCTTGCCGCTCTATTGTAACCAATCTGAAGTTTTCTTTGTAAAAAAGAAGTAGACGCCTTTCCTTCAGATCGAATAATTTCTAATGCTTGCTGGTATAATTCATCTTTATCACCTTGACTTTGAATATCACCAATTTCTTTTTCATCTGCAAAATTTAATATTTCATCTATGTAGTCTGGTTCAGCTTGAGCTCTTAAAGAATTATTTATTTTTTCAATTTCATTATCTGAGACAAATGGTGCGTGAATTCTTACTATTCTATTAGCTGAGGACATGTAAAGCATATCCCCTTTACCCAGTAATTGTTCAGCCCCTTGTTCTCCAAGAATAGTTCTACTATCTATTTTTGATGTAACTTGAAAAGATATTCTGGTAGGAAAATTAGCTTTAATGGTACCAGTAATAACATCAACACTTGGTCTTTGAGTGGCCATTATTATGTGAATACCTGCGGCACGAGCCATTTGGGATAATTTTTGAATATAATTTTCAATTTCTTTACCTGCAACCAACATTAAATCTGACATCTCATCAACCACAACAACAATGTAAGGCATAGGCAGCTTATGTTTAGTATTGTATCCATCAATATTTCTCACACCTTCTTTCGTCATCAATCTATATCTACTCTCCATTTCTTTAACAACCCAACCAAGTACGGAAGCTGCTTTTTTGGCTTCTGTAATCACTGGACAAAGTAAATGAGGAATTCCTTCATATGTTGAGAGCTCCAACATTTTTGGATCAATCAAAATAAATTTACACTTATCTGGAGTGTGACGATATAGAAGAGATAATATGATAGTATTAATACATACAGATTTTCCAGACCCTGTAGTACCAGCAATAAGAAGATGTGGCATAGAAGCCAAGTCTCCAACAATCGGTTTTCCAGAAATATTCTTACCTAGTGCTATTGGTAATTTTATTTCTTTTTTCTTAAAATCAGCGTTACCTAGAATTTCACTCAAATAAACATTTTCTCTTATGTTGTTTGGAAGTTCTATTCCAATAGTATTACTCCCAGGTATAGTAGCTATTCTTGCAGACTCTGAGCTTGTATTTCTGGCTATGTCATCTGATAAATTTATTATTTTAGAAACTTTTACACCAGCAGCTGGTTCAAACTCATTAAGTGTAACTACAGGACCATGACTAACTTTTTTTATACTTCCACTTACTCCAAAATCCATAAGTATTTTCTCTAAAAACTCTGGATCTTGAGTTTCTTTTTTTTCAAAATTCTCTCTCTCTTTTTTTGTTGGGATTTTTAACAAATCAAGTGCAGGCAATCTAAATCTTATTTTTGTGTCAGATTTATTTTCACTTTTAATAAAAGGTAAATCTTCTTGAATAAGGTTTTTAATTTCATCTTGTGGAATGTATTCACTAATTACTTCACTTTTATCTGTATAGTTTTTAGTATTTTTTTTAGTAATAAAATCAAAAGTTTTTTTAATAAATTCAATAAAATTTTTAAGATTAAAATTAATACTAATTAAAAAAAAGATTATTGTAATTAAAATTAATACATAAAAAAATATACTATCGTTAATTAATATAACAGATTTAAGAAATGTTTGATTGAAATACTGTCCTACAAAACCACTGGTTCCATTTATAAATATAGAATATGTATCAGAATAATAATGTATAAAAAAAAGTGTACCTGATATTAAATATAAAATTGTAAAAAAATTATTTTCAATAATCAGAAAAAAATCTTTTGTTTTTAATATATTGATACCTGTAATCAAAAGTGTGAATGGTATCAAATAAGCCATTAACCCCACTGATTGAAATAATAAATCAGATACAAAACTACCGTGGAAACCCATTAAGTTTTCAATTTTTGTATTTTCAGGAAAAATAAAATTTGGATCATTGGGTGAATATGTTATTAATGCCAGTAATAACATTCCACCAGCCAAAGAAATTAAAACCCCAAATATTTCAGCCAATCTTCTGATGGTAAAATTTAGCAATAAATTGGCTGTTTTTTTAATATTCATTTTAATGAATCAATTAAATCACTTTGTATCATCTAATTTTTATTGTTAAAATTAAAAATATTATGACAGTTTGTATACTTGGTAATAGTTTAACAGCTTTAACCTTAGCTAAGGCATTAGTTAACTATGAAATCGATGTTGATTTAATATTTAATAAAAAAAATTATAAAATAAATGATAGTAGAACGATTGGAATCTCTAGAAATAACGTTGATTTCTTCAATAGCAACATAATTAATATTGAAAAATTAATTTGGAATATAAAAGCAATAGAAATTTTTTCAGAAAATTTAAAGAAAGAAAAATTAATAAATTTTAAAGCAGATAAGTATCAACTTTTTTCAATTATTAAAAATGATAAACTATATCAATTATTAGCTAAAGATTTATCAAAAAGTAAATTTTTTAGATCAAAATTTTCAACTAAAAAAAATTTTTCTTTTTTAAATAAATATGAGCTTGTATTAAATTGTGATCCATTTAATTTTATTGCAAGGCGTTATTTTAATAAAAAAATATCTAAAAAATATAATAGTACTGCATTTACAACAATTATTTCACATGATGAAATTATAAATGATACAGCTATTCAAGTTTTTACAAAAAAAGGACCTTTGGCTTTTTTGCCAATCTCAAATAAGAAAACCTCTATTGTGTATTCAGTACATAATTCAAAAAATATTGAAGAAGAAAATATTAAAGAATTAATAAAAGATAAAAATTTTAAATACAAAATTAGAGAATTAGAAAAAATTAAAAGTTTTGAGTTAAAATCATTTAATTTAAGATCTTACTACTATAAAAATATATTAGCATTTGGCGATTTATTACATAAAGTTCACCCTTTGGCAGGTCAAGGTTTTAATATGACAATTAGAGATATTAAAATTCTCTCACAAATTATCAAAAATAAATTAGATCTTGGCTTATTGTTAGATAGTTCAGTGAGTTTAGAATTTCAAAAAAAAATAAAACATAAAAATTTTATTTTTTCAAATGGTATAGATTTAGTTCATGAATTTTTTAATATTGAAAGAAAAACAAAAACTAATTTTTTGAGTAAGTCAGTTAAGCTTGTTGTCAATCAACCATCAATTAACGGTGTGTTTACTAAAATTGCTGATAAGGGTCTTTTATTTTAATTTATTGAAGGGTTGTATTATCGAAAACGTCGTAAGTATATGTACTTAAAATATCTGTTATTTTATTTTTTCTTATATTAAGATTTTCTGCCTCTAATAGAACTTGTTTTTCCTCTAGTGTAAATGGTGAGGCCATTGATAAAGCATTTAAAGTTTCATCTAAACTTTGTTTTTCAAGCTCTTTCCAATTAATAATAAAACCTCTCTTTTCAAATAATGCTTTAAGATCTTTAAAAATTAATTCTAAATCAGAAAACTTTAGCTGTTCTTTATTATCATTAAGATCATGATTGAAACGTTCAAAATTTACCTCACATTCTCTGTATTTTTTTTTAGATTTTATTTCTTTAATAACATCAAATCTAACCATCCCCTTTAATTCAATTAGATAGAGCTCATTTTCTGCTTCTTTAAAACTAATTATTTTACCCAAACAGCCAACTTGATGAAGATCAGGAACTGTTTGCTCAATATTATTTAGGCTTAAAGGTTGTATCATACCGATAAACTTATCGGATTTCATACTGTCGTTAATCATATCAATGTATCGTGGCTCAAATATATTTAATGGCACTGTAGTTTTGGGAAATATAATAAAATTACTTAAAGGAAAGACCGGTATTTTTTTGGGAAGGTTATTTATTTGCATAATAAATTAAAGCATATCACATCTTATTGTTAATTTGTATTGATTGAATTAAAAAAAAAGTTTAACTATAGCACTAACAATTGCGGGCATAGCTCAGTGGTAGAGCGTCTCGTTGCCAACGAGAAGGTCGAGGGTTCGACCCCCTTTGCCCGCTCCAAAAAAAATGATAATATGGATTGCATCTTACCCAAAAAGTGGAAATACCTATATTAGGTCTTTTTTATCAGCATATTATTTTTCTCAAAAAGGGAAATTTGAGTTTGATCAACTACTCAATATATTTCAATTTCCTGGAACTAAATTTTCAAAAAAAGATTATTTTAGTTTTGAGGACGCAGCAAAAAATTGGATATATAATCAGAATCAATTTTTTAACAAAGAAAAATTTTTTTTTCTTAAAACTCACAATACACTTAAAAGATATAAGAATATTGAATTTACAACAAATAAAGAAACAGCTGGAGCAATATATATAGTTCGAGATCCAAGAAATGTTATTTCATCAATGTGCCATCATTATTCTTTTAATTTAAATCAAGCTTATGAAACTCTTATTGATAACGATGCTTCATTGTCTGAAAAATCAGTAAATGGAGATTGTAGCAATTTTACTTTTCTTAGTTCTTGGGCTGAGCATTATAGGTCATGGAAAGAAACAAAAAAATTTAAAGTTTTGTTTATCAAATATGAGGAGCTAAAGGATAATAAAGAAAAAATTTTCAGAGAAATAATTCAATTTGTAAACAATCTAAAACTTGAAAAAAATATCATAAATGAAGAAAAATTTTTAAATGCAATAAAATCTACAAATTTTGTAAATTTAAAAAATAAAGAATTTAATGAAAAATTTGATGAAAGTGTTTACTCAAATGACGGAAAAAAAATTAATTTTTTTAATCTTGGATTCAAGAACAAGTGGCAAAATTTACTTCCAAGAGACATGATTAATAAGATTAATAATTCCTTTAAAAAAGAGTTATTAGATTTAAATTATAATTAGTATTTATGAATGATCTTTTGAAAAAAAAATGTGTTCCTTGTGAAGGAGGAGTCTTACCTTTTGATACATCTGAAATTCATAAGTACCAAAAAAAAGTTGATGGTTGGGATATATTAAAAAATGAAAAAAAGATATTTTATCTTTATAAAAAATATGAGTTTAAAAATTTTTTAGAAAGTCAAAATTTTATTAATAAAGTTGGGGAAATCTCTGAAAATGAAGGACATCACCCTGATATATCATTTGGGTGGGGCTATGCAGAGATTAAAGTTACTACTCATGCTATAGAAGGACTATCCGAGAACGATTTTATTTTAGCTGCTAAAATAGATCATTTAACTAATGTCTAAAATGTCTAGTTTTGGAAAACACTAAAATTGTCCCAGTTTCGTTTGCAAAATTAACAATTTCTTTGTCTCTGATAGATCCAGAAGGTTGTATGACTGCTGTAATGCCTGATTGAACTAATTTTTCAATTCCATCAACAAAAGGAAAAAATGCATCAGATGCTGCAACAACATCATCATTTGTATTCATAAATTTTTTCATCTTATCTATTGCAATTTGACAGCTGTCTAAGCGGCTTGGTTGACCAGATCCAATTCCTGTAGTTGTTTCATTTGATGCAAGCACTATCGCATTCGATTTTACGTATCGGCAAACATTAAATGCAAAAATTAGATTTTTCATCTGTTTAGAAGTTGGTTTTTTTTTGGAAACAACTTTAAAATCTTTATTACTAAAATTTTTAAAGTCCTCTGTTTGTACTAATAACTCTTCATTAGCTGATAGAAACCTTAATATTTCTTTAAAATTATAATTTGTTGCATCAATTAATCTTAAATTCTTTTTCTTCTTTAACAATTTTAGGGCATCTTTTTCAAAGCCATTTCCTATAATGACCTCAAGAAATAATTTATTTAATTCTTGTGCAAGATTTTTAGTAATCTTAAAATTACAAGACACTATTCCCCCAAAAGCACTAATTGGATCACATGCAAGTGCAGATTTGTAGCTCATTAAGTGATCTCTTTTTACCGAAACCCCACATGGATTGGCATGTTTTACTATGACAGTCCCTTTGTTTTTGGGTAATGATTTTGAAATAGTTAGAGCTGAAAATATATCATTGTAATTATTATAACTTAGCTGTTTTCCATGAATTTGATTTATTTTCATTGAATTATTTTTTGAATAAATTGCACTTAGTTGGTGAGGATTTTCTCCATAACGTGGTGTTTCAATAAGATTTGCATGAAAAATTTTTTTTTTTGGAAAAATTACATGATTTTTTTGATTAAAATATTCTGAAATAACTGAGTCATAATAAGCGGTTTCAGTGAATGCAATTCTAGATAATTTTTCTCTAAATTCTAAAGATGTGGATCCTTTGTTCAATAATAATTCCTTAATCAATTCATCATATTGATCTGAGGAGGTGATAACCGTTACATCCTTATAATTTTTAGCTGCTGATCTGACCATTGTTGGTCCACCTACGTCAATATTTTCAATTATTTTTTCATGATTTTTGGTATTTTTCAATGTCTCTTCGAAGGGGTAAAAATTTACAATAACTAAATCTATGTTTTCAAAATTATTATTTTTAATATCTCTTATATGGATTTTACTTTTTCTTTTATTTAAAATCCCAGCATGTATTTTCGGATGAAGAGTTTTTACTCTACCCTCTAATATCTCAGGTGAATTTGTAAATTTAGAAACTTCTATGCACTTAAATTTTAACTTCTTAATTTCTTTATAAGTACCCCCCGAACTAATAATTTTTATATTATTTTTTTTTAAAG
>Ga0209223_10002701_pt1 | contig 17478 bp, 18 predicted proteins | sample COG_06_FD_184750 | JGI IMG/M metagenome (GOLD analysis project Ga0209223, IMG submission 184750) | Pelagic Microbial community sample from North Sea - COGITO 998_met_06 (SPAdes) (version 2) | ecosystem: Environmental > Aquatic > Marine > Neritic zone/Coastal water | place: Helgoland, sampling...
CTAAGTATGGAAGAGATAACTGCTGAAAGCATCTAAGCGGGAAACTCACCTCAAAACTAGTTCTTCCTATAGAGCCGTGGTAGACCACCACGTTGATAGGCTGGATGTGGAAGCGCAGTAATGCGTGTAGCTGACCAGTACTAATAGCTCAATTGGCTTGATTTATGCACTGAAAAAAATTTTATAAAGTAGATATTTGCTACAATTAGTTATTACCTTTTTTTTAAACTTCTTATTATATTGTTGTGACGTATTTTTTTTAATGTGTTAAAGTTTGTAAATTTTAGCTATCATGAAAAAAGCATTAATCACAGGAATAACTGGACAAGATGGATCCTATTTAGCTGAATTTTTAATCAATAAAAATTATCAAGTTCATGGAATTAAAAGAAGAACATCATTAATTAATACAGATAGAATAGATCACTTATATCAAGATCCCCATGAAATTAGTAGAAAGTTAATTTTACACCATGGTGACATGACAGATTCAACTTCTTTAATAAGAATTATTCAAGAAGTTCAGCCAGATGAAATTTATAACTTAGCCGCACAAAGTCATGTGGCAGTTTCTTTTGAGGAACCAGAGTATACAGCCAACTCCGACGCTTTAGGTGCGCTGAGAATGTTAGAATCTATTAGAATTTTAAAATTAGAAAATAAAGTTAAATTTTATCAAGCATCAACGTCTGAGTTGTATGGAAGTGTAAGAGAAACTCCCCAAACTGAAAAAACACCATTCTATCCAAGAAGCCCTTATGGAGTGGCGAAACTTTATGCTTATTGGATAACAGTAAATTATAGAGAGGCTTATAATATTTTTGCTTGTAATGGAATTTTATTTAATCATGAGAGTCCTGTTAGAGGAGAAACGTTTGTCACTCGAAAAATTACAACGGCACTTGCAAAAATTAAACTAAATTTGCAAAATAAATTATTTATTGGAAATTTAGATGCAAAAAGAGATTGGGGGCATGCAAAAGATTTTGTGGAAGCACAGTGGTTAATGCTCCAACAACAAAAGCCAGAAGATTTTGTGATAGCTACAGGTAAACAATATTCTGTAAGAGATTTTATCAATGAAGCTGCAAAAAATTTAGATATGAAAATAGAATGGAGAGGAAGCGGCTTTGAAGAAGTAGGATCTTTTAATGGCAAAGAAATTGTAGTTGTAGATGAAAGATATTTTAGACCTACTGAGGTTGAAACTTTATTAGGAGATGCAACTAAAGCCAAAGAAAAATTAAATTGGTCCCCAAAAATATCATTTGAGGAGCTAGTTAAAGAAATGGTTGAGGAAGATTTGAATTTAGTAAAGAAATTAAATAATTAACTAAAAATTTTAGAGTTATAAATATAATATGTCTAAACCAAAGATATTTATTGCAGGCCATAAGGGTATGGTTGGATCAGCATTAGTTCGTCTTTTTAAAAAAAAAAAAGTTGAAATTATTACAAAAGAAAAAAAGGAACTTAATTTATTAGATCAAAAAAAAGTTCGAACATTTTTTAAAAACAATAAAATTGATCAAGTTTATTTAGCTGCAGCAAAAGTTGGAGGAATTCATGCAAATAATACGTATCCTGCAGAATTTATTTATGAAAATTTGATGATTCAAAACAATGTTATTCATTCTGCTTTTTTATCTGGAGTTAAAAAACTATTATTTCTTGGATCCAGTTGCATTTATCCTAAAAATGCAAAACAACCCTTGAAAGAGGAAGAGCTTTTAACTGGTAAACTTGAACCAACTAACGAACCTTATGCTTTAGCTAAAATTGCTGGTATTAAAATGTGTGAAAGTTATAATAGGCAATATGGTAATACGCATGGTATTGATTACCGATGTGTGATGCCAACAAATCTTTATGGGCCAGGTGACAATTATAACCCACAAAACAGCCATGTTGTTACTGGGTTAATTAGACGTTTTCATGAAGCAAAAGTTAATAATTTAAAATTTGTTACTATCTGGGGGACGGGCTCACCATTAAGAGAATTTCTTCATGTTGAAGATATGGCTCGAGCTGCAATTCAAATTATGAATGTCGACAAAAAAAAATATTACAAGATAATTAAACCCATGAGCCATATAAATATTGGAAGTGGAAGAGAAATTAGTATTAAAGACCTTGCTAAAACAATTAAAAAAATTGTCAAATATAAGGGTAAAATTAAATTTGATATAACTAAACCTAACGGAACTTTAAGAAAACTTACAAGTTTAAGACGTTTAGCTAAGATTGGATTTAAGTGTAAAATAGATTTAGAAGAGGGTTTAGAACAAGCTTATTTTGATTTTAAAACTGGAAACTCACCTCAAAACTAGTTCTTCCTATAGAGCCGTGGTAGACCACCACGTTGATAGGCTGGATGTGGAAGCGCAGTAATGCGTGTAGCTGACCAGTACTAATAGCTCAATTGGCTTGATTTATGCACTGAAAAAAATTTTTTGATAATTTAAATAAGTTTTTAGAAATTATAATAAGTTTATTAAAAAAATATTTTATAGAGATATAATTTAACTATTTCTTAATAAAAATATTTTTATCTTTTTTAATCAATTCATCAAAAGTTTCATAGATTCTATCGAAAGAGTAAATCTCAACTTTTTGAAATTGATTAGTATCAAAAAAATTTTTAACAAACTTCCTTTTTTTTATTTCTTTATAAGCTTTTGCAAAATAAAAATTATTATTTTTTTTATTCAAACGCCTTAAGTAAGCTGAGTAATTTGTTCCTAAATATTTTCCATTTCTATAAACTTTAGTTAAAAATTTTTTTTCATACCTGTAAGTTACATTATTTTTTTGTTCAAAAAAATGAACCATTGTATTCCCTTGTTTTAAAGGCCTACCTATGTGTAAATAGCAAACATTTTTTTTATAAAGCTTTCTATGTAGTCCAGTACTGCCAAAAGCACTTTTGCCTAAGTTTTTAAGAATTTTTTTTTTGGGACCTATTGCAGCGAATGAAAAAAGAGGATGATCTGACCTATAAGAATTTCTACTATTAAGTATAAAATTGCTAAAATATCCGAGTTTAGATCCAGTTTTATTTACTGAAAACTTACCTGTCGTAGTATAAGAAAATGTTGGAATGATTAGAGTTTTTTTCTTTTTCAAAAACAAATTAATTAAATACTTTGAAAAATCACTTCCAAACTTTATTAAATAATATCGCAAATCTGAATAGATATATATATATTCATAATCAAATATATTTGACTTAACTAAGTTTTTTTCAAAAAAGGCAAATTTTTTCATTTTAAAAAGATAAAGTCAATTTTTATATTTCTAATATGAAGAAATCAACTATATTCACTCTAAATATATTATGAAAAAAAAAATTGAACACGAAAAAATTATTGAGAAATTCTTTATTAAAAAAGAAGGTCAATCTATAAAAAAAAAATTAAAAAAAATTAACTTAGTAAAATCAGGCTTGTTAGACTCAATGGATATTCTAAATCTAGCAGTATTTATATCAAATAAGTTTAACATAAAAATTGATATATCAAATGAAAAAAACTTAAAAGCATTTGAAAAATTTGAAAACATTGTAAATCTTGTAAAATCAAAAAAAAAGAAATGAGGTTTCATCACATAGGTATTGTATGTGATAAAAAATTATTAAAAAAATTAAGAATTGAAAAAAAAATAGATAGTACTTATATCGACAAATATCAAAAAAATAGGCTCTCTTTTTACTTAGATCAAAAAAGTAAAATTCTTTATGAATTTATATTTCCACTTAATAAATATTCCACAACATATAATTTTTTTAAAAAAAATGGAAATGGAATACATCATTATGCATATGAAGTTAAAAATTTAAAAAAAATAATTATTCGCTATGAGAATAAAAAAAATTTTATATATATAAATTCATATTCGGCTAAAATTAAATATCTTGGTGGTAAAATAAAAACATGTTTTTTTTACTATAAAAAAAATATTATTGAATTTATAGAAATCGAAAAATGAAAAATTTACTTTTAGAAAAAATTATTAAAAATTCAAAAATTTATGCTAACGATAAAATTATTACAGATAAAGAAAGAAGTATAACTTGGAAAGAATTACTAAAAGATTCTAAAATTTTTTCACAAAAATTAGTCAAAATTAAAGACGAATATATACCTATAATTGTTGGAAGGAACATAAATTCCGTAATTTCTATCTTAGGTGTGAATTTTGCAAACAAAGCCTTTTGTCCTATTTCCGACAAGTTTCCGAGAGCAAAAATAGAAAGATTATTTCAAAAGCTAGATAGTAAAAATTACATTAATTGTAGCCAAAAAAAAATTAAATTTAAAAATTATAAAGAAATAAATACTTTTTCAAAAGAAAAAATAAGAAGTAGAAAATTACCAAGTAATGAAAAAACATTTTATGTATTATTTACATCTGGATCAACAGGAGAGCCTAAGGGAGTAAAGTTAAGTTATAATAATATATCAAATACAATAATTTGGTCAAAAAATTATCTTGATTGGAGAAAAGATGACTGTATCGGTTTAGCCACAGAGTTATCTTTCGACATTTCTATGTTTGATTTGTTTTCAGCTTTATTTTATAATATTCCTTTATACATATTTTCAAATCCATCAAATCCATTAGTAACTTTAGGAGAAATTAAAAAAAATTTAGTAACTTCTATTTTCTCAGTTCCAAGTTTTTTTTCAAATTTTTCAGATTATGGGGTTTTAAAAAAAAACTTTTATCCTTTAAGACAAATCATCTCTGGTGGAGATTATTTTCCACCAAAAAAAATATTAAAATGGAGAAAATTTCAAAAAAAAATAAAAATTTTTAACGTTTGGGGTCCTACTGAAACTTCAATTGTAAACACTATGCATGTTTTGACCACTAAAGATTATAAAAACTTAAAAAAAAATAAAAATATCCCTATAGGAAAATCTCATAAGTTCATGCCAATAAAACTTATTGACGTTGATCATAAAGTTATTAAAGAACCATTTAAAATAGGTGAAATTTGTATGCTTGGAGATTGTGTAAGTCAGGGATATCTTGGAGATACAGAAAATAGAAAAAGTTATATTTTAATAAATAATAAAAAAGCGTTTAGAACTAGAGATAATGGATATTTTGACAGATTTAAAAATCTTTATTTTAGTTCGAGAATAGATCAAATGATTAAAATTTCTGGATACAGAATTGATACTCTAGAAATACAAAGAGTTGTGAATTCATTTACAATTATCAATAATTCAATTGTTTTTCTTGAACATAATAAAAGAATGAAAAATTTATGTTTGGCGATTGAAAGTAAAAAATTATTATCAATTGATAAAATAAAAAAAAAATTAAGAGATAATTTACCATTATATAGTGTCCCAAAAAAAATTTATTTTTTTAAAAAGTTTCCATTAAATAAAAATGGAAAAGTTGATAGAAAAAAAATATGTAATGAATGTAAAAATAAACTTTTTAATGAAAAATAATATATTCTTTTTTAACTATAACAAAAAAAAACCACTCAAAAATCCTGAAGATTTAAACCTCGTTTCTAATTTAATACTTAAAATATTTCCTGAATATTATAAATGTTTTAAAACATCAGACCATAAATTAAAAAAAATAATTACAAAATTGTTATTTAATAAAAATTCAGAATTTGAAAAATTATATGTTATGAAATTAGGTAATTATTTAATTGGTATTGCCACAATCATTAAAAGCAAAAAATTAAAAGTCTCTAAAACTCTGGGATTTTTGAAAATGGTGGACTCTTTAGGAATTGAAAATGTTGACAAAAGAAAAGTGATTAAATTGAGTAAATCGTTTTCAAAAATCAAATCTTCTAAACCTTATTTGACAAGATTTGGAATTAATCCAGATTATAGAGGAAAGAGAAATTATAGTTCTATTTTTATGAATTATGTTTTGAAAAAACAAAAAAAAAAACTTGTAGCTCATGTAAATAAATATAATAAGAGAGCATTAAACTTTTATTTAAAAAATAATTTCAAAATTATTGACAGAAGAAAAAGCTTCTATCTAATCGAATATAAACCTTAATGTATTTAAAATTAAAATCATGATGCTTTCATTAGGTACAGCACAATTTGGTTTCGATTATGGAATATGTAACAATCGTGGGATTGTCAAAAAAGTGGAAGTTTTAAAAATTCTTAAATTTTGTAAATTTCATCAAATTTTATCAATTGATACAGCACAAAGCTATGGAAAAAGCCATAATGTTCTTAGTAAAACAGATTTAAGGAAATTTAAAATTACCTCAAAACTCTCACCAATAAAAAAAAAAAAAATTAAAAATTTGGAAACTTATATTATTTTCCAAGTTGATAAGATTCTTGCCGATCTTGGAGTTAAAAAAATTCATAGTTTGTTGATTCATGACGCCTCACAGTTAGAAGGTCAATTTGGAAAACATCTCTATAAAATATTGTATAAATTAAAAAATAAAAAATTTATTAAATTAGGTGTATCTGTTTATACCAAAAGAGAGTTAGAAAATATAATTGATAATTATAAAATAGATATTGTTAATATGCCAATATCAGTCGCAAACCAAAGTTTTGTTAAGGGAAATTATTTATCTAAAATAAAAAAAAAAAAAATAGAAATTCAGGCAAGATCAGTTTTTTTGCAAGGTTTGTTGTTATGTAAAATTAATGATTTGCCTTCTAAATTTAAAAAAAATAAATTTTTTTGTGAATGGAATAAATGGTTAGAATTTCACAATTATGATGCTTTAGATGTTTGCCTTGGATATTTAAAAAATCTAAAGCAAGTTAGTAAAATAATTGTTGGTGTTAATGAACTTAAACAGTTAAAAGATATTTTGAAAGCATTTAAAAAAAATAAAAAATTTAAATTTATGAAATTTACTCAGTCATCAATTTTAAGGAAACCTTCAAAATGGTGAAAAACAAAACTTTAAAAACTTGGCTAGAAGCAAAGAAAATTATTCCTGGTGGCAATATGCTTTTGTCGAAAAGACCAGAAATGTTTTTACCAAATAAATGGCCAGCATATTTTAAAAGTGCAAAAGGTTGCTATATAAATGATCTTGATAACAAAAAATATCTAGACATGAGTCTAATGGGTGTTGGCACCTGTGTTTTGGGATATTCCAACAAGGAAGTTGACAATGCTGTTATTGAGTGCGTCAAAAAAGGAAGTATGTCCACTCTTAATTGTGAAGAAGATTATTTGTTAAGTAAAAATATTTTAAGTTTTAATAAGTGGGCAGATATGGTTAGGTTTGCCAGAACTGGCGGTGAAGCAAATGCTATTGCAATTAGATTGGCCAGAGCATCTTGTAATCAAAAAAAACAAAATATTGCAATTAGTGGTTACCATGGTTGGCATGATTGGTATTTGTCCGCAAATCTTAAAAATAAGAAAAATTTAGATCAACATTTATTATCTGGATTGGATACTGCTGGAGTTCCAAAAATTTTAAAAGGAACTGTATTTCCTTTTTCATTTAACAATGTAGATGAATTGACAAGAACTGTTAAAAAAAACAATATTGGAATTGTCAAAATGGAAGTTTATAGAAATCATCCACCTGATAAAAAATTTTTAGAGGCTTTGCAATATTTAAGAGAAAGACATAATTTTATTTTAATTTTTGACGAATGCACATCAGGCTTTCGCGAAACATTTGGTGGAATATATAAAAAATATAATATTACGCCAGATATTTGTATCTATGGAAAAGCATTAGGAAATGGATACGCCATTACTTCTGTTGTTGGAAAAAAGAATATAATGAATAATGCTCAAAAATCTTTTATTAGCAGTACATTTTGGACAGAAAGAGTTGGTCCGACAGCAGCACTTAAGACTTTAGAAATAATGAAAAGAACTCGTTCATGGGAAATAATTTCAAATAAAGGTAAAATTTTCAAAAAGAGATTAAAAGATCTTAGTATTAAATATAATTTACCAATTAATATTTTTGGTAATAATGGTATTCCTGCATTTAATTTTAATAGTAAAAAAAACCTAGAATATAAAACACTTATTACTCAAGAAATGCTAAAATCAAATATTTTAGCTTCTAACTTAATTTATATAAGTACAAAACATGAAAATAGACATTTTAACTATTATTTCAAAAATTTAGAGCCAATTTTTGAAAAAATTGCAGATTGTGAAAAAGGATATAATGTAAAAAAGTTATTAGAAGGTGCAGTATGTCATTCAACTTTTCAAAGATTGAATTAGCAAAAGAATTATTGAATTAATATTTACAAATTAAATGTCATTAACTCAAATATTTAAGACAATACTAACATGAAATTTATTAAAAATAATAGATGTTTTATAGTTGCAGAATTATCAGGAAACCACGACGGAAAGTTAAATAATTTACTTAAAATGATTCGTCAAGCCAAAATTGCAGGAGCTGATGCAGTAAAAATCCAAGCCTATGAGGCAGATAGAATAACGATGAATTCTGATAAAAAGTTTTTTAAGCTCGGTTCGACGAGTAAATGGAAAAAATATAACAGTCTTTATAAATTATATAAAAAAGCTGAAACTCCAAAACATTGGTACAAGAAAATATTTTTATATGCAAAAAAAATTAAAATTACAATATTTGCTTCAGTGTTTGATATAAATACGCTTAAATTTTTTGAAAAAGAAATTAAATGTCCAATTTATAAAGTAGCTTCACCTGAAATAGTAGATATACCTTTATTAAAAAGTTTAGGGAAAACTGGAAAACCTATAATATTATCTAATGGATTAGCAGATTTCAGTGATCTAAGTTTAGCCGTTAAAACAATTAAAAAATATAATAAAAATGTTGTCATTTTAAAATGTACTTCTACATATCCGGCTCCGAAATTTTCTTTAAATTTGGCTACAATGAAAGATATGAAAAAAAAGTTTTCATGTGAAATTGGTTTCTCTGATCATACAACAGGAATTGAGTCTGGTGTTTTTGCTGCAGCTTTAGGGGCTAAAGTTTTAGAAAAGCATGTGGTTTTGAAAAAAAGTTCTAAAACAGTTGACAGTTTTTTTTCAGTTGATTTTAAAGAATTTAAAAAAATGGTTGATGTTATTAGGGCAAATGAACAATCATTAGGTAAAATTTCATATAAAATCAACAAAACTTCAAAAATCAACCTTCATGGTAGAAAATCTATTTTTATTTATAAAGATATAAAAAAAGGGGAAAAATTTACTGAGAAAAATTTAACAATCATTCGACCATATCATGGTTTGCATCCTAAATTTTATGATTTTGTTTTAAATAAAAAATCTAAGACCAATCTCTTTTCTGGAGATCCTCTTAAGCTTAAGCATGTACAAAAGTAAAAATTATTTTTTTAGAATAAATTCTGATCCAAAAATTGGCCTTGGGCACTTAGCTAGATGTTTAATATTGGCAAAATATTTGAAAAAAAATTGTTATTTTATCATTGATAAAAGTAATGAAAATTATTTTAAAAATTTAAAAATTAATCTTATTTCAATATACAAAAATGAAAAATATAAAGACGAATTATCAGATGCAATAAAAGTAGAAAAAATAATAAAAAAGTTTGAAAACGTATGTTTAATAGCTGATGACTATCGTATTGGAATTAAATGGCATAAATATTTTAGAAAAAAAAATATTAAAATTTTAGTAATTGATGACCTTTTAAATAGAAGATTTGAAACTGATATCTACCTCAATTTTAGACTGGATAGCACTAAAGAGTTTAAAGAAAAACTTACAAAATTAATTAATAAAGATTCTGTAAAACTAATTGGTCCAGAATATTGCATATTTGATAATAAATTAAAAAAAAGAGAGGATAAATCATTCAATATAATGATAAATTTTGGTAATTCCTTCGACTTTGGAGATACCACAGAACAGATAATAAAAATTTATAAGATAGTATATAAAAAAATTAAAAAATTAAAATTTTATATTACAGTTGGAAATGGTTCTACAAACTATAGTAATTTAATTGATTATTCAAATAAAAATAAAAATTTTAAAATTATTTATAAGAAATTTGGCATTAGTAGTTATCTAAGTAAAATGGATTTATTTGTTGGAAGTGCATCAACATCAATATATGAAATGTCTTTTTTAAAAACCCCATCAATATTTGTAATTTGCAATAAAACTCAAGATTATAAAATTTCTGAGATGGAAAAACTTGGTCATTATTTTTTAATTAATCTGGCAGAATTTAAAAATAAAAATTTTCTTAAATTTTTAAATGGCTATTTAAATAACTTTAATTCTATAAAAGATCTTTTTTTAAATAGAGAAATAAATATTGATAACATAGGTGCACAGAGAGTTTGTAAAGAAATAAAAAAAATATAATGAAATACAAAATTTCTAAAATTAATCTCAGAGATATTAATAGTTACTTATATACTTTAAATAAAACTAGAAGTAAAAATTCAATAATACAAAATAAAATTAAAAGAATTAACCATTATAATTGGTGGTTTGAAAATATAAGATTAAAAAAATATTGTTTATATAAAAATCAAAAAAAAATAATTTATTTTTGGCAAAAAAAAATTTTAAAAAATAATAGAATTTTTTTTTTCTCTGGTTGGTGGCCAATATTGAATAAATTAGAAATATCAGATTGTATTTTTTTAACAAAATTCTTAATAAAATTATCAAATAACAGCATACACGTTGCAATTATTTTAAAAGAAAATAAATTTAGTATCAAATTGCACCAATATTTTAAATTTAAAAAAGTTAGACAATCTAACAAAATTTACAATTTGATTTTAAATTTATATTATAAGAAAAAAAAAATACCCTTAAATCATTTGATTATGATAAGAGTAAATTAATGAAAAAAAAAATATTAATTTTGGGTTCTTTTGGTCACATAGGATATTCTTTAAGCAAGTACCTTTCTAGTAAAAATTACAATGTTATTGCCACATATAACAAATCAAAAAATAATAAAATGTTTAATTCTTTAGTAAAATCAAATGTAAAGCTGATTGAATGTAACCTGAAAAATAGATCAAAATTAAAAAAAATATTTAAAAAAAATAAAATTCACACATGTATATGTGCAGCTGCTATTTCTCATGATAGTGTAGCGAAATTTTTTCCTGAAAAAACTATTGATGTAAATTGTTATGGGATACAAAATTTAATTTATCTTCAAAAAATATATAAGTTTAAACTGATAAACATTAGTACAGGATCTGTTTTTCAAGATATTAAAAACTCAAAATTAAAAATTTCAGAAGAAATAGTTCCCACACCAAAGTCTGTTTACTCATCAACAAAAAGATTAGGAGAAATTTTGATCAACAACAGTCATGAAATTAACAAATTGTCATGTAACTTAAGAGTTTCTTGGGTTTATGGACCACCAATAATTTTAGAAAAGTTTGATCCACAACGAGGCCCAATACCTTTTATTTTGTCTGAATTATTTTATAAAAATAAAGCAAATATGTCATTTAAATCAGGTTCTGATTTTGAAGCATCTTTTACTTATATAGATGATGTTACAAAAGTATTAGAGAAAATGATAAAAATGAAAAATTTTAAATTCTCAACATTTCATTTTGGAAGTGGTAAAAATTATAAATTGAAAGAAATAATCAAATTTATTAATAAAAATTATAAAATAAAAAAAATAATTTCGGGTCCAGGTTTTATGCCATGGAGTAATGACAGCGTTATAAGAGGACCAATGGTAACATCTAATAAAATAAATTTTTTTAAACCAAAAGTAAACTTTCAAACAGGAATTAAAAAATATATAAATTACATTTTAAAAATTAGAAATGCTTAATTGGGCAATTATAGGGTCTGGAGATGTAGTTCAAAGATTGGTGAGTAATTCTTTATTTATCAATAATAAATCATCTGTAACTTATGTTGTTTCTGATAATTTAGAAGAGGCTAGAAAATATGGAAATAAACATAAAATTAAATTTATTTATTATAAATCAAAAAGAAACTTAAATAGAATACTTGAAGATACTAACATAAATTCAATTTATATTGCCACACCTCCTAACTCCCATTTTTTTTATATTAATTTCTTTTGTAAAAAAAAAATTAATATAGTTTGCGAAAAACCGCTAGTAATAAACAAAACAGAAATACAAAAATTAAAGAAATTAATTAAAAATTATAAATTCAATTTATTCACCTGTTTTTATAGAAGATATTTAGAAAGGTTTTTATACGTTAAGAAAATTATTAAAAAACATGATATTGGCAAAATAATTTATTTTGATATAAAATTTTTTCATAATCATAAAAATCATCCTACGCATAACATTATTAAAGGAAAACCTCTTCCATGGCGTTTTGTTAAAAAAATTAGTGGTGGTGGAAATGTTGTAGATATGGGGGTTCATGCCTTAGATCTAATCGAATTCATGTTAGGTGAAATCGAAAAAATTGAAGTGATTAAGTCTAATAATATGAAACTTTATAAAGTTGAAGATGTTTGTATAATTAATTTTAAATTAACAAATAAAGTTTTAGGTCAGAGTGCTTGGTGCTCTGTATCAAACCAAAAAGTAGATAGATTCAGTATATTTGGAAATAAGGGCTCAATTCATTTTTCAATGAATCTTGGAGAAAATGAATCAATTGAAATTATTAAAAATGGGAAAAAAAAAATCAAAAGAATAAAAATGCAACAACCTTTGCATAAAAATATGTTTAAAAATTTTATAGATCAATTAATTTCCAACAATAAAAATAAAATTTATGAAATTAAAGAAAACGGTATAAAAAATTCAAATATAGTGTGTAAAATAACTGAAAAATCTCTTGTTTAATAAAGATATTTCAATATAAGTTTCTATATGTCAAATAAAGAAAAAGCTCTCTCTCTTTCAGATAAGTTATATCAAAAAGATTTTATTAATAGATTTGAGGAATTTAAATTTGAAGGCTCATCGAAACCATGGGTCATTGAACTTGATCCTACAACCGCGTGTAATCTCGCTTGCCATGGATGTATAAGTGCGAGTTTATTAAATCAGGGAGGATTTAAAAGAGACAGAATTAAAGAATTAGCAAAAGAATTTGTTGAAATTGGAGTTAAAGCAGTTGTCCTTATAGGAGGAGGTGAGCCTATGGCCCACCCTGAATTTGGAACTTTAGTAGACTATTTTTATGAAAATGATATTCATGTTGGAGTTACCTCAAACGGGACCTTAATTGACAAATATTTAAATTCTTTAGCTTACCACACTAAATGGGTACGGATATCTGTTGATGCTGGAAGTGAAGATGTTTTTCAACAATACAGACCGCATGCAAGTGGAAAATCTCAGTTTAATAAAGTTATAGATGGAATGAGAAGGCTTGCAGAAGCCAGAACTACTAAGCTTGGATTTTCTTTTTTAGTTTTAGAAAAAATTGATGCAGATAAATCATACAAAGATAAAGGAAAAAATTATGTAGAAACTAATGCAACTGATATACATAATGCAGCTAAACTTGCAAAAGATATAGGATGTGATTATTTTGAAGTCAAACCTTCATTTGATCCATTTCATTTTTTAAATGACACTTCTGAAACAATGGCGAATATTATAAAAGACGAGTTATACAAATGTTCATCATTAGTGGATGATAACTTCAAAATTATATCACCTTATACTCTGGAAAGAACTTTAGATGGTGAGAGTAAACAAATTAAAGATTATAGTAGATGCTTGACCGCTGAAATGAGAACAGTTTTGTCACCTAGTGGAGCTTATGTATGTCCATACCATAGAGGTAACTCAAATCTTAAAATTGGTGATCCAAACACTGAATCATTAAAAGATATTTGGTATGGAAAAACAAGAAAAGAAGTAATGGAAAAATTAGATCCAAGAAAGCATTGTGAATTCCACTGTATTAGACATAATACAAATAAAGTTTTAGAAAATTTTTACAAAGAAAAACCTTCCTTGAACAAAATTAAAGATGAGTACGATAGATTTGTTTAGTGTTTAATATGCTAAATAAAAAATTTAATATTAATTCAGTAATAAAAATTTTACAAAACAAAGCACAAAAAGAGTTAATTCACGAAATAAGTGATAACAAAATAATTACATATTCTGGTTTTCTAAAACAATCTTTAGAGTTTTGTAATTTTTTACAACATAAAAAAAAACTTAAACCTGGAGATAAAATTATAATTAAATTAAACAACTCTTCAGAATATTTAATCTCTATTTTTGCCTGTTTTTTCGGACAATTTGTTGCTTGTCCAGTTGATAAAGAAATACCAAATTCAAAATATCATAAAATAAAAAAAATTCTTAATGCAAAATATGAAATCAATGGTTTAAATAAGATAAAATATACAAAAAAAAATTATAAAAAATTCATAGAAAATAAAAAAAATTTTTTATGTCTCATAATTTTTACTTCAGGATCCACTGGCGAACCAAAAGGTATACAAATAAAATTTAAACAATACTTAGGATCTGCTTTGGAATTTGGAAAATTAGCTGAATATGACGATAAAACAAATATTTATCACTGTTTGCCAATGCATTATAACGCTGGTATTTTAAATACTTTTTTTTCAGGCTTAATGTGTGGTTCAAAAATAATTATTGGCCCTCAAATTAACATGATTAATTTATTTAAATTTTGGGAAAACCTTTCTGCTCATAATGTAAATTCAGTGCACATCGTTCCTGAAATTGCTAATGCGTTGTCAAAACTTAATGTAGATAGGAAAGTAAAAGAAGATGTGCAAAAAATTGATAAAATAATAAGCACGGGCAGCCATCTTTATGAACAAACAAAAGATAACTTTGAAAAAAAATACCGAAAAAGAATATTATCTTGTTACGGTTTAACAGAAATAGGTGGTCCTATAACTTTACAAGAATGGGATGATACCTTTGAAGAAAACTCAGTAGGAAAACTGATAAAAAATGTTTCTATAAAAATAGTAAAAAGAAATAATTTAAATATTGTTTATGTTAAAACACCTTATCTTTTTGATTCTTATCTATTAGAAAATGGAAATATTCAAAAACCTAAAAAAGTAAAAGGGTATTTTAACACAAATGATATTGGAGTATTAAAAAATAAAAAATTATTTATTTATGGTAGAAAAAAAGAAATTTTAAAGAGAGGTAGTGAGATTATATCTCCACAGGATATAGAAAATACCTGTAGAAAGTTTAATAAAGTCGTTGATTGTACTATTTTAATTGAAGATGATATTACAAAGGGTTCTAAGATTTATCTGCTTGCAGAATTAAGAGGAAATAACGCCAATATTATAAATTTGAAATTATTAAGAAAATATTTAGAAAAAAATCTAAAAAAAATAGAATTTCCAGATAAAATATTAATTGTTCCAAAAATACTTAGAACACCTAGTGGTAAAATTAAGAAAAAAGATATGCAAACAATGTACATATGAAGAAAAAAGGTTACATTTTTTATCTTAATCAGTGGAGAAAAAGTACATCTGAAGATTACCTTGTTAGAAACTCATTAATCAATAAAAAAATTTTTTTTTATGCAGAAGCAAATAAGGACGATATAAAAAAAACTATTAATTCTGCTAAAATTGGTCTTCAAAATAATAAAGAATTAGATTTTACTGAACGAAAAAAATTTCTATTTAAAATTTATAAAAATATAAAAAAAAATTATAAAATATTAGCTAAACTTGAAACTTTAGAAACTGGTAAAAATACTGATGATGCTGAAAAAGAAATACTCCATTCAGCAAAAATATGGCTATATGCCTCAAAATTTATTAAAGACAACAGTTTTGTAAAAGAAGTTGGCTCAAATCATAAAGCGGTTGTAAATTTTGAACCGGTGGGAATAGTCACTCTAATAGTTCCTTGGAATTTTCCATTTGTTGTGATGAGTGAACGGCTTCCTTTTATTATTGCAGCAGGTAACTCTGTCATTATCAAACCAAGCGAATATGCCTCTCAATCTTTAATTTACTTAATGAATATTTTAAAAAATATTAATCTTCCATTAGGGATTGTAAACTTAGTTACAGGAAGTGGTGCAAAGACAGGTTCTATGTTAACAAAAAAAAAAGAAATAAATATGATTTCCTTCACAGGATCTACAATTGTGGGCAAAAAAATTATTAAAAATTCAGCTAATAACGTCAAAAGATTAAGTTTAGAATTAGGGGGTAAAAATTCATTTATTGTTTTAAGTGATGCTAATATTAATAAAACAGTAAATATAATTATTAACAGTTTTACAGGAAATGCAGGACAATCATGTGTATCAACTAGCAGATTATTTGTTGATTTTAGAATTAAGAAATTATTGATCAAAAAACTTTTAAAAAAGTTAAATTCATTTAAAAGTTTTAAAAATATTTATGGGTTAATTTCAACTCAGAAACAATTAAATACGATAAGAAAAATTTTATATGAAAATAAAAAATTTAAATCAAAATTAATCTTTGGATCTCTTGATTTACCTTTAAAAAATTTTATTAAACCAATTGTTTTTTGTGATTTACCTGAGAAAAATATAATAAATAAAAAAGAATTATTTGGACCAATCTTAAGTATAAATTCATTTAAAAAAATTGATGAAGCCATAGAAAAATCTAATTCTACTAATTATGGGTTATCTGCTGTAGTATGTGGTAAAGAAGAAAAAAAAAATATCAATATAGCTTCAAAGCTTAATGCTGGAAGAATTTGGATAAATGAGTCGGTTAAGGTAAACTTTCCTTCAATACCTATTGGTGGTTTTAAGGAGTCTGGATTGAATAGAGAGTGTGGAAGTGAGGGAATAAGAACTTATTCTGAAATCAAGTCAATGATAATAAAAAAATAGCATGAATAAAACTGAAAAACTTATTTATAATTGGATTAAAAAAAAAGAAAAAAATTTAAAAATTAATCAAAATCTTATCAAAGAAAAAATACTCGATTCTTTTGATATGATGGAATTAATAATTTTTTGTGAGAAAGAGCTTAAAATAAAGTTTAAAGAAAAAGATTTAATAGATAAAAATTTTATAAACATTCAAAAAATTGCTTTGATTATTTCAAGTTATAAAAAAAATAAATGAAAAAGAAAATTACTGATATTAAAAGAATAGCTATAATCCCAGCTAGGGGAGGATCAAAAAGAATTAAGAATAAAAATATAAAATTATTTCATGGTAAACCTATGATTTCTTATCCTATTTCTGAATTGATTAAATCTAAAATTTTTAAAAAAATTTTTGTTTCTACAGAAAAAAAATCTATTAAAAATATTTCTGAGAAATACGGTGCTAGTGTAGATTTTCTAAGATCAACAAAATTATCTAAAGATAATATACCAATAAGTTTAGTTTTGAAAAATGTAATATCTGAATTTGAAAAAAGAAAAGAAAATTACGATGAGATTTGGTTAGTTTACGCTTGTAATCCACTTTTAAATAAAAAGGATATAATTTCAGCGAATAGCATGTTTTACAAAACATCTAAAAAATACCCAATGATTACGCTAAAGGAATT
>Ga0209223_10002703_pt1 | contig 17464 bp, 13 predicted proteins | sample COG_06_FD_184750 | JGI IMG/M metagenome (GOLD analysis project Ga0209223, IMG submission 184750) | Pelagic Microbial community sample from North Sea - COGITO 998_met_06 (SPAdes) (version 2) | ecosystem: Environmental > Aquatic > Marine > Neritic zone/Coastal water | place: Helgoland, sampling...
GGCCACCAAATTCCATAGGTGACAGACTTCTCTTTGGCCAATTCGGTGAATCCGACCAAATCGCTGTTCAAGGCGGTTGGGATTCCAAGGCAGGTCGTAATTCACCATGAGATGCGCCCGTTGCAGGTTGATCCCTTCGCCAGCTGCATCGGTGGCAAGCAAAACCCGAATCTCAGGGTCAAACTTGAACATTTCTTGAGCCTTGAGGCGTTCCTCTCGACGCACCCCGCCGTGAATGGTCACAACTTGTCCAGCACCGCCAAACAACGTGTCAATCCGACGCTGCAAGTAATGAAGCGTGTCCTTGTGTTCTGTAAAAATGACCAACTTTTGATGAGGTGAGGCGGACGGTACATCTGCACCTTTTCCGAAGGGAATGGAATCCTCCTTGACTTTGACCAAAAAGTCCGAATCAGCAAACACCATGTTCAGCAGGCCTGAAAGCTGTGTCCATTTCATGTCTCTTCCTGAACGACGCACTTCCCGCGCCTGAGAGACGAGAATTTTCAGCAGCTTGACTTCTTCTTCGAGCTCCTCCTTCGTTGCTGCTGCAGTTGACTGATCAAGGATTTCATCCAGCAACTCCTCATTCTCTTCACCCACACCATCTTCCCAATCTTCCAAATTGTCGGAGTCGTAGCCCTGGCTCCACCCATCTATTTGTCTGAATTGGGCAGCTCCTGTAAAGGTGGCCAACTCTTGAAGCTTCAACTCCAATTTCTCCGTTCTGCGCTCCAACGAACGACAAATGGCCTCCGGGGAACTGGCCAACCGACGTTGGAGCATTGTCAGAGCGAATCCCACCGTTCCTTTCCTGTTCCCGTTCTGAAGGCGTTCCGCACGGTTGTATTGCTCGCGCACGTATTCCGTCACCTTCTCGTACAGCACCGCCTCTGAAGGAGACAAATCATACCCTAGGGTGTAAGCAATGCGCTCTGGGAACAGCGGGGTCCCGTCAAACTTCAGTAGTTCTTCCTTCACCATCCGACGCATCATGTCTTTCACATCCGCGTTGTGAGCGCCATTCCTGAATTTTCCTTCAAAGCGATCTGGATCAATCAGAGACATGAACAACTGGAAATCCTCTTCTTTTCCGTTGTGTGGCGTAGCCGTCATCAACAAGAAATGCCTGGTGCGGTTGGACAATTTTCGGCCCAAATTGAAGCGACGCGTGTATTTGACTTTCTGCCCGAAATAACTCGCGCTCATCTTGTGCGCTTCATCTACGATAATCAAGTCCCACTCGCATCCTTCCACCTCCATCTTAGCATGCAATGACTCATCACGGGCTAGTTTGTCCAATCGACCAATGATAAATGGCTCTTCAGCCATCCAATTGCCCGTGCGTGAAGCCTCGAGTTTGTCATTGGTCATGATCTCAAAAGGAAGGTTGAAGCGCTGATCCAATTCCTCCTGCCACTGTTCTACCAATCCTCCTGGACAAACAATCATGCATCGCTGCACATCCCCGCGCGCAATGAGTTCTTTGATGAGGAGCCCTGCCATGATGGTCTTACCAGCTCCTGGATCGTCCGCCAAGAGGAACCTGAGCGGATGCCTATTGAGCATGAATTCGTACACCGCGGTGATCTGATGCGGCAGAGGCTGCACATTGGAACTGTGAACCGCCATGCGCTCATCATAAAGGTGCGCGAGTTGGATTCGAAGTGCTTCTGAAACCAATCGAAAAAGCCTGCCATCTGCATCGAATGACCTTCCCTCTCCGACTGATTTCACGGCGGTCAGCCTTGACTCGTCCGACCGGTACAGGATTTGACTATCCACACCTCCTCCTGGCTTCCTGAAGACCACTTCACAACTGTCCGCCCCAAAGAAATCCACTTGAACCACTTCCACCACCGCATCCGGCACAAGTCCTTTCACAGATTGATTTGATTTGAGGTCTTCTAACTTCACTTTTCAAGAGGATTTACTGAAAGGTTTCAAATCTACATTCGGAAGGACCAATTCTAAACCCACGTGCAAGGAATGTCAAAAACTATAATTCATGCTAGAATAAATTGAATGGCTCGTCAATAGCAATCCGAACTGAGCTTCCCTACCTTCCCATCATGCAAAACGCCACAGACGCCCTTTTGAAGTTCCGCGATGAGCGGAATTGGAAGCAGTTTCACGACCCCAAAAACCTGGCGGCGGCGCTGGGGATTGAGGCGGCGGAATTGAATGAGGTGTTTTTGTGGAAGACGACGGAAGAGTCGAGGGAGGTGGAGTTGGCGAAGGTGAAGGAGGAGTTGGCGGATGTGCTGGCGTATGCGCTGTTGTTGGCGAACGAATTTGGGTTGGATCCGGAGCAAATAGTATTGGACAAGGTCCAGCAAAACGCGTTGAAGTATCCGGTGGAGAAGGCCAAGGGCGTGGCAACGAAGTACACGGATTTGTAAGTTGGGCACATGCTCGTCTACACCAACACACTACAGGGTTTCTTGACGGACGTGGCGGACAACGTCATCGACGAAAAGGTGCGTGTGCGCGTGCACGAACAACTTCAAATGCGCGTGGGCGAAAGCGAGTTTCAGAGTTGGGGCAACAGCTTGTCGCGTGTGGGTATGACGCTGATGCCAGCCGGTTTGCCGGACGACGCCGGCGTGAGTATTGAATGCCAACTCCCGATGAGCTCAAAACGCATCGACTTCATTTTGAGTGGATATGACGCCGAAGGGCACTCCCAAGTGGTGATCGTCGAATTGAAACAATGGAGCGAGGCTTCGGTGAGCGAAAACGACGGGCTGGTGAAAACGTGGTTGGGGGGCGGATTGCATGAAACGGCGCATCCCAGTTACCAGGCTTGGTCTTACGCGGCCTACCTCGAAGGCTTCAACGAAGCCGTCGAACAGCAGGGAATCGAATTGCACCCGTGCGCTTTCTTGCACAACTGTACGGACACCACTGCCCTTCTCGACGACCGCTACAGCAGCTACACGTCGCAAGCTCCGCTCTTTTTCAAGGCCGATGCCGAGCGGCTGCGTGATTTTTTAAGAATGTACGTGCGACAAGGCGACCGGGGTGAATTGATGTACACCATCGACCACGGGCGCATTCGGCCGTCGAAATCTTTAGCGGACAGCTTGGCCGGCATGTTGCGCCATCAGAGCGAATTCATCTTGCTCGACGAGCAGAAGGTAGCGTACGAGTTGGCCATGGGGGCGTTCAAGCGAACGCATGCTGACGCTGCTACGCAAAAGGAAGTGCTCATTGTTCGGGGTGGACCCGGAACCGGCAAGTCGGTGGTAGCAATCAATTTGTTGGTCCAAGCGCTTGGGCTCGGCATCAACGCCGCTTACGTCACGAAAAACGCCGCCCCGCGCGCCGTTTATGAATCCAAGCTTACCGGTGTATTGACCAAAAGTCGGTATTCCGCGCTGTTCAAAGGCTCTGGGGCGTTTACCGAAAGCGAATCGGACACCTTTGGCGCACTCATCGTGGATGAGGCACACCGCCTGAACGAAAAGTCCGGGCTCTACAGCAACCTCGGTGAAAACCAAATCCTCGAGCTCATCCGCGCCGCCCGAACCACGGTTTTCTTCCTCGACGAAGACCAACGCATCCACATCAAGGACATCGGCTCTGAAGCCGAAATCCGCGCGCACGCCATTGCGGCCGGCGCACGCGTGACGGCAGTGGATCTGCCTTCGCAATTTCGCTGCAACGGTTCCGACGGCTACCTGGCTTTTGTCGACCATTTCCTCGGCATCAGGGAAACGGCGCACCCTTCGCTCGACGACATCGATTACGAATTTCACATCGCGCAATCTCCTGTCGAATTGGACCAATGGGTGCGCGACCGAAACCACAACGGTACCGCCGCGCGATTGGTCGCTGGCTACTGTTGGGATTGGCAGAGCAAGAAAGACCGCCATGCCATGGACATCGTCTTCCCGGAGTTTGACTATGCACGCCAATGGAATTTGAGCGAAGACGGCGGCCGCTGGATTATGCGCGCCGAATCCATTGACCAAATCGGTTGCATCCATACGTGCCAAGGCCTCGAATGCGAATACATTGGCGTCATCATCGGTCCCGACCTGCTGCGCGACCCGGCCACCGGCATCTGCACCACCCACCCAGCGGCCCGCTCGCGAAACGACCGCAGCATTTTCGGTTGGAAGTCCGCGATGAAGTCCGATCCCGAAGGCACCCGCCGCCACCTCGACGCCATCATCCGCAACACCTACCGCACGCTCATGACGCGTGGCATGAAGGGGTGCGCGATTTGGTTTGCGGAGTGAGGGGCTCGCCGGAGACCGGCCTCAATACTTCTGCTTGCCGGGAATCACGCCGCGCACGCCGCCGCGAGGATCCGCGACGTCGCCAGTACGGCGTGGGATGACGTGCAAATGGAGGTGGTCTATGGTTTGACCTGCAGCTTCGCCGAGATTCATTCCAACATTAAAGGCCACCACCGAGTCGTCTTGTTCACGAATCCATGCCTGAGCGCGTTGCACCAACACCTGCATTTCCCGCCAAGCATGCTGCGGCAGCTCTTCAAACTGCGTCACATGCACATTTGGGATGACAAGGGCATGCCACTTTGAGACTGGAAAAGCATCCCATACGACGCGAGCAAATTCCATTTCACTCGAAAACTCCGTCAAGCCCGGCTTATCACAAAAGACGCATTTTGCATAACTCGCCGTGGGTTCTGCCACCTGCCTGGGTCGAAAATCACGGTCGTCTCGATTGCCTTTTGACCGGTTACATTTGCTGCAAAGCACTTGCAAGTTCTCGCGTGTAGACTTCCCTCCTTTCGATCTTGGGATGATGTGGTCCACGTCCAAAGGCCGTTCGCGCGACGTGATGCCGCACAAAGCACAGCGGTTGTTTCCGTTGGCCAGCACTTCAAATCTCAAACTCCCACCCACCGGATCGTCCAACCAACGATAATCCCAAATTTTCTCCCCGCGGGATGCGATGTGCTCATGCAGCCTTTTCTCGCAAGCTCCGATGATCAGTGACCGCTCACGCAGGTCCTTGATGGGCACCTTCAATTTTACCGTATTCCCTTCTCGCTCGACCCAACCTCGATTGCTCAACACCTTGACAGGCATGTTCTTAATCGTCGATTCCATAGCCCGCAGCTCAGCCTCATTGAATGCAACAAAACGTAGTGCCAAATCCCTCAAGGTCGACTCCCCGCCGCTTTCCACCAGCATGCGGATGAGCAACGGCTGGTAGATGTGGCTCATGCGCATTTCGCGCTCAATGAACTCGAGGAATTTGTCAAGGGTTTTGGTGGGCATGGGGTTCTTCTGAACATCACAAATCTAATCATCCACCCTTGAATGTGCTTTGTAATGATTCAATTTTACAAACGGTTTAGAGCGCAACAAGCTGAGAATACGGGCATTTCGGCAATATCGCCATCCTCGAAAGCACCCTTGATAGGCACTGGGAGGAGTGGTTTCGCCTGTTAAAGCTATTCACCCTAAAGAACTGGATTCGAGGCATTCACAACAAAATCTCAGGAGCTCACCTCCAGTGAAGCTCACGGAAATTAGCTCCATCCTCACTGTATTCGATGTTGCGCCATTTACCGTCTGTTGCCTTTTGGTGGCCGCGCCAGCCATCCGTTGTGATGACAGCTTTTTCATGGACCATATGATCGAGCTCTTCTCTGATGGAGTTCGATGAAGCGTCTTTCAAGACTCGAGGGTCGGCATTTTTGATCTTTCCGCGTCGCTTGCCATGCGTTGGGTATTCCACTTCGATGCACACCTGGACGAGCTGCTTGTTTCCTTTCGATTGCCCTGGCTTCCCAGGCTCAAATCCACCGATGAAGGTCTCGTCAGCTTCTACATTCTCTTTGAGTTTGGCCCGAGGAAAACTGTTCAACCCTTGCTGAACTTTGCGCTGTTGAAGACTCGTCGTAAAGGCACTTTTGGCAACGTCGATGGAATGTCCTTTTGCCTTTAACCGAAGCTTCATGACCGCATTTCCGGTATGAGAATCTTCGCGCCCACTTCTCAGCTGAAAGGTAGGCGTGGCAGGATTGACTGTCGTGGAATTGCTTAATGAACGCGGTGAGAGTCGGGTATTGAGTCATTGGGAACGATAATTGGTTTCTGCAAACCAATCGCGCCGGTTCGTAAAGGATTTACGTCGTGAGCCTTAACCCGTTGAACCGTCAAGGAAATAATATTCAACGAAATCAACTTCAATGAAGCCTTGGAACAGCAGTCGCTGCGACTTACTGATTGAAACCCTAAATTCTCACATCTAGATAATGTCGAGATCTTTTCACACGTGCTCATGGAAACATCTACCAGTCCGCCTGACTACTTTCCAACCTAATGCGAGTGACAAGCGAGTAATACTCCTTAAACAAATCAAGACTTGGCTTCAATTGAGGATAATCGGGCAGCGCTGATAGTTCCTCGTCAATAATGTCAAACACTTTATAATTCGAGATCACAATGCACTTCTTTTTTGCCCGGGTAATCGCCACGTTTAATCGATTCGGGCTGTAGAAGAAGTCAAGTCTTCGCTTAGACTCCAAAGGGTGAGAATTGGACATGCTGTAAATGATGAAGTCCTTTTCTTGCCCTTGCATTCTGTCTGCAGTATCCACAAAGAATGATTCAATGGTATCAGCATCCAGTCCCGCTCTTGACTTAACGACGGCCCTTTTGATTTCACGCACCTGAGCCCTGTAGGGGGTCAAAACACCAATGTCACTGAATTCAACGCCTGATTCCCGAAGATCTGAAACCAGTTCTGCTACCAATTCCGCCTCGTGAGGAGATCTCCCCTGAGCATCGAACACCTCGTGCAACAGCAACACCTTGGGGTCAGGGTGATTCCACACCTCAGCAAAGCGACTGCTTTGAACTTTCAAAGGATTCAATCGCAGGTTCGTCGCAGCCTTTATCCGCCCACCATAAAAGAGCGCATTTGGAATCCGAATCATGCCTTCATTGAGGCGATATGAAGTGTCCAGCAATGAGACATTTCTCGGATATAGTCGAACCAATCGTTGAAAGATGGACTCGGAAAACATGGAAGCCCCTGTCCCCTTGGGAATGATGGGATCCAGCTGTTTATGGTCGCCGACAAAAATAAATTTATCCGTTTTAGACATCACCGAGACGGCCAAAGGAATGCTCATTTGAGCTGCCTCATCAATCAACGCTACGTCAAATTCCCAGGAGTCCAATCGCTTCGAAGCGGGATAGCACATGCAATAGGGGGTACCACCAATAACAATCCCACTTTCGGGAGATTGACACAACATGGAATGTTCGAAATGGGAATACCTCTTTTTTTTGGAAATGGCAGCACCTTTCAAAATTCCCACTGCCTGGTAGTTCTCCCCAATCTTTAAAACCTTCGCTTTGTCATCTACCAGATTCGCTATCGCGTTCAAGCAATTGTTGATCGCGGTGTGGGTTGGAGCCGTTACAAAAACGGATTTACCCTGATCCAACAGCACTTTGGCAAGATGAGCAATCGTCATTGTCTTTCCGGTACCTGGCGGTCCCTGAATCAAATGAAATTCTGATGCTCCAATTGCGGCTTCAATAGATCTATTCTGCGATTCATTCAACAAACTGTAATCGAATAGCTCATTTGTATTCTCGAGCGTGCCATCCAGCAGTCTTTCAATTTTAGCCAACCTCTCAATATCATCCTCCAGGTTGCCCGCCGTGGCCGACATAAGCCTTTGGGTGATGTCTGTCTTGACAATGTTCACTTCCCATCCTTGCTCATCCACAGAGTCAGTATTGATGAAGCACTCTTTGATATCAAAATTATTCGGAGCAAGAATGAAGTTGTCAATTGTATCCACTTTGACCTCCATCTTGAAGGCCTCACTCCCATTAGAGAGCATTACTACTGCTCCCTCTCGAAATTTCGAAATGTTGTTAGTGCAATGCACCCGTGCATTGCTGATAAACCGATACGGCCGACTCAGCATCGGGCACCATTGATTCGGAGGTTCGTCGAAATACTCAAACTCTACCCTCAGGCCAGTCATGGTGATTCCCTTTGCAACCCTTTCATCGACGGGTAGACTCATCTGCTCTTCAAAGGCTTCATCATCCTTCCTTTGGTGCAGTGCAATGGCCTGACGAAATTCTTGCAATACAGACATGATCAAATTTTATGGTTTAGCGACTCCAACAAAATAGACACCTCCTTAGCCATGTCCGCAATTGGAACCCGGTAGTAATCGTCGAACAAGTCATGCAGAACGATCAGATTCATCGAAGACACTGGCATTTGATACTCCCTTTCCAACATGTACTTGTATAGATTTTGTTGCAAGGCATACTTGTAATAGCTTGAATTATCCAGATGCTTCAACTCTGACAATGCATAACCGTAACCATACTTCTTCGGATGGCCATCCACTAACAACTTTTTGCTTCTCTTCCAATCCACAATCACGTATTCATCTGAATCGGGCTTCTTAAATACCGCATCAATAGTACCAGCCAGATTGAATTCCTTGAGAAAAACGACCTTCTCAGCCTCAATGAAGACCAGACTTTTCCTCACGACAATTTCCTCGTAGAACTTTTGGAACAGCGAAAATTCCTTCGAGCCACCATTATGCGATTCGCCCTTGAGAAATCGCTCAATCTGTTCGTGGATATAGGTGCCTTTTTCCGCGGCTTCATCTCTGGACTTCAGAAACTCCTCAAGCACCACCTCTTCACTGACTCCTTCCCTTTTCGACTTACCTAGTATGAATCGGTTCATATCAAATGGAAAGAACCGATCAATCAAAGTAGTTACCGAGATGTAATGAGCATTTCCCGTTGAGTCCTTTGGATGGTGGTAGGTATGGGTTTCATCCTCGAAAGCAATGTTGTCTTGCTTCAAGCTGGATTTTCGATGTTGAAAGCGATTCAGGCGAGCTTCTATCCTCTCCACTTCATTCACGTCGACTACGATTCGTTTGGCCCTTTCCTGTTTGCCAAAACTATCTATTCCGAGGTACTTCTCACGGTACTGAGACTTCTCCCAACGCACAGCCTGCTGATAATCCCACTGTGGTTCCGACGGACACTTGGAAGTCTCCTCAAATTGATAGTAAAGGATTGAATTGAGGACATCCTTGACGTACCGTATACACTCCGTCTCATGCAGATGGACTTGTCTCTCCGTAAAACGGATAACCACCCATCCACTTTCTACAAAGAACCGATCTCTCACATCGTCCTTTCCCTCTTCATGCGCCGGATATCGGTAGTAGCCATCGTAAGGCTCATCGATTTCAATGTCAATATAGAGGTTCCTCTCCCGATCGACCACAACAATGTCCGGCTCATACGGCCTGTTGAAGTAAGGGATGGCTAGGTGCAAATCACACCTTAACTCAACATCCCTTAACGATTCATCGAGCGCCTCAAAAAAAGCCTGTTCCTTATAACCCTTACTTTCACTTCGCCCCAATCTTGGTAGCTTCAAAAGCGCCCCCTCTACAGGCATAGTTACAACTGGGTACATGTAGTCCTGTCCCTGCTCAAAGAACTGGTTCGGGCGATAGTTGATGGTTAGATCATCTGTCTGATTCGGATTTTTCTCGGATCGGACGGTTTTGATGTGACCAAAAGTTGCCCCCTCTCCTTCAACAGGAACAATCCATTCCTTCTTGCCTTGTGACCGTCGTTTGGGCTGGATGATGGTGGGCGCCCTCGCGGACTTAACCTTGGCATAGGTCTTCTTTCTCGAGGGCTTGGGTTTAGGTTTTACGGCTTTCTCCAACTCCTGCTTTTTAACTTTCCACCCCTCACGAATCCTCACGAAAAACTCCCGCTTCCCTTCGTAACTCAATTCTGCGGGTGAACGCACTTCAAACTCATTGAGCATGCACAGAAAAAACTCTCTGTATTCCCTTTGTAATTTGGATAACCTGCGCTTGCCCATGGAAATTAGTAGTTACGAAAAAAGTTATGATATCGCGCACTTTTTTATCTTAAAATTCATTTTTTTTTATTGTTGCCAAGACAACGGGTTCAAGTGAAATATTGGTCGCCGACTCATTTAATTATAAATATTTTTCAGCTTTTAAGTAGTAGCTTGTTGTCTTATCGATTGAGTCAGAAAACGATCAACACATTTCAATGAGCTCTGGGAAAAATCAACTTTTGCATTTTAGGTTGGAAGACCACGATGAAAGCCGACCCCAAAGGAACGTGCCACCACCTCAATGCCATCATCCGCAATACCTACCGCACGCCCATGACACGCGGAATGAAGGGGTGCGCGGTTTGGTTTGGGGAGTGAGCGCAGGGCATACAGTTGGCTACATTGAAAACCCAAACTGAATAGCTCAGAAAAAAGATTTCAAAATGGCACAAATCTTCCCACCTATAGAAACCGTCAAGAAACTCAGGCAGAAGCCGACGGAGGGAGAGTTACACATACTGCATCTGCTAAAGGATGCTTTAGATGATTCCTTTGAGGTTTACTTCCAACCGTTTCTGAATGGAGATATGCCGGACATAGTTATAATGAGAAAAGGTTCGGGCGTATATGTAATAGAGGTGAAAGACTGGAATTTGGATGCTTACCAAATCCAACCAGATTTGCGCTGGAATTTGAAATCTAACAATTCAGTCAAACTCATCTCACCCATTGACCAGGTCAACAGCTACAAGGACCAACTTTTTAAACTGCACATCCCAGGACTTTTTGAGGCGAAACTGAGAAACAGAAGCCTTTACGCTATTGTCAATTGTGGTGTTTACTTCCACAAACACAACACTGCTGACAGCCAGAATTTCGTTCAATCCATAGAAGGGGAATTGTCAGACGGTAAAAAACGATGGTACAATACCCAACTGCGCTACACGGATATTTTGGGAAATGATTTGGATTGTGAACTCATTGCCAAAACAATGGCAAATAGGAGGATGGATAAACCTTCATATTTCTTTACGGATGACCTGTACGATCGATTCAAGAGACAGCTGAATCCCCCACTGCACACCATCGAACAGGGTATCCCAATAAATTACTCGAAGGAACAAGCCAAAGTCATCGAAAGCAGGTCAGGATTAAGACAAAAGGTGAAAGGCGTAGCTGGAAGTGGAAAAACAATGTGCCTTGCAAAACGAGCTGTCAATGCGCACCTTCGCACCAAGGAAAGGGTACTGATTCTCACGTTCAATATCACCCTACGCAACTACATACGTGACAAAATCAATGAGGTTCGTGAAAATTTCAGCTGGAAAAATTTTCACATCATCCATTACCACGAGTTCTTCGCGAGCCAAGCACGAAATGCGAACCTCAAAATGCATACTTGGGACGATTTCGATAATCCCGAATTTTTTGCAAAGGTTCGCGGGCAACTTCCCAAGTACTCCGTTGTCATTTTTGACGAAATCCAAGACTTCAAAAAGGTTTGGCAAGATGTGGTGAAAAAGAACTTTTGGGATTCAGAAGGTGGCGAGTTAGTTGTGTTTGGAGATGAAAAACAAAACATCTACCGTCGTACTATGGAAGTCGGCGAACGCAAGCCATACACAGGTATCCCGGGTGCATGGAACTTATTAAAAAAGTCATTCAGAGTATCGAACGAAATTGCCCGACTAGCAGAAAAATTTCAGCGTCATTTCTTCAACAACAGATACGAATTGGACTCAATAGAAACACAGCAAAACCTCTTCGATCAGTCTGTCATCATATATAAGCGATTCGAATCATTCGAGGACTCAAAAATTTTGCAATACATCAACCGGCTTTCTGAAACTTGGGAAGTTCATGAAAATGACATTTGCATTCAGGCAGTTGACGTTCATCCCCTAAGAGAGATAGAAGCTGAATTGCGTCAAACCTCTCCTCGAAAAACCAATACCATGTTCGAAACACCCGAAGAATTCGGACTGATTTTAGAACAGAACAAGTGTACGAAGGAGGAATTCTTGGATGGACTCCGAAAGTCAAGGGTCCTCCCACCCTCAAACCTCAATGAAGAGGAAGAGAAAAAATGGAATAACGAAGTTCTAACGTTCAAAAGCATAAATGAAATTCTCGACGAGCTGCGACGGAGCAAGAAATTCAACTTTTGGGCCAACCCTGGATTAATCAAATTGACTACCGTTCATAGCTTCAAAGGGTGGGAGGTTCATACGCTATTCTTACTTATCGGAATGGAAGACGAACAGTCCGAAGTGGGCTCTTTCACTTCGGACGAATTGATCTACACAGCGATTACGCGTTGTCGGTGCAACCTCTGTGTAATCAACGTAAACAACGAGAAATATCATGAATTCTTCTTACACGCGGTAGATTCTTAACGTCAATCCAACTCACCCCCACAGCTCCCTGCTTTTCTCAATCCGGGAGCGGATCTCCTCCACCACTTCGGGAGGCGAGAGCACCACCGCTTTGGGTTGACGCATGAGGATTTGTTGTTTGAACTCCTCGTTGAGGTGCACCCGGTATTTGACGATGGGCCAGTTGTCCGGGCCCCAAAAGCGATTCGTCACTGAAAACGTTCCGTGCAGCGGCTTGGTTCTCTCATAATTCAATTGGTTCGGACTGAAAGCGACCTCGATCGGTTCCGGGCGCTTCATACGCGACGGCGTTTCCCAAACGCCCTCAGGCCAACTCGGCCCCACAAGGTATTCGAACACCTCAGCGTCCCAATCTGCTATGAGACTGGGTTTGTACTCGAGAAGCGGCTGCTCTTCTTTCGACGCCTGTTCCAGTTGGCTCATTGGAATAACACGCACCTCCTGAATCCGATCCAACGCCATCGTGGAATATGGATTGGACTTTCGATACTCGGCAAAATCAGGATTGGGATTGTGCCCAATGCAGAACCACCGGTTGTTGTACTGCTTTAGCAGGTAGGGATGGAAGAAGGCCTCGTATTTGGGTTTTCCAAACGGCTGATACACCACCTGCACGACACGCCGGTCCCCGATGGCTTCTGCCAACACTTCAATGTACTTGGCGCCTTTGTACAATTGAACTACGCTATCGAATAGCACGGGTGCGCCAGGCTCCTCGATGAAGGCGTCGCTGATGGGTTTGGCCTTGGGACTGAACAGACGGAGGAGCGAATTGAACGGATTGGTTGCGTGCTGCCCCTGGGTGATGAAGCGCATCTGATCCTGCGAAATGAAGCGCCGCAACTTGCGCAGCATCTGTTTGACATCGTTGGCCTCGTCCGGACTGAGCCCGGCGTGATGTCGGCTTTGAAAGGGGTTCTCATAACAATACGTCGCACCTTCTTTGTAACGGCGCTGCACCTTGATCTCAACGCCGAACTCAAGGCGGAGGACATTGAGGTCGGCACGAACGGTCCGCGGTAGTACTTCGGTGAATTCGACTTCAGCTTCAGAAGCGGCAGCCTGCTGGACCAACCGCTCGTTCAGGTCATACGTCAATTCGTCCAACGTCATGGGCGAAGCGCTGGCCTCGCGCAAGAGTTGATCCAAAATTTCTAATCGCAATGCGGGGCGTTTCGATACGGTCATTTTTCAAATTTACATGTTAAATGACATAAATATTGTTATTTGACTTCGAATTCATCTCGGAATTTTGTGGACATGAACGAACAGATATTCGACCACCACGAGAAGGATTGCCCGCGCTGCAACGGAGCAGGGTACTTTCCAAAATTCCGACACATCGAAAACGGCAAATGCTTTCGATGCAAAGGATCGGGATTTGCAAGCTATGCCAAATGGCTGCCCATTGAATCCATTCAGAGCATTGAGTTGAAGGAAGGCGCTGAGAATTATCAGGCCAACGTTTTATTCACAAATGGCCAATCGAGGTGGATAGCCATTGTCGGAGGTGCAACAGCTGGAGAAAGACTCTCTCCAGAGACAGCACTCGACGAACTCTCCTTGATGTGCCACAAAGAACACGGCCTCTTCTTCGTGCCGAAAGAATTGCCCTTGATTGACGAGGACTGCGACGACGAGGACTGCTACTACGATGCATACGAGCCAGAAGAAAGGTGGACCGATGAGGACATCTGCAATGCCGCCTTCGACGGACAATGGGACATCTACGCTCACTACTTCGGCTATTGATAGAAGCAGCCAGTACCATTGATCGACAACCACTTGAAACCAAACCCATGAAACGAAACCAATCCAACACCTTCTCCATCGAGAAAGCGGCCGTCGACATTGCCTTCCACCAGTCGGTCATTACGAAACACCAATTGAATCAATTCGAACTGATGCGCCTGGATGCCATGCGCACCCAAAATGGAAACGCAATGGATACCTGCAGAGCCCTCATCGACGACCAGTGGAACGCCATGACGCTGTCGTTGCTCGAACGCGGCTGGCTCCATTGGGATGAAAATGAGCACCTCGCATTGACTCCCAAATCCGTTCGCATCCTCTCCTTGCTCGAAACCTTAATCTGGAAAAACTGAAACCATGACGTATAACACCCTCACCCCTGCCCCTGCCCCTGCCCAATCCACGTGTGCCATCACGCATCACGCCGATGCACGCATGCAGCAACGCGGCATCTCCAAAGAAATGATCAGCTGTGCCATTGAGATCGGCACTGTCTTCCAAAAGCAAGGCATGGACATGGTCGTTGTCCGGAAAAAGGACATCCCCAAATCCATGAACCGCCAGACTGCCGGCAAACTGACCGGGCTCGTCATCCTGATCAAGGGAGGTGCGGTCATCACCAGTTACAAGCGCGGCCAATGTGCGGTGAGGCACCTCAAAAAGAAGAACAAAAAAGACATGAAAAAGCGGCATCGCCTTGCCGGTTAAATCCAAATTGAAATAACTTACCACGAAACGGAGGGCACCCGCACGCTTTGAACCGTTCGGCGCTTCGCCGAGCTCAGGACAATGTTCAGGGATTCGCTCTCGCTTTGGCCACCTTATGATTTAGGATTTACTATTTCATTAAGGATTGAATAGCTTACACTTATCAGAGATAAGTTTTACTATTTCAATGAATTTAGAAGGCCGGGTGTTCTCCGTTTTTTATCCGAATTCGCACCATGACCCCATTCGAAGAAGTCACCCAATTCATCAATAACGGGCTCTCCGTATTGAAGGAGGACACGCCCAAAAAGCACCGTGAGGTCTTCGAGGTATCGTTGGACCAAATTTTCGGAGCGTACAAGCATTTGGACGAGAGCTACATCGCTTTTGAGATCCCCAAAAAATCGGGCGAAATGCGCCAGATTGAAGCCCCTAATCGAAAGCTGAAATGGATGCAAAAAGGCATCAAGGCGCAGCTCGAGACGCTGTTCGAAGCCGAGCCTGGCGCGCACGGATTTGTACCGGGACGCTCCATTCAATCGAATGCCGGGATGCACGTGGGGCAGTGGTACGTCCTCAACCTCGACATCGCTGGATTCTTCCCGTCAATCAAGCGCGGTCGCGTGCAGACGGTGCTGCAATTGGACCCCATCCGGTTGTCGAAACCCGCCGCGCGCATCCTGGCCGAATTCTGTACCCGCAACCGCGCCCTGCCACAAGGTGCGCCAACGTCGCCAACGTTGACGAATTTGGTCTGCATGAGGCTCGACCGCAAGTTGGAGAAGCTCGCACGTCACTACCGCTGCCGGTACTCTCGCTACGCGGACGACATCACCATTTCCGGCCCCAGCAAGGAACTGATGCACCACTTGCTCGAACGCATCACCAAAATCCTCAAAACCGAGGGCTTCCAGGTGCAAGAAAGCAAGACCCGCATCCTCCCGACCAGCCATCGGCAAGAAGTCACCGGCCTCTCCGTTCACGCCTTTGTGAATTCACCGCGAACGTACCGCCGACACCTGCGCGCTTTGCTGCACACGTGGCAGTCCAAGGGCGTTGAAGCCGCAATGCAATCCGTCCAGATCACGGACGAAACGCAGTTCATCGCCATCGTCCGCGGGAGGCTGCAACACGCCCAACACACCAACAACACCGCTGAAGTGCAGCGCTTGCGCACCACCTTTCACCAATTAACCGCCTGACCCCATGACTCCTGATGACTTCAAAGCCCTCCTCGAGCAAATGGAAGAACGCCTCTCCTGGCAACTCGAAGACCTCAACGACGCCAACCAAGAACTGATTCGGCAATTGAATGAGCGGGAGGAAGCCCCCCCGCCAATGGAAGCGGCGGCTTTGCCATCGTCGGGTGATATTGAACAGGTGAGCATCTACCCACGGTGGGGCATCTCGCAGCGGGCGATCGACTTGTTTGGGTGGATTCCCGACGAGGAGCGGAGGATTGAATACATGTGGCGCTATTCGCAAATCGAATTCGCCCGAGCCAGCAGGCACACGGTGTTGTGGGCAGGACACGTGACCATGCTGTTGGAGGGGTTGGCCAAAGATTGCTTGCCGGCGTTGGCGGTGTACTTCAGTGAAAACGAATCGGGTCACAACAGTCCCATTCTTCAGCGTTTGTTTGATAACCCAGATAAACAGGAAGACTACGAAAAGGCGAAATCGGGAAAATTTGAGTGGCAAAAAACACCGCATTACCTCCAGCAAGCAACCCGAACAAATTCGATATCTGTCATAGGTGATATGCCGGGGAAATTCATTGTCATGTACAAGCCCGATGTAGAATGGTGCGTTTTTGAAAAAATTCAGTTTGACCAACAATCTTCAACTCTCCACGTTGAAGAGCATTCGTCGCAAAACTCTTTCCAAATTCAAGTCACAAGCTCGAAAGCAACCTGCATATTCAACAGCGGAACTGCAGCAATACTCATTCGAAGGAAAGACCTGGCTGGAATTCGCCCAATTGATGTTTCAGAAATCTATTTTTTCTCAAGCAGCCCATTGGTCGAGACAGAACGATCGGAAAAAACACATGAGAAAACGGGGATTACTTACTGCAATTACTCTTTCAGGATAGGAGACGAAATAGCGAACTATGGACATCAGAAGCAGTTCCCAAAATTTCGTGCTCTCCTCCATGAGACTCCATTCACATTGAAAGTCAATGAAAATTCTCTAGGGCGCGAATTCTTATCAATCAAAGTCCCAAGCAGGGGAACATTCGGTAAAACATTGACACAATTCCCTGACGTGAAAGCAGCTGACAGTATTGGAATTTTCTTTAGTGCTGTAAAGTCGCTCAATGACCATGGACTAAAACCCACCTTTAAGGCTGAAGCTCTCAATAGGATAATTGCCGTCCGTAACGACTACGCACATATGAACGTATCCCACCTCCCTGAAAACAAAGGTTTGTTCCAGTTCTTCGACGATCACATTCAGCCAGTAATTGAGCAAACTGGTCACTTTTTTACAACGGATTAAAACATTGACATTCTGAGAAAAGAAGTCGTATGAATGCCCGGCTAGCCGGACACTCTCAAACAGTGTCTTTCCACCTTTTTTGAAAAATCTCCAGTTCAACTTAATACAATTACGATTGAAGCTTTCCGTTGCATTGATCCTCCTCCTCCTCACCGCCTGCCAAACCACCGCGCCAGCCGGAGAGGACGAGCCGGCCTCGAGCGCAGCAACCGAAACGACTGCGCCCGCCGCCA
>Ga0209223_10002719_pt1 | contig 17388 bp, 18 predicted proteins | sample COG_06_FD_184750 | JGI IMG/M metagenome (GOLD analysis project Ga0209223, IMG submission 184750) | Pelagic Microbial community sample from North Sea - COGITO 998_met_06 (SPAdes) (version 2) | ecosystem: Environmental > Aquatic > Marine > Neritic zone/Coastal water | place: Helgoland, sampling...
TTGCGGGTTGCCGGTAAGATAGACATCTTGGGCACCGTAAGCGACGAGTTGCATTAATCCACCTCCCATTTTATATATATGCTAAAGAAAATAAATTTACTAAATTCGTATAAAAGTGTATAAATATAAAATAATTAATAATTAGATTGTTAATTATTTTATAATAAAAATAACAGGATATTATATAAAAACGTTATCATATCAATGGGTTATTATGTCAATTTGTTAATGTCTATATTCGTCTCTATGAAGCTTCTTAAATAAGTATCTAAATATATCTCTTTCTTACCTTCGTGGTTTTTCGTAAATACATAGGCTTCTTTGCGTTTTTTAACACTCCATCCAGACTCCACTGCGTTATAAATAAATGCCATTTTTTGTAATTTAATTGTGTCTATTTCTATTTCAGGAGAAGTTTGTATACAAATATTCTCCTTTTCCATTAAAAACAGATTAGAAAATGTATATTTAATATACACGTAAATATTTTTATTTAAATAAAAATATATATTATATCTAAAAATGGTTGGGTTCAAACATAAAAACACCAAAAAAATAGTTATAAATTCAAAACAAACCACAACCTTAGATGGAAAGCACAGGGATATGCTAGACGAATTCAATAATAATAATAATAAGCTATTTCCATCATTAGAAACTGAAAAAGATGCTCTGAAACAAAAATTATGCGAAAATAAAGAAAATCCTAGATTATCTATTGAAGAATTATTAGATATAAAAGAGCGAATTAAAAATATAAGAATTCAAATAAGAGATACCAAATGGAAGGAGAAGAATTATTTACTGTCTAATTCAAATATTATTTTTGATTATTTTGAAGAAAAAAAGAAAATATCAGAGGGAACAAATGAATTGACGAGATTGGACAAATTTTTTAATATTAAAAAAAATAAGACCAAAACAACAGAGAATAAAAACAATGTGCAAAAATATTTGGTAAATGTTGACGACTCTTTTCTGAATATTGATTCTTTTATAAATCATACCGATGTTTGTACATCATGTAATAAGGGCGAACTAATACCTGTTGACCACGAAGGTATCCTAATTTGTAATAATTGCCATGTTACCCTTAAATATCTGGTTGATAATGAAAAATCATCATATAAAGAACCACCAAAAGAGCTTTGTTTTTATGCTTACAAAAGAATAAATCATTTCCGAGAAATATTAGCCCAATTTCAGGCAAAAGAAACAACCCAAATTCCAGATGAGGTTTTGCTTAATATAAAATTACAGATTAAAAAGGAAAGGATTGGTCTTCATCAAATAACAAATAAAAAGGCAAAAGAAATATTAAAAAAACTGGGATACAATAAATATTATGAGCATATTCCGTTTATTAAAGATAAACTGGGAATTAAACCACCAATAATGTCGCCTGAATTAGAGGAAACGCTGTGTAATTTATTTATGGAAATCCAAGCACCATACGCCAGATATTGTCCAGATGATAGAGTAAATTTTTTAAATTACTACTATACTGTTTATAAATTATGCGAACTCCTTAATCAAGTGCAGTTTTTAGAATTTTTCCCAATGTTAAAAGACAGAGAGAAACGTATTGAACAAGATGAAATTTGGAAAAAAATATGTAATGAATTAGATTGGGAATTCATCCCCACGATATAGTATATAATATCTATTATTTACAGATATTATTACATATTTAAAGTGTGGTGGTTAATTACAAGTCATTGATTACCGCGGGAAACCCACAAGATTGGCGCCGATACCGAAACCAGCACCCGAGCGCGCGCTAACAGCAATTGCGGGGACGTATGTGTCTAAAATGCTAAATGTTGCGGCAGCACATAACGCAATTAGAGCAACTTCGTCAAGGTTAAGCGTCCGCTTCTTATCAGGAACTAAGAAAGCAGCAAGAGCAACCATAATACCTTCTACTAAATACTTTATTGCTCTTTTGATTAACTCACTTATGTTAAGTCCGTTCATTAAACTCATATTATAAATATTAATAAGAAAAAAATAAAAATTTTTAAAAAGTATATATCTCCGATAAAAGCTTAAATAATTAACAAATGTATTACTATTATGGATAAACAAGCGAGTGTTACAACCAAACTAAACTTAGATGGTTCGGCCAACTCTAAATACGTTGATTTGCTTGATGAGGATAAGCCAATTGCTGGACAGAAATTTGCATGTGTATCGTTTCTATCTCCAGAAAAGATTATTAAGGAAAAAAATATTTTTATGTTTAATGAGTTCCTAAAGCAATGGGAAATGTCTAAATCTCTTGAGAAATATACACAGTTTTTGAGTTTTATTGCGTATAAATACGACGCATTAGATTTTGACGAGTTGACTAAAGATATGGAGGATTTTGTAAAAGACCAGCGCGACAAGCTCTTCACTAGCACCCTTGATGATGAATATAAAACATACCTTGATAATAACGAAGAATCGCTGAATAAGACGTTTGACGAAAAGCATAGTTTTAAAACTAGTGTTCGTGGATTAAAAGTTCGTGGATGCTTTCCATCGCAGCAGGAGGCAGAATTGAGATGTAAGATGCTGCGCGAGATTGACCCAAACCACGATGTATATGTTGGTCCAGTTGGTATGTGGATTCCGTTTCACCCGGAAGCATACAAGACTGGTCGCGTAGAGTATCTTGAAGACGAGCTCAATCAATTGATGAACGAGAAGGATAAGAATGAAAAGTCTGCGAAGAACGATTTTGATAAGCGTGTGCAAGAAAGCAAGGAAAAAGCGATTAATGATAATAAAGAAAAGGCGCTTGCGAGTGGTAACGTATTAACCCAGACTATCAATGAGGAGGGTAATTTAGTATCGGTGAATAATGTTAATAGTATCGAAAATAAATTCAATGAGGAAGTTACTGTAAGCGATATTCGCAAGGAATTATTTGAAGATGAAGATGTTGTTATTGATAAGAATACCGATCACGGACTCAGCGAACTGACTATTAACAAGGGTGCGGCGGATGCTGGTGCGGCGGATGCTGGTGCGGCGGATGCTGGTGCGGCGGATGCTGGTGCGGCGGATGCGGGTGCGGCTGACGAGAACGCTACCATTGATATTTCAAAATAGATACATAGACGTATAATCAAAAAAATTGATACTTAAATATATTATAATTAATATTTAAGTATAACTATGCCAAAACTAACTTGTACTCACACAAATTGTAATAAAAAAATCAAGACTGTAGAACAAGAGATTGGTAAATGTAGATGTAGCCAGATTTATTGTTTAATACATCGTCTACCCGAATCGCACGATTGTAGTTTTGTATTTTCACTTGATAAAGACGTGTTTATATCGGAAAATAAGTGTGTTGGGACGAAAATGGAATTTACCATTTGTTCTTCCGAACATTAATTTTAGTAACTCCTTTCTTAGGTGTATTCGGATTATAAACGTCTTCTTCTTCGTCAGATTCTAAGTCTTTAGATATCTCCCAAAATTCCTTGGACCCCAATTTGAAGTCTCCTCTAGGTTCTGCCTTATACCAGAATATTTGATCGTGTAATTTATTAGATTTGGAATTGTTATCTATCACTAAACACTCAAAATTCTCAGTACATTGGTCCATTACTTGCGAAAAGCTCTCAAATGTGGGAAACATACCAGCATAGTTTTCCCAGATACGCTTTCTATTTGATATATAGGGTTCTCTTAATATAAAGACATAATCAATATTTGTTCTGAGATTAGGAGGGATGCCTAGCGGGTATTGCATAGTGATAACAAGCATTATTTTCCAGTGGCGACCGTTCATAAATAGCAACCGCATCATCTTATCTTTTGTCCAACTATTATCAAAAAGACAATCATCCAATATAACAAAAGCTCTTGGATCAATAGAAGATTTGTTATAATTTTCGATTTCTTTTTTTACCTGTTTTAAAACGGTCTTTTGTCTTTTTAAAATATTTTCAATAATAGCAGTGTTATATTCATCATGAATAAATAATTTCGGGACGTGTCCTCCATAAAATCCGTTTCCTGCTTCTGTTCCTGATATCACAGTGCCTATAGGAATATCTTGATGATAATATAATAAGTCACGAACCAAATACGATTTACCCGTGTCACGTCTTCCTATTAAAACTACGACCGGTCCTTTATTTTCATCTGGTCTGAAACTAATTTGAGACATGTCGAATTTTCTTAACTCTAAAGTCATTTATAGGAATTTAAGATAAAAAACCACCCTTTTATCCGAATATATGAGTTAAATCCAACTTTATTTTAATATAGCATTCTAAATAATGGAATTAGCTTATAAAAAATACAACAATGATAATTTATTTAGCAATTTTGAAAACGTTGAATTTACCAATCTCTCTAATATTCAGAATTACATTCCAATTTATCAGAAATTTTTCGCACTTAACGAGAGTAATTATAATTCCATAAATCTTAACAATAAATATTACATACGAAACATAACTTCAAAGGAATCAGAGAACAAATATACAGGCGAAGTATCTGATATTAGTAATGAAATAACCACAAAACAAATGTTCTTTAAATATAGCCCGTTATTAGACCCTACAAAATACATTACTGGTAAATATGATGCATCGCATAGCGATTTAATAAAATTACCCCGTTTCGTAAATGGCGAATCACATGCAAAACTTTGCGATCAAAATAATTCTGCATATGTAGATAGTTTTTTTTCATATTTAACAAGTCAGTTGTTGAATGAGAACGAGTTCACGCATGGCATTGACTTTTATGGTTCTTTTCTGGGCGTGAAACACAATTTCATATATGATATTAACGACGAGGTTGAATATTTATATGATTCTGACTACTTCCATAAAAATAAATCTGTATTATTCAGTCTTGAAAACGCTTTTCATAATGAATTATTAAATAAAAATACCAGAAACTATAAAAGTAATATTAAAATAGGAGGTGATATAAGCAATGAGAATATTGTGTTTACAAATTCTGATGTCCTGTCAGATATTAATAGTGTATTCACCGACTCCTCTCTAAATGTCGCGGTTGAATTGAATACTAGCGATTTATCTAGCAACAATGGACCTGAATTATGCTATGAGGGAAATATCAAGGAAATAAACGAGGATGACAGTTCTAGCGTATCTTGTTCTTCTAGGTCGTCTAATTCGGATATGAATAGCCAAGATGAATGCGACGACTCCTCTAGTAGCGGCGAAGACGACAGTTTAGACTCTACGCAATCAGACGAAGTAGTTAATGTTAATATAAACGAATTCCCGGTTCAACTGATTGCCTTAGAGAGATGTAAGGACACCTTTGACCGACTAATATCAAACGATGAGCTCACCGACGACGAACTAAGTGCAATAATAGTGCAAATATTAATGACGCTTATTACTTATCAGAAGGTTTTTTCATTTACACACAATGATCTTCATACGAATAATATCATGTATGTGGAAACTGATAAACAATATTTATTTTACAAATATGGTGACAAGCATTATAAGGTGCCAACATTCGGTAAAATTTTCAAGTTAATTGATTTTGGAAGAGCCATATATAGATTTCGCGGGAACACTATTTGTAGCGACAGCTATCATCCAGACGGAGATGCCGCAACACAATATAACTTTGAACCTTATTTTAATGATAAGAAACCACGACTCGAGCCAAACAACAGTTTTGATTTGTGTAGATTAGGATGTTCACTTTTTGATTATTTTGTTGACGAATTGGAAAATGTTACCGAAATTAAGTCGGAAATTATAAATATAATTATAGATTGGTGTTATGATGACAAAAAACGAAACATTTTATATAAAACAAATGGCGAAGAGAGATATCCAGACTTTAAATTATATAAGATGATTGCTAGAACCGTAAATAAACATATTCCATCTGATGTTATTAAAAATCCTCATTTTAATAAATATATTGTTTCCAAGAAAAAAATCAAGAAAAATAAAATTATTAACATTGACACTTTGGTATCCCAAATATAATTGATTTATAAATATAATAATAGATGTTAGAAATTATTATATTTAAAACTCTGCCTCTCCTACAAACGCAGTAGGAGAACCCTTAACTGTAATATTATTTGTTACCTGTGAATATAAAAACATTCCGATTATTACGCTAATAAATACAATAACAGTGTCCCTCATTACCTCTTTCAATGGCTTAAATTCTTTTAAAATAACCTTCATTTCTATAAATTTAATTAAGATATAGGAAGCAGATATGAATAACGCATAAAATATATATTGTTCCATTTATTTAATTGCTTATTATTGATTTTAATTTTTTACGAATTAAAATAAATTTTTTACGAATTAAAATAAATTTTTTACGAATTAAAATAAATTTTTTACGAATTAAAATAAATTTTTTACGAATTAAAATAAATTTTTTACTAATTAAAACGGTTCTAATATTTCAATGTCGTTTAATATTGGTGCCGATTCTAGTTTTAATGTTTTACTTAGATCGTTAACATCACTTATCTCTAAATCAACACTTGCGCCTATCTTTAATTTGTCCTCATCTTCATCATCCTCATCTTCCTCTTCTTCTTCGCGCCGACGACGCAATTCTTCTAAATGTTGAATGTCTTTTGGTGCACTCACTAACGATTCATTGCCAGTCGAATCTAACGCGCTGTCTGTGTCTGAAAAGCTTATACTGTCACTTGATTTGACATTGGGAATAGATGACGAAGAAATAGGTTCTTCTCTAGTAACAAGAGTAGTCACTGGTGCGGTTACCACTGGTGCGGTTACCACTGGTGCTTTTACTACCTCTGGTGCTTTTACTACCTCTGGTGCTTTTACCTCTGGTGCTTTTACTACCTCTGGTGCTTTTACCTCTGGTGCTTTTACCTCTGGTGCTTTTACCTCTGGTGCTTTTACCTCTGGTGCTTTTACCTCTGGTGCTTTTACCTCTGGTTTAGGTTCGGTCTTTAATTCCTCATGAATTATTTTTTCCTCTACGACTACATCTTCCTCTTCAGTTTCATCCATGTATGCAAGAAGAATTTTATCAATTGGCATTGTATCGCGAATACTATTTAGAATACTTTCTTTAATAATAAGCTCAAGTTCACGACTATTTTTTTGTATATCTAGTGGTGGAATATCTTTCTCAAATAAATATATATTTGTATACACTTTGCGAGCCGAATTAATGTATACTTTATGTACAAATCCGTCGCTAGAAGGAATGTCTATATCAACCTTCTTTTGTTTTTGACCAACACGAACACACGTGAGCGCCTTTAATTGAACTACATGGACGCACGTTATGAGTTCCTCTAAATAGCTACAATTTGTCGTTTTTTCAATTCTCTCTCTTTCTGTCTTAATAATTGTCTCGTTCCATTGTGGGATTCTACTTAAAAATGTCTGAAAAGTCATAAGATATTTGTCTTCCTCATCATTTTCAATACATAACTGAAGTGACTCGTTGAATATTGATTTCATTCCATCAATAATCGCAGGTGTCATTGTATTGACGAGTCTAGAACACCACTCATTTTTAGATTCAGACAAACTACTAAGCGAATAATCATCCATTTACATAAAAGACATATTTTCTAAATTAACATTTGAACCCAAATATATATAATTTAATATGAAGAATATTAATAATTTTTCATTGTTTATTTCGGATTTTACTTTATTAAATGCCAGCAATAATAGATATTTACGCTTCATATCGCATTCGGATCTTTCAAAATAATTTATAACATCTAGTCCGCTATATGCCTTGTTGTATAATTTTTCCGAGGTATTAACTAACTCTAAATAATTATTAAACTTATGCGTGTTAAGATATTTATCAAGCCATTTATCTCTCTCTAATTTATATTTGTTATTAAATTGCTTATTATATTTATGAAGGTTGACTTTCATATTATTAATTTCTGGGTGAGGTATATAAATTTCGCAGAATCTAGACAATATTGGTCTTAATAACTTATATTTGTCCTCAACAATTATAAAAAAACGTGTGGAATGGCTAAATAGTTCAATACATCGTCTCAGCGCGGATTGTGCGTCAATAGTCAATTGATCCGCATTAGATAGTATTACGGTTTTGAATAAGTTTTTATTTTTAAAGTTAATATGTGTTTTTGAAAATAATTTAAGTTCGTCTCTCACAAATTTGATACCTTTTCCGTGAGCACAAGAAACATACATAACATTATTTTTAATATTTATCTTATCATTCTCATAAATCTCGTTTATGAATTTATGAACTATTGTTCTTTTCCCACCACCACTAGGTCCATGAAATATAATATTTGGTATTTTACTTTCGCAAATAAAATTAGACAATTTATCCGTTATATCCGTATGTATATCCGTATGTATTATTGTGTTACTCATATTAATTGTATTAAAACTATATTCTTAATATTAATATTTTATTTAATATTAATATTTTATTTAATATTAATATTTTATTTAATATTTCAAAATTTCTGAAGTACGATTTTACATATACACTTTCTATGCCCAACTGGTTAGACTCTGCGTGTATGGGTTTGATTTGAAGGCATTTAATAAATCTGGATTAATCCGTCCGTCATTATGTTTATTGTTGTTATAATCCGGAGCAATTTGTTTTCCGTAAGTATCTTTCGATGGTATGGTAGTTGAACCGGAGCTAGGAGCCCACATTCTATTATTATTTCTATCAGCGTCCTTTCTTTGAATGGTTACATTATCATTTTGATTGAATATTTGCGTACCTCCCTGGTTCGCTCTGTTTTCATAGGTTTTATTAACATTATTCCGCTGATTATAGGCTGCCTCGTAATTTTTATCTCCATTATATGAGTTTGGTCCTGCTATTCCAGAGTAGTCTCTGTTTGTGGTATCTCTCTGAACCTTCACTGGCTGATGATCGCTAACACTATAACCGTCAGATGACTGACGTCCAATATTAAGATACTTTCCATCAGTCGCGCCTTCTGTCATCTCGCGATTTGTCACTTTGGTGCGGTCGGCTGGATTCCATACTGGATTTTTGGCTACGGAACTTCCCGCATTTCCTGTCGGGCGAATATTTCCGATAACATTTTCCTTTCGCGATGGACGTAAGACGTCTAATACTGGAGCAACGACCGCTCTCATAATGCCGTGAACACCACCAACATTTTCGGTATGTGTTGTGGTTGAGCGATTATTTGGTAGAGGTCGGTAGCCCTTCACACCGTAGTCGTTCTCTGAACCCTTATTATATCCTGCCGCCGAAATATTAGTCACGTCATTCGGTTTTAATTCAACGCGTCTCGGTTTCTTATATACTCCCTTTGTATAACTGGCTGTATTTTGTGTTGTTTTTTGACCATAATATTCGGCGGACGTGTCCTTTCTGTTCGTATCAGGAACAATCTCGTTGCTGCGCGCAGTTGGTGCTTTTTGAACACCTGTGGTAGTAAACCATCTATCCTGACCAACCTCATAGTATGTATCGGGTGCATACTGCTCAACCTTTCCGTGCGAATTAATATTGCCTGCTTCTTTAATAATAGAATTTGCCGGGCCTTGGTGTCCAGCGAGGTCAAATGTAACTTTCGGATTGCTGGCTGTGCGAAGGTCGTCAATCGATTTTGGCATCCATTTATCGCGCGCCTCCATTCCGCTATTGAATCCAACTCCACCATTCGTATTATATCCTTTATCTAATCCCGGTGCTACTGATTCAGACTGAAATGGATTAACGTTTGACTGTTTAAGACTAGAATTCATTCGCGATTGGACAAAATCGCTCGTATTAGGAGTGCCATTTGAGTGTTGCATATTATTTGTTGGTTTAAACATCGGTGCTACTTCCACCTTACGATTATGTTGTGACCCGCCACCTTGCATATTATCTAGAGCACTTTCGGCTTGGTCTCCTGATACCGTGGCGCCTTTCACTCGTCCTCCGAAAAAGGGAACCATATTATTGTGTTCAAAATTGCTCTTGTCTAGCGGAGCACCAGTAAGGGACATCTGTCTCATTACACCACTTCCAGAACTGCCTGGTGGATTTGTAGCTGTTACACGCTCATATACTTTGTCGCCAGTTTGCTTAAAGTATTTATCAGTCATTTGATTTGGATTTGTATATACGTTAACGTTGTTTTTATTCACAAGTCCTCGGTCAACTGGAAATCTACTAGCTGATAAATTATTATCGCTCGAAGCAATATCATGGTATTTATCGGTATTATCATTTGGATATAGCGCTTCACCGTCCACATTTTCAAAACCCTCTACAATTTCATCATTTTTGTCATTTTTATTATAATTTGATATGACAAATAAACTACCTAATGCTATTAATGGTATCGCAATCGCCATTTATATATATACAATATGATATAATATTTATATAAATACTAAAACTCTGTTAAATATTGCTGTACATATTTATCAAATCTTAATGGAAGACGAGTTAATAAGTGGATTGTTTTTTCCGCCAACACATATCCCCTCCTTCAATATAGTCTTATCGTGTAACGTAGGATAGTTTGTTCGGTGATTATCTTTCTCAAGAATTCTCGTATTTAAATTATTATGAAATGGAATAGCAGTATGCTCTTGTGGGTCATGCGGAAGAATATCCCATTTTACTTGTTCTAAATCTCTAGCGGTCCACGCAGGATGTGTTACTCTAGGTTGTTCGGTCATTGATTGACAAACAGGATAATTAATGGGAGAACTTTTAACGGCTCTTAATTTATAATCGTTTATCCGAATACAGTCTTTATTCGCAGAACGGGTTAGACCTCTTAAATCACTCTCTAAATTAATAGAGTTAGTATTCAAATTAGCACCCCATTGCTGTAATCTCATATATGGATCGTCCATAAAACAAGGTTTATCGCCTGGTCCAGGAACATTCATCATATACCGTCCAGCTCCAGTCATTTCTTGTAATTGTTTTTCAATTCTGGATTTATCATCGTGAAATCGTGTAAACGACATATATATATATATATTTGTAATATTAATAAAAACATTATTAGGATACATTTGATATGACAACAATATGTTTGAATATGATTGTTAAGAATGAATCACATATAATACGAAAAACACTAGTAAATATAGTAAAGTATGTAAAAATTGACTATTGGGTTATATGTGATACCGGTTCGTCTGATAACACAATTGAAATAATAGAGTGTTTTTTTGAAGAGTTGAATATCCCAGGCGAAATACACAAACATAAATGGAAAGACTTTTCACACAATCGCAATTTGTCGCTTGAACTAGCGTATAATAAAAGCGACTATCTTTTTATTTTTGACGCAGATGACGAGATACACGGTTCATTTAAATTACCGACCAAATTAAAATACGACAGTTATATGGTTATATTTGGTGGTGGTTACACTTATAAACGAACCTCGCTTATTAATAATCGAAAAAATTGGAAGTATTTTGGTGTGTTACACGAGGTAATCATTGGTCAGGATGAGATGACCGATACAGATACAATAACAGGCGACTACCACTTTATATCTGGTAGAACTGGCAGCCGAAGTATGAATGTAAATAAGTATCACGAAGATGCCGTATTATTGGAGGATTCGTTTAATACTACAACCGAAGAGTGGTTAAAAAATAGATATGCTTTTTATTGTGCACAAAGTTATAAGGATGCTAAAATATTTGACAAGGCAATTGAGTGGTATAAAAAAACTCTTGAGCTTGACTGTTGGAATCAAGAAAAATTTTACGCCTGTTATATGGTGGGTGTATTAGAAGGAAACCAAAATAATACGATAAATTGCATTAGTTATTGTCTATTGTCACTAAAATATGATAATAGGCGGTGGGAAGGTCTGTATTTTGCAATTCAACAATTATTAAAAAGCGGTCAAGATAATCTGGTCAGCATATTAATTAGTGGAATTGATCTTGACGATTTAATTAACCCTAGAGACGGATGTTCCCTATTCATTAACGATTCTATTCACGACTACAAAATGTATGTATTAATTATTATTATAGCTTTCAAATCTGATAACATAGAGCAAGGTCGTCGCGCTCAATTAAAGTTGTACGATAATTTTGAATATTTACCAGAACAGATAGTAAAGGATACTATTTATAATGGACAATACTTTATCCCCGACGACGAGAATATACAACCATATTTCGATAGAACAATGGATTTTATTCAAAAATATTCATATAAATATATGGGTTCTTTACCCGATAACACAACATTAGACTTCTATATTAAAAAATATAATAAAATATTTGATTATCAAGGAGAATACAGACCATCACAGCAAACCTCAATCAATATAATTCTCACAATTACTGCGTGTAAGCGAGCTAATTTGCTAAGAAGAACAATTAAGTCTATGACGCGCAATTGGTGCGATTTCTGTATGGTGGATAAGATAATTTGTATTGATGACGGAACTGAAAAAACTGAACTAGATTGTCTTATAGACGAATTTCCGTGGATTGAATTTATTGTTAAAGATGAAAAAAAACGTGGACATCGTGATAGTATGAACATGATTAGAGATATTGTTATAGAAAGTGGAGCGAAATATTGGATACATATGGAGGATGACTGGGAATTTATTAGGTCAGACAACTATATATCTCGGGGGGTAGAATATCTGCGTAAGTATTCGGATATTGGAGTTAAACAGGTGCTGTTTAATAAGGGATATGCGGAAATAATTACAGATATAGTTTGGAATTGCGGAACACGCTTAGAAGAGGGCCTCTTATTGCACAAACACGATGCCGCTGATTCTCCGTGCGGCTACTGGCCTCACTACAGTTTTCGTCCAGGTATTATGTGCGTTGATGTGTTAAAAACTCTAGGAGATTTCAATACGACAAACACCTTTTTTGAATTAGATTACGCCAATAAATATATAAACGTCGGGTATAAAACGGCTTACTTTGACAAAATAACTTGTATTCATATAGGGAAGTTGGCCGGTAAACGAGGTGGAACTGACGAGCAAAATTCGTATGAATTAAATAATATTCCACAAGGATTACAAACTAATATAAAATCCTCATTATTTAACGATAATTTTTTGAATTCCGAAGATTTTATAGAGCCTCCTTTACCTATTAAGGTTATCAGTCTAAAGCGCCGCAGTGACCGTAGAGCATATATGAGAGGTCTTCTCCAGCACGTTGAATATGAATTTAAAGATGCTGTCGATGGTAGAACAATACCGAGCAATGATCCAAGATTGATTTCATTTATAGGAAATGATTTTAATAACAATCCAGGAGCAATTGGTTGCGCGATTAGCCATATTGAATTGTGGCAGGAGCTAATGGAGGACACTACAAATAATTACTATGTTATTATGGAGGATGATATTAAACTCAAACCAAATTGGTACACGCAGCTTTATAAAAATATGAACATGTTAGAAAGCACAGATATGGTGATGTTAGGATATAGTATGTTTGATAATGTTAGAGAGAGTGTTAAATCTCTGTATGATAATAATGACCCTATTCAATTATACAATTTGGCATTAGATAAATATATTGGTGGTTTCTTTTGTTACAGTATTAATAAAACGGGTGCTCAAAAAATATTGCAAAGTATGAGTTTAACTGGAATAAAGCACGGTATTGATTACCTTGCTGTTAAAACAGTGTCTAGTCTAGTTAAAAAAGAAATTCGTCCGCAAATCGCATTTACAGAATGGAACGAAGGAGGAAAGACAATTGATACCGATATACAGAATACATCAGAAACATTGAGAATTGACCCTATTATACAACCATCAGATATTGATCATTTTCATTCTCTCTATCCTAGTAAATTATATACCGTAACCGACAACGTTAAAGTTGGAATAATTGCAAACTATTGTACTTCGGAACAAGCATGCAAAGAATTCGGTAATCTTGGAAAACAATATTGTATGTGGAACCATATAGAATTAGTATCGCCCGAATCACGCAAATGCGATTATTTGGTTATTATTAATAAACCTAATTCTGGTATGGAAGAGTGCGTAAAGCAATTTGATAAAAAGAGAACCATCATATTTCAAATGGAACCTTGGTGTGCGGATAAGAATTGGGGTGTAAATACTTGGGGTGAATGGGCAAACCCAGACCCAAATGAATATCTAGCAATTATCGGTAGAAAAGCTCCTACGTATAACAACGTCTTCTGGCAGTTAGAACAATCTTATTCTCAATTAAAGAAACCAATTATTAAAACAAATATTATATCTTCAATTTGCAGCAGTAAGTATTTTGACCCAGGTCATATAAAACGCGTTGATTTCTTAAAATATATGGAATCAAAATCAAACACAACGTTTGATGTTGACATATTTAATGCAGATAATAAGCAAAATTTTCGTAACTATAAAGGTTCAGTTTCCCCATTTATAAACAAATCCAAGGGACTTATTCAATACAAATATTATTTCATGAGCGAGAATAATTTTGAACCAGGTTTTATAACCGAAAAATTATGGGAACCGATATTGTGCGAGACGTTAGTTTTCTACTGCGGTGCACCTGATGTTAGTAAATATGTAGATCCTTTATCGTTTGTTGAAATTGACCTGGACGATTTTGACAAAGCGTATGAGATTATTTCAAAGGCAATTGCTAGTGATTTGTATGAGCAACGCTTACCTTACATACGAAAAATGAAAAATCGGCTTTTAAATGAAATGCAATTCTTTCCGCGCATTGAGAAAGTGATCAATGAGACGCGTTAGGGGATAGTAGGATCATATCTACTTTGTTTTACTGGTTTTGGGGAAGTATTTTTAATTAATTTCTGTGCCACAAACATACGACCTAACTTATCGTCAAGGCTATATTTGTCTGTCATGTTCTCTATTGATTTTTTACGCGTTACCGAATTATTCGTCCTACGTACAATGGGTTTTTTTGTAAATTTAAATTTTTTAGACCTTGACTTGGAGTTAGACCTTGACTTGGAGTTAGACCTTGACTTGGAGTTAGACCTTGACTTGGAGTTAGACCTAGACTTTTTTCTGGTTTTTGTTGCGGATGACTTCTTAACAGGTTTACAATTATACTCCTTATCAAACCCATCCATATAGTTTTTACTTATTTGACAATTGCTTAGATTATATCTGTCAAAGCCCTTAGGTAACTTCCCTTTACGTGTGCTATTACTCATTATAATATTAAAATATTATTATTATAACGATTTAAGATTAACAACGTAATGGTCTTTGATTATTTTCCACAACTAATTTATCAGGCATTATCATTGAAGTGCGATTAAAAAAGTCCTTTCTGGGAATTGTTTTAAGATGGGCGATTGTATCTGGCTTTGGGTCTACGAGATTTGTTGAATTAATTCCAAACAGAGCAGATTCAATCTCTATTGGGTTACTAGAAAGAGCCTCACGCGACATTGCGCTAGGGAAACAGCCAATACCAGGAATGGTCGGTTGATATGCCGGTCCATGCTGCGAATATTTATAGAAATCATACTTGCTAGATAATTTATTAATAGATTGTTCTAATTTATAATTACCGGGTGTATTTTTACTACGTGTTGAAGCCATATATATGTATCATTATAGATTATTTAAAATGTTTGATTTATTTAATGCCGAAATGTTGGATGATTTTTCTAAATCGCATATACAGAGATGAATTAGATTGAATAATTCATATTGAAATAATCCTGTGAATATTGTTAAATCGTCATCTGCTATACAGAGTTTAATATTGCTTAATTTATCAGAATCCCTAGCTTTATTAAGTATCTCCTTCATATCCAAATTATCCTTATACTTATTAAATATTGATGCTTTTGTATTATTAATAACGTCATCATCCCATCTATCTAAGTTATAGACCTGAAGCAATTGTATTCTATACATATCGTCTTGATCTTCTTCCTCGTCGTGCTCTTTGTAGGTGCAAACAAAATCGGTATTATACATAATTAGTTATAATGAGATATTTTTTAAACTAATTATATGAGGTATTTATTTGTTGGAATATTCCTTATCGCGAGCCAGTTCGCGAGACGGAACACCTCCACGAATCCAGCCCTTCTCCGCAACACCCTCTACTAAATTTGCCGGATTATTGATGGTCGATTGTAACGACGGAATCATCGGGGTATTGTGGTAATTCATGTATGATAGCTCGGATGACTGAGTGATGCTCTTACGGTTATTAGCTAACTCACCCTGCTGGATTTGCGATTCCATTTCCGGATTAGCCTTTCCTCTACCTAAATAGGGGACGGTTGAGAAAGGACGCTGCATTAGACTAATCTTACAGCTAGGTTTTGATAGCGATGTGTGTAATAAACTAGTATTCTTATCAATATTACATCCACCGATACCAACCTGGTGGCTTCCTGTGAAGTTCATATCTAAATGGTTTGTAGCGAACTCAACGGCGGTCTCATTTGGACACTGTGTTTGGTAGTTGTTCAGCATGTAAGTTGACGCCATTGAATTCTGTATAGTCTGTTGACTGTGGTCACACATATCATTTCCAATTCTGGTTCCCTGATTGAAATTATAATCATAAACAGATGCCATTTATATAATTAATATATATATTTTTTATATAAAATAATAATTTTAAATAAGAATTTTATTACTGCTCCTTATTTGATTTCATATCACCATAACAAAACTCTGCGAATTTCTTTTGGTCATTCGGAACTTCCGTATTTGGTGTTGCATACCAGGTTCTCATTGATTGATCAAATGCGAAATTATCCCCTAAATCTTTGAATAGTTTTTCGTCAATATTTGGATCATTAAATTTACTTGTTACGAACTCTTTGGTAGCATTATTAATGTCTTCTGCGACAATCGGATTATATGACGGCGCAGCAGCCTTTCTATTAGGATTATCTGCAATATCTGTTAGAAGAACATTCATAACAGGATTAACCGGAGTTGGTTTGCTATAATCATCCTTAATAAGCTGGTAATAGTTAGCGCTAGTGAAAGCTTCCTTAGCATCAATACTAACCTTTTTATTTTTCTGAATTTTGTGAATTAATATAATAACCGCTAAAGTAATAATTCCTGTTAGAATTATTTTGAACTGATTCGTTATAAAAAAACCAAGTAAAGTTAACACAATTATCATACGCGTAATTGAATTAAGTTTTTCATTTTTGTCCATATTTTTACTTGGCCAAATGTTAAAAATGTTGTCGCGTTGTAATAATATTGTTGGTGCGTTTAACCAAAACGGAGTAGTCATTATATATATTTAAGGTTTTTATTTGTTGTGTTTCTTCTTCTTCTTCTTCTTCATCTTCTTCTTAGGTTCGTTATCTGGATTAGAGTTTTGGGTGGATTTTTCATATTTCTCTCCCGTACTAAATATAACATGCTCCATGTCTTCAAATTTAACACCT
>Ga0209223_10002721_pt1 | contig 17381 bp, 17 predicted proteins | sample COG_06_FD_184750 | JGI IMG/M metagenome (GOLD analysis project Ga0209223, IMG submission 184750) | Pelagic Microbial community sample from North Sea - COGITO 998_met_06 (SPAdes) (version 2) | ecosystem: Environmental > Aquatic > Marine > Neritic zone/Coastal water | place: Helgoland, sampling...
TTTGTACCAATTATTTTTTTTTGATAATTTATAAAATTATTCAAAGATTCAACTTGCACAAAAATAGCTAATTTATTTAATCCGTCTATATTTTTTTTTGTTCTATATTCTTTTAATAAATTTTCATAAATTTTAGCATGATTTGAATTTATTGTTGAAGAAATTATTTTATTATCATCATAAGATAAATTATATTTACTTGATTCATATAATAATAAGTATTTTTCTAAATCAGCTGAACTCATTGTTTCTATTTCTACATTTTCAAAAATGTCTTTAATAATAGATGAACTTTCAAAAATAGCATATAATAAATATTTATTTTCATCTAAAATTGATTTATAAATAATTCTTGGAATTTTTATTGGATTTACTCTATTTGTTAAATCAAATTCATTATTATTATCATATAATTCGTATTTCAATTCACCATCTATTGTATCACTTATTTTATATTTCTTTATTTCATTTTCTATAATAATATATTTATTATCTATAATTGGTATAAAAGAACCATCTTTAAAATAAAGTTTAAATTTAATATTATTTATATTTGGTTTTTCTTCTCCTTTTTTTCCTTCTGCTGCTTTTGCTTTTGTTTCTATTGCTTCTGGTACTTCTCCTTCTGGTGTTTCTACTTCTCTTTCATCTGCTTCTTCTGCTGCTTCTTCTTTTTTTTCTTCTGCTGCTTTTGCTGTTGTTTCTGCTGCTTTTGCTGTTGTTTCTGCTGCTTCTGGTGTTTCTACTTCTTCTTCTTTTTTTTCTTCTGCTGCTTCTCCTGCTTCTTCTTCTCCTGCTTTTGCTGCTGCTCTTTCTGCTTCTTCTTTTTTTTCTTCTGCTGCTCTTTCTGCTTCTTCTTTTTCTTTTATTTCAATAAATTTTATAATATTTTTTTCATTATATTTTTTCAATATTTCTTTTATATTAGTTAATTCTATTTCTCTTTTATTTACTAAAGAATTATTTGAATATTCATATATAAAATCTAATAATTTTTTATATGTATCAATATTTAAAGTATTACTACCATATGACATTTACTAATAATAAATAATATAATTTTATTATTAAATTGATTTAAAAGATTTTTATTTTTTTATGTTTTTTCTTCTTATATATTTTCTTTTATTTTTAATTATTTTTCTTCCTCCTTTATTAAAACCAAATGCTGATGAAATACTTTCACCAACAGATAAACCCAATGATTCTTGAATTAATTTTTTTTGACTTTCTGAAGGCCAATCTGTTCCATATTTTCCATTAATAATTTGTGAATAAATGACTTGATTTAAAACTTCACCATCCATTAAATAATTAGATGGATTACCATTTTTTTTGAAATAATTATTTAAAGAACTATAAAAACTTCTATCAAAATCTCCTAATAAATTTAATTCAGAAATTTTAGCACATATATTTTGAATACTATTATTTTCAAAAGTTAAGTCCTTTAATTTTGACTGTAAATTATTTTTTAATTTTTGAATAGAATCATTTAATTCAGTATTTAATTGTTCAATAGACATTTGTTCACTTTCTGCTGCTGGTGGTACTGATTGTTCTGCTGGTGGTACTGATTGTTCTGCTGGTGGTACTGCTGCTTCTCCTTCTTGTCCTGCTTGTACTGCTGCTGGTACTGCTGCAATCATTATACTTATATTTAAATAACATATTTTTCAAATAAAAATTAACTTGAATTTACTTTAAAATTTTTTAATTCTTTTTTTAGTACTTCAATTTGTTTTTTTGGAGGCCATTTTGTATTTAATTTTCCATGTATAAGTTTGTTAAATAATAAAATATTAAATTTTCCTTTTTTCATTAAATCTATACCATCTACTTTTAATTTTTGTCCATTAAAACAGGTGTGTAAAGCTTTATAAAAATTTTTATTAAAATTTAATAATATTTCTAATTTTGATAAATCTTGACAAACAGCTTTAGGATCATTATTTTTTAATTTAATGTTTTCATCTGGTATATTTATTAAATTTATTAAATTTTTTAAACTTTCTACTAAAGCATTCACTTGTTGAGGTTGTAATTCTATATCATTTTTACCATAAACAAAATTTTTAACTGTTTCATACGTAGTTTTTTTTTTATTTTCCTGAGTATTAAATTTTTTTCCAGTAACATTACTATATGGTGGAACTCCTCCTTTTTTATATTTAATTTTATTTTTAATAAATTTATTATTCATTACTGTATTAAACAAATATAATTTATTTTATAAAATAATTATATTTTGTTAAAAAGATATAATATTATGTTTATAATTTAAAATTTTCAAACATATTCATAATTTCTTTTCCTTGACTTAATACAGGAGATAAACTTTCCATAGTTGTTTTTAAACTATCTACCATATTAATTAATTCATATGTTTCTTGTTGAGCTTTTTTCATTGGGTCTGGTTTATCTTCATCTTTATAATCATCAGGATTTACATTTAATTTTGCTGTTTCTTCTTTGTCTGATTTTTTAATTTCAATTCCACCATCTAATTGCTTTAATAAATCTTGTAATCCTTGAGCAGCTTTTTCCATATTGTCATTTCCTTCTAAATTTTTCATTTTTTCTGTAATATTTTCTAATAATTTTGAAGAATCTAATTTATTTTTTAATTCTTCTTTCTTATTTTCTAACTTTTTTTTTATTTTTTCTTTATTATCAAAACTTTCTATTTGATTTTGGCTATATTTTTTTTGATTAAGATTAATAAATAAATTAAAAATTAAAAATAATAATATTGAAGTAATCAATGTTACTAAAATATTTTTTGTAATATTTAAAATTAATAAAAATAATAAAATAAATAATAAAGTCTTTTCAACTAAAATATTATATTTATTTCTAAATAGTAAAACAATCAATAAAAATATAATAAGTCCATATAATATTGATTTATGAACATCTGATAAATTCATATTATATTTATTCATATCAATTATTGTATTATTCTTTGGCATAACTAATATAAACAAAGAATATTTTTTTAAAAAAAATATAAATAAATCTAAACATTTTAAATTGATTAAACTCTAATAAATCGTATTAATACATAAGCTACTAATGAACATAAAACTGCTTTTAATAAAAATCCTTTAGTATTTATTTCATTATATATATTTCCTAAAAAAGGTACTTTTTGTATTAATGTTTTATTTGTCATTTCAGACATAAATACTAATATCATCAAAAATATAAACAATGGAACACGAATTTCATTTACTATTTTTTTCCATAATGGTAATTCTTCAATTTCATATTCATCATAATCTTCTTCATCGTAATATTCTTCTTGTGGTGGTTTAATAGAATCTTGAATTCTTCTTTTTTCATTTTGTGAATGTTCTTTAAATTGTGTATCATCTGCTCTCATGTTATATAATTGATTGTTCATATCCCTACTTTCAAATTCTTTTTCCATTTGAGGTATGCTGGGATCAGATGGTGGTAAAGTTCCTTCCGGATTTTCTTGTAGATTATTATATTTTGTTAATATTTCATTTACAACATTAGAATCATCTTTTTTATTATTAAGATTAGCAATGGGAGTACTTTTGCTATCTGACATATTTTTAAATTAAATTATGAAAAATAAATAAGTTATTTTACGCATTTTTAATTTGAATCTATAGCATTTTCAGTGCATTTTGTACTAACTTGTTTATATTTATAACATTTTTCATCAAATGAATATATATTATTTTTAATGGATGCTGGGACAGGTGATTTATAAATAACACATTTTTTTCCTAAACATGCATATCTAAAAATAACTGCTAATCCAAAACCCCATAATAATCCTAAAATAATTTTTGATGTATTATTTTTAAATATATCAGTCTTCATATATTTAAAATAAGAAAATAAAAAAAAATATTAAATATTTAATCTTGATTAGAAATGTCTTTTATTAATGATTTATTTGCAGGACATTTAATTTCTTCGGCTTTAAATTTATAACAATTTTCATGATTATCTTTATATACTTGAGTATTTGCTGTTTCTGGATTAGGATATTTTATAATCACTCTTTTTTGTGGTGCTATTACATAAAAAAATAATAATCCTAAAGCTAAACTTATAAAAAAAGCATTTGCATCAATATAATCTGTGAATTTTATGATTGCCATATATTATTTAATAATATTTAATTTTCTATAATTGGTTTTTTTATAATAAAATTTTCAAATCTATATTTAAAATTTTTATTTATTTCTTCTATTTCACTTATTTTTTGATAAATTGATTTTTTTATCATTAAATATTGATAACATTTCTCAACCCATTTTAACCAATTTTCAATATCATTGCTTGGAATTTCAAGAATTTTTGCTGTTTTATTAATAGTTGATTGTTCCGGAATTTTATTCTTATGATTATGAAATAATTTTATAATTTCATCTTTTGAAGTTTTTGGAATTTCATTTTTAATTTCTTTGAATATTAAATTTCTTTCATTATAATATTTTGCCATTAATAAAGATTCATCAATCTTATCTATTATTAATTTTTCTAATTTTTCTAAGTGATTTTTATTTAATTCATCTATTTCTTGTACTTTTTTATTATATAAAACATAATTTTCTTTCAATTCTTTAAATTTTTCTCTATCATTATCATTAATATTTGTTGGTTTTTCAATTAATAAAGATATTTTATCTAATATAATGTCATTATATAATTTTAAATTTTTATATAAATCAAAAAGATTGGTATATTTTGCGGATTCAATACTTATTTTTTTCTTAGAATTCTTTATTTCTGTTAAAATAAATTTTCCATCTTCATAGGAACGTGTATATATGTCTTTTGATGATGGTTTTTCAAAATAGATACTTAAATATTTTTCATAAGTTTCATATTCTTTATTATTTCTATTGCTATTATATAAATTTTGAATATCATTAATATTGGTTAAGTATTCCATATATTAATAAAATAAAAAGAATTTAAATATAAATTTAAATATTAAATAGCAAATATATTAGTTAGAATTTAAATTTCCAAATATTCCAAACAGTATTCCTGGCATTGTAAATTTAAATTCTCCTTTGTTTTTATTTATTACTTTTTTATATTTATCTACTTTTAATTTTACTTCAATTAATTTTTCAGATTCAGCGTCTAATATAAAAATTCCATTTGGATCCATAAAAATGTTTTTTGTTGTTTTTGATTTTTCTGAAAAATTATTAGTATTATTAGTATTATTAAGATTATAACTAGACTTTTTTAAAATTTGACTATCAATTGTTCCCATATAAACATATTTAGAAAAATTCATTTTTATATTTGTAGAATTATTTCTAGAATTATTTGTAGAAATGTTATTTACTTTTAAATATTTTGGTTTTTTTTTAGAATTATAAACTTTTTGTATTTCTTCTGGACTAATATTATTTTTTTTTAATGTTTTTATTTGTTGTATTGTTAATGAAGGATTTTTTATTTCTTTATATAATTTTATAGGATATTTATTTATTTCTTCAGGAGTTCCTTGATTTAAATATCTATCATCTACTTTAAATAAAAATCCTCTACTATTATTAGACTCATATAAATCATATTGAATACTATTGTTTGTTACTTTAGTATTATTTACTTCAGTATTATTATTTTTTACTTCAGAATTATTTACTGAATTATTTGATTCTTTTCTTATAATTTTAGCATATAAATATTTATACAATTTTTCACTATTATTTTTATTATAGTTTGCTGTTCTATATATATCTAATACTAATAAACCTTTAGCATTTAAATAAACTCTTGAACTATTTTTTGTTAAATTATATTTATTCCAAATATTATTATATTTAGTATGTTTTTCTTTTAAAACTCCCATATAAATTAATGGATAATCTTCTGAAGGAAAATTAGAATTTGGTTTTAATAATTCACTACCTGATGATAATTTTTCTACTTTTAATTTTTGATTAGCTGTTAAATTAAATACATTTTTACTTGATTTTTCATTAATTTTATATTTAATTACATTTTTATAAATTTTCTTTAATAAATTAATTTCTTTTTCTCCAAAATTTAATCTTGTTAAACTTTCTAATTGTTTATTAGTTAATTTAATTAAAATATTATGTGGAATATATAATAAATTAAAATTTAATGCAGTAGTAATATGAAATTTTTTATTAAAATAAATAAGAACTTCATTATTATTTTTTTCTAATTTTAAATCTTTTTTATTTAAATAATTTAATATTGTTATATATTTTTCTAATGTTCTATATAATTGTTCTTGTTTAACCGAAACTTTATTAGTTCCTGAAGGTTTATTTCTTTCAATTTTATCAATTAATTTTTGTAATAATTCAATATTTTTAATAATTTCAGCATAATTTTTCAATCTAGCTTCATGAATATTATAAAATATTTCTAATAAATCTTTATTTTTATTCTTTAAAATGTCTTTAATAATTTCAATAATATTTTCTACACTTATTGCTTCTGCATTTCTAATATTTATAGTAGTTAAACTTTGTTCTATATAATTATGAAAATATTTTGTAAGTTCTTTAGCTAATAATTTAATCATTGGACTTTTCATAATTGGTAAAAATACTATAGTATTTTGATTTCCATTTTTATAATTTAATTCAAAAAAATCTGACATTTTATTTGAAATATTATAATCTTTAATATATTTTTTAAGATGATTTTGTATTCCTATAGATTTGTTATATGTTTTTAGATTAGCTATACTTGTCATTTATATATTAAATAAAGATTTAATATTTAATTAATTTAAAAAAATTATTATTTTTATTTTTTAATTTATTTTTTAGTAACTGGTTTTTTAGTAACTGGTTTTTTAGTAACTGGCTTTTTAGTTGCTGGTTTTTTAGTAACTGGTTTTTTAGTAACTGGCTTTTTAGTAACTGGCTTTTTAGTTGCTGGTTTTTTAGTAACTGGTTTTTTCTTAAGTGTTTTTTTACCTCCTACTATATTATTTTGGGCATTAATAATTGAATTTTCTAAAAAACTATTTAAACCATTTAATTTATTAATTTTGTCTAAAGCATTATAAATAGGTTTATTATTTTTATAATTAACTTCATTATAAATTGCTTCAGAAGATACATTTCCTCCTTTTGATTGTTTTTTAGACTTTGATTTTTTACCACCAACCATTTCAATTCCATATTTAGATGGAGTTTTTACTAAACCAGTTGAAACAATGAATTTATTATTAGGTGTGACTCTTCCAAAAATATATTCATTTGTTCCTGCATTTAAATCAACAGCAAAAGGTTTTGGATTTTGATTTTTATTACAATGCCAGTCATGTGAAGATTGAACATATAAAGGTATATTACTCATTATACTATTAATAAATATTTTTAATTAAAAATGAATAAATTAAATAATTAAATATTTTTTATTATTATGTTTTATAAATATATTTCAATATGAAAAAAAAAAATAATAAAAAATTAAAAAATAATATTAATAAAAGAATAAAATATTTTAAATATTCAATAATTATTAATATAAAAACTTGGTTTTTTTATTTTATTTCAATCTATATATTAGTACCTAAAAATATAACAAATGGATTTTTAACATTTATAATTTTTTATTTTATTATTTATTATTTTCATTATATTAGTCATCATTATGAAAATATATTAACAATTATGCATCAATATCATCATAATAATAACAATTTATTTTCTCATATATTAGAAATTTTATTAGAATTATTATTATGTATTCAAGTTTTATTAATAAATTATTTATTAAATGGAGTATTTAATTATTGGATTATTATATTTATTTATTTTTTTTATACACTTGTTCATAATATTAATTATTCATTATTAAAAGTTAATAATACTCATAAAAATCATCATAAAAATAAATATACTAATTTTGGTCCTGATATATTTGATATATTATGTAATACAAAATATAAATTAAATTTTAAATCAATAGAAAATACTGATCATTATATTCCTATAATAATAATAAGTTTACTAATTGTTTTAATTTTAAAATATTATTATAATTCTTGTATAAATAAAAGCTTAAATAATTAATTTTATTTAATTGTACTCATTAGAACGAATACAATAATTAAATGTTTTTATAAAAATAATTCCTAATATTTTAGTCATAATAATAGATAATACATTTATTATAATTTCTAATTGAGATTCATAATTATGATTACATTTAAATAAAATATTTAATTTTTTCATATATTTTTTTCTATCATCAATAATAGATGTTTTTAAATATTTTTTTTCTAATAAAGTTAATGGACAATCATGACAAATAAAATTAGCAATACCATCCAATGAAACTAATAAAAAAACTATTAAAAGATGATTTATATTATTTGTAAATAATATAATATTTATTCCTAAAAATAATATTAAACTATGAATTATTTGATAATAATAACCTAATATTTTTTTTGGAATATATTTTATAATAAATTTATATATTTTTTTACTATAAAATCTAATATTTCCTTTATTTATTTTTTTTTTATTCAACATTAATTAATTAATGAAAAAATAAATTTAATAAATACTTATTATTTGTTTTTATTGTTTTTATTATTTTTATTATTTTTATTATTTTTATTATTTTTATTGTTTTTATTGTTTGTTTTTCTTTTTTTATCTATGTACAAATAAAGTAAAAATAATAATATTAATAATAATAAAGTAAAATATATAAAGTTAAAGAAAAATGTATTTAATATTATTTTTTTTTGATTTGAAACATTCGTATTTTTTTTTAATATATTTGTTAAAAAAATATTTGAAGTTAAATTAGGTTTCATTTACTTAATTAGAAATTAGATTATTATTAAAAATATTAAAACTAACTATTTAAAATAATAATTTTAATTTAACCTATGAATGAATTTGCTATTAAGTAATTTTAATAATGACAATGAAAATGATTTACATAATTTATTAATAAATTATCAAGAATATTTTGAATTTAAAACTGATGAAAATAATACTAACTTATATTTAAATATTGACAAATTAAAAAATTATATTAAAGAAGGAAAAAATATAAAATATAGAAAATTTATTTTTTTATATTTAGAAAATATTGTAAATAAAAAAAAATTTAAAAATTATACTTTAACATATGATAAAATAGATAATAAATCAATACAATTAATACAGCATGATAAAATATTGGATAACTATGATATAAAAAATATAAAAAAATTAATATATTTGATAAAATATTTTAGTAAAAAAAATAGTAAAATGAGAAATATTAATATTTATAAATTAGACAATGAATTATATGCTGATATTCAAAATATGAGATTTTTAAACATTAATTTTTTAGAAGATTATAAATATAATTTTAGGGGAAAAGGATTTATTATTAATAATCAATCTTATTTAAAAAATTTGATTATGATAATAAATTGTATATATAATTATTCAAAAAATTCTATAAATTTAGAAAATATAAATTATTCAAATAAAATAGAACATAATTTAATAAATAGTAAAAGTAATTTAATCTTTAGTTCAAAAATAAAGATTGAATTGTTTATAAGTGTCATTAAATCAATAAATATTAATGTTCATTATTTAGAAATTAATAATATAAATAGCTTAAAAAATTTAAATAATTCACATATGATTGATAATGAATATATATTTATAAATATAAATATATTAACTAATTATTTTAAAAATTTTGATTTTTATCATGGTAATAGTATTATTGAAAATATAAATAATTCAATTATTGAAGATTCTATGATTGAAACTATTGAATCTTTAAAAATTAAAAATATATTTATGTTTAGATGGAATAATATAATTATTGATAATTTTAATAAAATTCATAAAAATGATATAAATTATTTGAAAGAGTTGAAAGTAAATTATTATACATATATTAATTATGAAAATGAAATTGATGAGTTTATGTTAAAAAATATGAGTTTATTTATAATAAATAATAATGATTTAATAAAATTTGGATTTAATAATTATAAATATATAATAAAAAATGAATTATTAATACAGAATAAGAATGAAATTGAAAATAAAACATATAATGATGAGTTAATTACTATTGAAAGCAATGAAGAAAGTAAAATATTAAGTCAATTGAATAACAATGATATTGAAATAGCAAATATTTTATTAAATTCAAATAATAAATATATACATAGAACAAATGAAAACAACATAGAAAATATAGTTAAAAAGAATAAAAATAATATAAATGATTTTATTATAAACAAAGAATATAATCATTCAAGTTGTTGTATATGTATGAGTAAAATAGAAGTTTCTGAATTTTGTATATTAGAATGTAGTCATTATTTTTGTAAAAATTGTATATTAAAACATAAGATAAATGAAGAATTAAATAATAATTTAAGTAAATGTCCAATATGTAGATATAATTATAAAATGATATATAATATTATTCATGATAATAATGAAATTAATAGTATTATAAAAAAACTAGAAAATATAATTATAAAAGAAAATAATAAAAAAATTTTAATTGTTAGTGAATATAATGAAATATTGAATTATTTAGTAGATAATTTAAAGACATATGAATTAGAATATTATAAAAAAAAGAATAATAACAATAATATAAAAATTGCATTAATTAATTATTTAAACAATAATATCATTAAAAACATGGATGTATTTATATTTTTTACGTTTAGTGAGAAGGGATATTTAAAATACAAAGAAGTGAGAAATTTATATAATGATTATTATTTAAATAAGGATAAAATAAAATTTTATATATTTAGATATAAAAATGATATTTAATTGAAATAATTAATTATATATTCGTATATTCAAAATCAAAAAATATAATTACAAATTTTTTTTGTACTTATAAATTAGATGAATATTAATATAATATTGAACAATAAAAAACATAAAATAAATGTTCATAAATATGATTCTATTTTAAGTATTAAAGATTTAGTATATAATAAATTTTTAAAAAAAAATAGTTTTTATGAATTAGATTTTTATGAATTAGAATTTTTTGATTCAAATGATTTAAATGATATTCAAGTATTTTATAAGCAAAAATTATTAAAAAATAATGATTCATGTAGTAATTTAGGAATAGCAGAAAACAATCATTTACATATTTATTTAAAAAGAAAAGGTGGAAATTTATGGAAGAAAATAGTTTTTTACTTAGTTTGCATATTTATGATATTTTTACCAGTATTTATATTACCAACTGGTTTAAATACTGGTGGTGTAACATTTATTGGACTTGTTATGCAAAAAGTTAAAGATTCAATGTGTAGATATTTAAAGTGCGAATTAAATTATAGAACATTAACAAATAGATTTTCTACAATTATTGATTGGATTAAATTAATATTAATTGGTTTAGCTACATATACTTTAATAACTGTTGGAACTGTTACAGCTTGTTGTTTAAGTAAAGGTTTGGGTATGTTTGATAATCCTAATAAAGTTTGTAGTCCATATAATGTAGGAGCTACTGCAGGATTAATATTAACAGTTGTTTATTTAATGATTTATTTTTCCTTTCGTTTTAGTGATAAAATATTAATTCCATTTGAAAGTTGGGCAAAAGGTAATTTTGTTACAAATTTATTAGTTCGACCGTTAATTTCATTAAATATTTATATGTTACAAAAATTTAAATTTATGTTTGTTTATTTTCTTCCTTACGTTGGTAGTGGTATTAATGGTTTTCATAAAGCAATTGATGCTTCTTTTCCTGGATTAATAATGGTTTTACAGCAAGTTTCAGAAGGCGGATGCTCAAGTAAAGGTATAAATTTTTTAAAGAATACATTAAAAAATATTAATAAACAAGTCAATTCTATGAAACACAAGATTCAAACTGGACAAACAAATAATGGTCAAGGAATGTCAATGAATGGAATGCCTTCTATGAATGGAATGTTTGGAAATTCAGGAAAAGAAAAAGGGAATGGAAATAATGGAAATGAAAATAATGAAAATAATGGAGTTAAAGGAAACAATAAAAATAAAACAAATAATAATTTTAATTTATATGATTTTGACTTTCAAAATGGAGTCATTGATAATCATAAATATGAAAAAGCTTTAGAAGAATTAAGAGAAGAAAGAAAAAAAGTAAATATAAAACCAGAACCAATTTGTTTATTACCAGCTGGTGGTCCTTGTTGTCAATCAGAAATATTTTTAGTAATAGCAGATTTTTTATATAAATATTTGGGAGACAATCAAATGATAAAAAATCAATTACAAGAAACCGGAATGTTTTTAGGAATTAATTTAGCATTAATAGGTTTGTATGAAAAAGCATTATATGGTGATAATTATCCTTTAACATTTAATAAAGAGGATGTTATAGGAAATAAAATTTTATTAAAGAAATTTTATGATACATTTAAAGATGATATTAAAAAAGAAGATAATAAAAAAAATATTAAAAATGCAAAATTAGTAAATGAAATAGAAGAATTATTATATGGACCTGATGAAGACTTTCCTGAACCACAAGATGACCAAAATTCAAAAAATAATCCTAATAAATTAACAAAAGTAAAAAATAGTATGTTAGCTTTTTTGAAAAAAGATACAATTAAAGATGATGAACAAATTCTAGAAATAAATAATAAAATTAATGGTTTAGAACAAGATAATATTGATTATGCACAAAGGAAAAAAGAAGATTATCAAGCTGGAAATTCTCCTATTAAATTTTTTATTAAAGAAGTTTTTATTACTGTTTTATGTAACTTTTTAGCAACAGCAAATGCTGGAGCAACAATATTTGATGCTATTGGTGGTGTAAATCAATTTATGGATATGTTAAAATCTGGTGCTGCTGCTGGTGGTATAATTGTATTTATATATATTATTGTAGTTATTATTTTAATAATTTGTGGATTTTTTGGGATTTATTAATTTTATTTTTTTATAACTTTATATTAGTTATGTCCGATCAGGAGGGAGGTAATATAGCATATTCATTTAATAAAAATGATTATTATAATATAATTAAAACAAATAAAACATTATTTCATGCTTATTATATAATAACTGTTTTTGTTTCTTTCTTTTTTTTAACTGGTTCGTTTGTTTTAAATGGTATATCTATAGGAAAATGGAAAACTATTGAAGAAATACCTGAAAATCAACCTGGTAAAAATAATGAACAAAAAAATAATGGTGAAAAAAATGGAAAAGGCAGTTTATCTGGAATGATGGGTGGAGTAAATGAAGAAAATAATAATGAAAATAATCAAAATAAAAATAAAGGAAATGAAAAAAAAGAAAGAAAAGCAGTAAATAATGGTCTCTATAATTATTTTTACGAATTAACATTAGGTTCTCCATTTAATATTATAAACTTTAATAAAGATGGAATGTTAGAAACATTAACAGAAAAAGAAAAAAAAGAAGGTAAATTTGTATCTACATTCATAGGATTTTCTCAAAATACAAATATATTTTTAATTATTGTTAATTTAATAGGAATTTTTATTATTTTAGAAGCTTTATTAAAAAATTTAATGTCATCTATAATTGTTAATTTTGTGCAAGCAAATCCTAATAATAATCCTTATAATAATCCTAATTGTGTTACAAAAGTAAAAGATTCAGTAAGCATATATATTAATTCAAATTATAGCAAATTAATGGTATTGAGTTTTTTATTTATGATTCCTTTTTCAACAACATTTGTACTAAGACATATATTAAAAATAGATTTATATGATATAAAAAAAACTCAATGGATTAAAATTTATATATTTATTTCTTTGATTATTCCAACACTAATTATAATATTTTATAGATTGACTGGTTATAAATCAATTACTTTATTTTCAACAATATATAAATATATTGATACAAAAGATTATGAATATATAGGATTTATGAAACAAATGTTTTCTTTAAAATATTTTATTATGTATGTTTTCTTATTTGTTGCTTTTATATTTTTATCCTTACATTGGATTTATGGGTCAATGAATAAATATATAACAGGATGGAAAAAATATGCATTATATATTTTTATTTTTGTTTTTATTTATTTTATTGTACCAAATATAATGGCATCAAATGCTATTTCAACAATTTATAATGTTTATAAAGTTAATAATATAGATAATAATATAGATAATACTGAAAATGAAGTTATCGAAAATATTGAAAAAAAAGGATGTCAATCATTATTTGACTTAATTGTTAAATATAATTATCCTTGTTTTAAGAATTAAATATTAAAAAAAAATATTAAAATAAAATATTAAATAAAATTAAAAAAATAAAATATTAAATAAATTTAACTTAAAATCATTTTAAATATAAAAAAATATGTGTGGTATATTTTTTTATTTAGGAAAAACTTTAAAAAATGAATATTTGGAATTTGAATATAATAAAATTCAACATAGAGGTCCAAGTAATTCAATTAGTAAAATATTAAATATTGAAAATGATAAAAAATTATTTTTTGGTTTTCATAGATTAAGTATAAATGGTTTAGATGAATCAAGTAATCAACCTTTTGAAATAAATGGTATTCATTTAATATGTAATGGTGAAATTTTTAATTACAAAGAATTAAGAGAAATCTATAAATTGAATGATGTTTATGAATCGAATAGTGATTGCGAAATTATTATTCATTTATATAAAAAATTTGGTATTGAAAAAACAATTCAATTATTAGATGGCGAATTTGCTTTTGTTTTATATGACAATCATAATAAACAAGTATTTATTTCAAGAGATCAATTAGGAATACGTTCATTATTTATAGGGAAAAACAACGATGAATATATTATTTCTAGTGAAGTTAAATCAATAAATGAATCATTTGAAGTTAAACAGTTTGAACCGCGTTCTTATATGATAATAGATATTGAAAAAAATAATATTTATATTAATAATTATTTTAAATTTAAAGAAATTCCAAAATCTCATTTTATAGAAGAAGAGGAAATTCATATTGAAAATATTAAAAATTTAATGATTAAAGCAGTCAATAAGAGATTAATGAGTGAAAGAAATTTATGTTGTTTATTATCTGGAGGATTAGATAGTACAATAGTTAGTGCTTTAGTGGCTAAAAATTATGAACCATATACATTAAATACATATTCTATTGGAATGAAAGGTTCAGTTGATTTAAAATATTCAAAAATTGCTGCGGATTATATAAAGACGAATCATACAATCATTGAATTGAGTCCTGAAGATTTTTTAGGTGCTATTGAAAAAACAATTTATCAAATTGAAAGTTATGATGTTACTACTGTTCGAGCATCCATTGGTAATTATTTAGTATCATGTTATATTCGGGACAATAGTGAAGATAAAGTAGTTTTTTGCGGTGATGTTTCAGATGAAATCTTTGGAAGTTATAGAGGATTTTATTATGCTAATTGCGAAGAAGACTTTTATAATGAAAATTTGAAAATGTTAGAAAATATTCATTATTTTGATGTTTTACGTTCAGATAAAAGTATAAGTGGAGCTGGATTGGAAGCAAGAGTACCATTTAGTGATCCTGAATTGATTCAATATGTAATGGAAATGAATCCGCGTTTTAAAATGTTTGGTAATAAGATGGAAAAATACATATTAAGAAAGGCTTTTGAGGATATATTACCTGAAGAATTAATATGGAGAGTAAAAACTGCATTTTCTGATGGAGTAAGCAGTGAGGAGAATCCATCTTATTTATTAATACAAAATTTTATGGAAAATAAATATTCAGAAGAAGAATTTGAAAATGAAAGAAAAAAATATTTAATTAATATGCCATATGATAAAGAATCATTATATTATAGACAAATATTTGAAAAATATTATCCAAATAAGGATAACATAATTCCTTATTTTTGGAAACAACCTTTTATGAATAATGATGACCCTTCAGCATGGCAAGCAGAAAAAAATAAAAAAAATAAAGTAATTGAAATTTTAAATGAATCAAAATAAATAAAATTTAAAATAAATCAAAATAAATCAAAATAAACCAAAATAAATCAAAATAAACCAAAATAAATTTTAAAATGAAATAAATAAAAATATTTATTTAATATATATGGCTAACTTAAAAAAAACCAGTAAAAAATCTATTAAAAAATCTGCTTCAAAAGGAAAATCTAAATTAAGTAAAAATTTATCTAATGTAAATTTATCTAATGTAAATTTATCTAATGTAAAATCTAGTTTTTCAGGATATTTAATTTCATTAATAATATTTACTTTAATATATATTATTGCTATTGGTTATATTATTAAATATTTAAATGATTTAAAAAAATGTGATTGTTTTGAAAAAGAAAATGCTTCAAATAAAGTTAATCTAAATTATATTGTTATTATTGAATATGTTTCTTTAGTATTAGGTATTATTGCTTTATTTAAATTTATGATGATGTATTATGTATTAAGTTCTATTAAATCAGGTGGAGGAAATAATATTGGTGAAAAAATGTTTATGTATGTTTATATTTTATTAATAATTGGTATTTATGGATTTTTTATATATAATGTATTTGAATTAATGAAAAATAATGATCCTAAATGTGAATGTACTCAAAAACCAATAAGATTTATATTATATTTTCAAACAATATTAATGAGTTTAAGTGTTTTATCACTTGTTTTTGCTTTATTTTCTGTTTAAAATTTTATTTTATATTGATTTCTTATTATTTTTTTATTTAATTATTTTTTGTTTTAATAAAAAATAATGGAAAATTAATATATATTTTAAATATATATGAGTAATAAATTAAGAACATCAAAAATTGATGTGCTTTATACAATGAATAATAATATTAAATGTTTAAGTTTATTAAAAGTCAATTTATTTAAAATTAGAAATAATAAAATATATTTTGAAAATAATGAAATTGACCAATTAAATACAACGCAAATTGGAATGTATGTTGGTAATTTTAATTTTAATAGTAGTGATTCAGCATTAATTTATGGTATTAATAATTTAAATAATACAATTATTGAAAATGGTCTAGGATTTGTTAAAACAAAAATAATTGACGGTGTTTCTATTAAATTTTATAGAACTAATTTAAATATTAAAATAAATTCGAATGTTGGAAATACTAAATTTTATGTTTTAGATTCAAATGATAAATCATATGAAATACCTTTAATCTTTAATGGTAATTGTAAAAGAAGTAATTGTAATAAATCAGTTTATCAAAGTTATGGAAGAATTCAATTAGGAAAAGAAGTTCCTGTTTATACTTTAAATACTTTAACATCTAAACTTATATGTAGTAAATCAAATGTTTATAGATTAAGAAAATTAAATCATCAACAAAATTTATATGCTATGATGAGACGTTTTCCTGA
>Ga0209223_10002727_pt1 | contig 17365 bp, 21 predicted proteins | sample COG_06_FD_184750 | JGI IMG/M metagenome (GOLD analysis project Ga0209223, IMG submission 184750) | Pelagic Microbial community sample from North Sea - COGITO 998_met_06 (SPAdes) (version 2) | ecosystem: Environmental > Aquatic > Marine > Neritic zone/Coastal water | place: Helgoland, sampling...
CCAAAAAACTTTAGAGAATGTTGCTAAAATTGCAAATATACATGATTTTATAATAAATGAATTACCCAATCAATACCAAACTACCACTGGTGAGCGTGGTGTAAGATTATCAGGTGGACAGCGCCAACGTATCGGAATTGCAAGAGCTTTATATCACAAGCCAAAGTTGCTAATTTTAGATGAAGCTACTAGTGCATTAGACAACCTTACTGAACAAGAAGTTGTCAAGGCAATAAATAATCTTAGTAAAGATATAACTATCATTTTAATTGCACATCGTTTGAGTACTGTTAAGAAATGTGATAAGATTTATCTAATTGAAAAAGGTAAGTTAAAAAATAAAGGAACATTTGAAGAGTTAATTAAAGTTGATGCTAATTTTAGGGCTTCTGTCACCTCTACTTAAAAAATGATAAAAAACTCTTCTATACTAATTACTGGAGGAACAGGATCGTTTGGCCATGCTTTTGTTCCGCTTACACTTAAAAAATACAATCCTAAACGCTTAGTTATTTTATCACGTGATGAAATGAAGCAATGGGAGATGGCAAAACTATACAGTAATGATTCAAGGGTACGTTTTTTTATTGGTGATGTACGAGACAAAGATAGACTTCATCGTGCCTTGCATGGTGTAGATTTTGTTGTCCACGCAGCAGCAACTAAAATTGTCCCTACTGCAGAGTATAATCCTTTTGAGTGTGTTAAAACTAATATTAATGGTGCAATGAATATAATTGATGCCTGTATTGATCAAGGTGTTAAACGAGTGGTAGCTCTTTCAACTGATAAAGCTAGTAGCCCTATTAACCTTTATGGTGCAAGCAAATTAGCATCAGATAAATTGTTTATTGCTAGCAATGCATCTTATGCTGCAAGTCATAAAACATGTTTTGCTGTCGCACGCTATGGTAATGTTCTTGGTTCTCGTGGCTCAGTAATTCCATTTTTTATGTCAATTAAAGATAAAAATATTATTCCAATAACAGATGAACGTATGACACGTTTTATGATTACTCTAGAGCAGGGTGTGGAATTAGTATGGAAAGCATTCGATGACATGCAGGGAGGTGAAATTTATGTTAAAAAAATTCCTTCTATGAAGATTACAGATATAGCAAGCGTGATAGCGCCGGATGCTAATCAAAAAATTATAGGTATACGTCCAGGTGAAAAAATACACGAGCAAATGATTGGCATTGAGGATAGTAGTTTTACTTATGAGTATCCAGGGTACTTTAAAATTTTACCACAAATTAATGAATGGGGTAAAGATACTAAGCGTATCAAAGGTGGAACGAAAGTATCAGAAGGCTTTAATTATAATAGCAACTCAAATTCAGAATGGATGACTAAATCTGAACTTAAGAAATGGATTGATAATAATAAAAATTATATTGGCAAGATTTAAATTATGATTATTTTATGAGATTTATAAATTAAGTAATAACATTATATTAACAATAAATACTATATCAAACATTTTAAAAAAGTAGATTTAAAGAGATATGTATCAAGAAGTTAAAATGTGCTTTGGTTAAAGATAAATATTCAAATAAGGTGAGATTAAATGACTGATTATCGATCTACTTTAGTTGTGGTTCCAGCTAGAGGTGGAAGTAAAAGAATTCCAAACAAGAATATCAAAGAAATTTTTGGGCAACCAATGATCTACTGGCCATTAAGTGAATTAAGTAAATTGTTCACTGCTGAAAGCCTATTAGTATCCACAGATTCTGAAGATATAATATCAGCAGTTGAATCTAAAGGATTAATAGTTCCATTTAAAAGACCCAAGAGTTTATCTGATGAATACACAGGCATAGCGGAAGTGTTAAGGCACGCACTAAACTGGTATGAAAAAAATGTGCGTAAAGTAAAGTTTGTGATGGCAGTTTATCCAACTGCTGTAATGTTAGATAAAAATGATATTAGAGCAGCCATGGAAACACTCAAGAAAGATGAAAAATGTGATTATATCATGTCAGCAACTAACTTTTCTTTCCCTATTCAGAGAGCTGTTTTTGAAAATGAAAATGGATATGCTGAAATGTTTGAGCCCAAAAATTATCCTGTGAGATCTCAAGATTTAGTTGAAGCCAAACATGATGCTGGGCAATTTTCTTTGTTTAGAGCTAAAAACATAAGAAACAGTAAGTTACTTACAGATTCTAACGTCAAACTACATTTATTAGATCGCATTAAAGTTATTGATATAGATACGCTAGAAGATTTCAAGATTGCTGAAGAAAAACTTCGTATCTATAAAACTGAACATATAGACAATTCATGGTGTTTTTCGAAATAAAAATTATGAGTGAATTACATAATAATCAGAAGAGGGTAAAAAAAATTTAGTTACAAAAATTATCTAAGATTAATTAAAATATGAAATGCTTAATAAAATAAAAAAAAAATCAGCATCATTCACCATATCAGGTGAACCATATGGATATGGACATTTAAAACGAATGATTGTTTTAAACTCAAAACTTAAAAAAAATAAAATTCATAATCATATTATTGATATTTCAAAGCTGACTATAAATAAAATTAAAAAAATAGATTTAGAAATTTATAATCTTTTATTTATTGATTTTTCTAACAATTTTTTTTTTAAAACAAAAAAATTTAATTTTTTTTTGAAATATTTATCTAATTATAGAGAAAAAATATTTATATTTGATAGTGTTGAAAAAGATATTATACAAATTTTAGCAAAAAATAAAAAAAATCGTTTTTTAATTTGTCCTTATTTTTTACCAAAAAGTAAAAAGCTAAAAACTAAAAAATTTAATTGTTTTTATGGACCAAATTATTTTTTATTTGATAAAATTTATTTGAACAAGAGAAAATCACATAAATTAAAAAAAATTTTTTTATCATGTGGTGGCCTAGATGAGTACAATTATACATATAAAATTGCTAAAATAATTTTTTCAATCAATACACAGGTAGAAATACACGCCACAATTGGACCCATGTTTAAACAGATAAATATAAATTTGATAAAACTTTTAAAAAAAAATAATAGATTTTATTTGTATAATTCAGTTAAAAATCCTTCTAAAATTTCTCAAAAATGTGATTTGGCAATTGTTTCCTCTGGATTAACTAAATACGAAATGGCAGCATCTAAAGTAAATTTAGCAGTATTTTCTGAAAACTCAATTCACGCTAAATACAATTCATCTTTTGCTAAGAGTAAATTGGCATATAACTTATCAAATTTTGATAATAATAGTTTTATGAAATATAAATTAGACCATTTAGTGAATAACTATTATGATATTTTTTATAAAAATTATAAATTCAAAAAAAACTTACTTAAAAATAATAAATTTAATGTAATTCTTAATAATGCAAAATCAAATAATCACCCTAAATAAAAAAAAAATTAGTTTCAATTCTAAGCCATATATTATTGCAGAAATTGGATCGAATTTTAATCAAAGTTTTGCAAAAGCAAAAAAATTAATTGTTCAAGCTAAAAAGTGCGGTGTAGATGCAGTTAAATTTCAGTTATTTAAATCAGAAAAATTATATCCAGATGACAAAAAAATGTACAAACTATTTAAATCAATAGAATTAAATCCAAATTGGATTTCTAAATTAAAAAAATTTACTGAAAAATGTAAATTAGATTTTTTGTGCTCATGCTTTGATTTAGAGTCAGCTAAAATTCTTTATGATAAAAATATAATTATGCACAAAATTGCATCATCGGAAACTGAAAATCTAAGCTTATCTAAATTTTTAATTAAAACTAAAAAACCAATTTTACTTTCTACAGGAATGTCAGACATTAAAGATGTTAAAAATATTACAAGTCTTGCAAAAAAATATAACAATAATAGAATTATATTAATGCAATGTACATCAATGTACCCATTAAATGATTTAGATGTTAATTTAAATGTCCTAAAAACTTATAAAAAATTTGGGTATATTTTAGGTTTTTCTGATCATACATTAGACGAAACTGCTTCTCTAACAGCAATTGGTTTGGGGGCAAGAGTATTTGAAAAACATTTTACGTTAAATAAAAAAGATAAGGGTCCAGATCATATTATTTCAATTAACCCCATAGAGATGAAAAACTATGTCCAAAAAATACATCGAGCTTTTATTCAGTTAGGAAGTAGTGAAAAAGATCTAGTTCCATTTGAAAAAAAATTTTGTAGAAGAAAAGGAATATATTTTTCTAAATCTTTAAAAAAAGGAGAGAAAATAAAAAAAGAATTTTTAATAATTAAAACACCGGCCATTGGGGCAAGAGCAAGAGATGTTAAAAAATTTATTGGTAAAACCCTTAAGAGAAATGTAGATGCTAAAAAAGCATTGTTCTCAAATGATATTGTTTAATTAATTTTAATCAGCCTTTCAATCTTTCAAATACTTTGTGATAAAATCTTTTTCTGAGTACTACTTTGGTTTGAGATATGCTCTTCATTGTTTCTAAAATCATAAAATATCATCTATTTTTTAAGAAAAAGTAGACTTATTATTTTTTTTTACTATAAATACTTTAGATGAATTATATAAAAAAAGGAATTCTATTTACATTTAAAGATTTAAAACTCAATTATATTAAATCTCACGCAATGGTACCTTCTCCATTAAAAATTGGTGAAGGTGTCTACAGAATATATTTCACTAGTAGAAATAAAAAGAATCAATCGTTAATTTTTTTTTTTGATTTAGATCTCAATAATGAAGTAAAAATTATTAAAATATCAAATAAACCTGTTTTAAAGCCTGGTTTATTAGGCTCCTTTGATGACAATGGTGTTACCCCATGTAGTTTAGTTAGAATTAATAAAAAAACTATATACATGTATTATATTGGTTGGAAACCAAGATCCACAACTAGATATTCACTGATGTCAGGGTTAGCTATCTCTCGAGATAATGGAATTACTTTTAAGAGATTCTCAAAAGCCCCAATTTTAAATTTAAGCGATAGAGAGCCCTACAGCATTCTAACAGGACCATATGTTCTAAAAATAAAAAATAAATGGCATATGTGGTATGTGTCTTGTGAAAAATGGGAAACACCAGATATTCCGATATATAATATTAAATATGCATCATCTACTGATGGAAAAGTGTGGAAACAAACCGGAAAAATTTGCCTAAATACAAAAAAAAATGAAAGAGCGGTGGCAAGACCAGTTGTTTATTATGAAAATAATAAGTTTAGCATGATCTATTCTTACGAATATAGAAAAGGTAAGATAAAACAAAAACCTTCTTATAAAGTTGGATATGCCATAAGTAAAAATGGACTTAATTGGAAGAGATTTGACGATCATTTTAAGATTAACCCATCAAAAACGGGTTGGGACTCACAAATGGTAGCGTATGGAGTTACCTTAGAATCAAAAAATAATAAAATTTTTTTATACAATGGAAATAACTATGGTGAATATGCAATAGGTTATGCTAAATTAGAAAAATAATGATATTTAAAGAATTTATATGCCCATTTACCAAATCAGATTTAAAGTTAGATAAAAAAAAAAACTTTTTAAAAAATAAAAAAAATAATAAATTTTATATAAAAAATAATTTAATAAACTTTTTAAAAGTCAAAAAATTAAATTCAGAGGAAAAAAAAATTCTGAAAGAGTATGATAATTTTTCTGATAATTATGATAAGTGGATTAATTGGATGTTTAAAAGTTTTAAAGAAAATGAGAAAAAATCAAGAAATAAAATTATTAATAAACTAAAAATAAAAAAAAATTTTAAGATATTAGAAATAGGATGTGGAACTGGTAGAGACACAATTTTTTTAGAAAAAAAATTAGGAACTAATGGAAAGCTTTATGTGCAAGATATATCTGAAAAAATGATGAATATTCTTCAAAAAAAATTGAAAAATAATAAAAAAATTGTTCCATTTGTATCCAACTCAGATCAACTCCCATTCAACGATAATTATTTTGATATTATTTATAATTTTGGAAGCTTTAATGAGTTTGAAAAACCAATTAAGGTTTTATTAGAATTTAATAGAGTTTTAAAAAAAAATGGCAAAGTTCTAATTGGAGATGAAAATATTGCCCCATGGCTTAAAGGAACGAACTACGCAAAGATTATAGAAAATAATAATAATATTTTTGAAAGAGACTTTATTCCTTTGAAATATTTGCCGCATAACTCAGAAGAAGTAAATTTATCATGGGCAATTGGAAAATGTTTTTATATAATTACTTATAAAAAGGGTAAACATGAGCCTAAATTGAATTTAGATTTAAAGCATGATAGTTTAAGAGGCGGTTCGTTTAGGACAAGATATTTCGGAAAACTTGAAGGAATCGATCCAAAATTAAAAGAGAAATTTTATAAGCGTGTTAGTGAAAATAAAAATAACGTGTCTGGAACTTTAGAAAAGTTAATAACAAAATACATAAACGAATGAATTTAAAGAATTTAACTACTTATAATAAAGAAACTACTTTTCATCGTTTAAATAAATTTAAAACATTGAATTTTTTACTTAAAAAAAAAAATTTAGTTTTTTTTGATGTAGGTGCTAATGAAGGGCAATCTATATTTCAATATAAAAAATTTTTAAATTACAAAAAACTAAATATTCATTCTTTTGAACCTAATTTTGAAATCTTTAAAGAATTGATTAATTATAAGGAAAGATTAGATAAGAAACAAAAAAAACAAATAGAGTTAAATAACGTTGCTGTCTCAGATGTGAATAAAAAAAAAGAATTTTTTAGTAATTCTAAAAGATCAGTACTATCTTCATTATATCAGCCAAATAAATACTCGAAAGATTTTATATTAAACAAAAAAAAAAATTATTATAAATTTACTACTAGAGACTTTACACAATGTATTACATTAAATAAATATATCAGTGCTAAAAAAATTAAGTTTATTGATATTCTTAAAATTGACACTCAAGGTCATGAGATTGAGGTTATTAAAGGAGCCAAGAAAAATTTAGACAAAATAGGAATCATTGTAGTCTCCATTCTTTTTTATGATTTTTATAAAAAAAAAAGAGTTAGTTTTTTTGAAATTGAAAAAGTTTTAAAAGATAATTTTATTTTCTATGATTTGGCTCATTTTTATCAAAATCCCAAAAATAACTCGATAGATCATGTAGAAGCTATTTATGTAAATAAAAATATTTTATAAATATTTATGAATGATTTTAATCTTAACTTTAAATCAATTGTAAAAAAATATCCTAATAAAATAGCTTTAATTGATTTAGATGATACCAAGCATACATACAAAAAACTTGATTATTCAAGTGATAAGATTGCAAATTTTTTAAATAATAAATTATCTGGAGAAAAAATCATAGCAATAGATTCAAAAAAAAATTATAAAACTATATTAGGATTTTTAGGTGCACTAAAAGCTCATGTAACCTATTTTTTTTTAGATCTTAACCAGCCAAAAAAAAGAATTCTTAAGATTTTTAAAAAAACCAAGGTAAATTATTTGATAACCGAGAGTAAGATTAAATTTTTTAACATAACGTCAATTTCCATTGATAAAATTTTAAAAAAAGATGTAAAAATTAATTCATTTAACAAAAATTATTCAAGTAATGATTTAGCTTATGTAATGTTTACCTCTGGTTCAACTGGTGAGCCTAAAGGTGCCATTATTAGTCACAAAAATATATTAAATTTTGTTAAGTGGAGTAAAAAAAATTTTCTTATTAAAACAAAGGATGTTTTTTCTCAGGTAAACCCTTTATATTTTGATAATTCTGTTTTTGACTTGTATAATTCTCTTTTAAATGGATCCACATTAGTTTTAACTGATGGTCTAGACATCAATGATCCAAAAAAACTTTTAAAAAAAATTAAAAAACATAAATGTACTATTTGGTTCTCCACACCTTCACTTTTGATTTATTTTATTAATATTGGTTTAGCTGAGAAAAAATATTTTTTATTCTTTAAAAAAATAATATTTGGAGGCGAAGGCTTTCCAAAAAGTAAATTGTCTTATTTAATTAAGAAAATTGGAAATGAAAAAAAATATTTTAATGTTTATGGGCCTACTGAATGTACATGCATATGTTCTAGTTATTTAATTAAGCAATCAGATTTTTTGGACAAAAAAAATATTTATGCACCTTTAGGAAAAATTGCAGATATTTTTAATTATAAAATTTTAGATGATAAAAACAAAAAAGCTTTAGACAATAAGATTGGTGAACTTGTACTATCAGGTCCAAACGTAGGACATGGATATATAAATGATAAAGAAAATACAAAAAGAAGTTTTATTTTTGATACAAAAAAATCAAGTGTCAGAACATATAAAACTGGAGATTTAGTAAAACATAATAAAAAACAAAATCTTATTTATTTTGTTGGAAGAAAAGACAGTCAAATTAAACATATGGGGTATAGGCTTGAGTTAAACGAATTAGAGGTTGTGATTAGTAAAATACCTTTAGTCAAAGAGGTTTGTGTTTTTTATTTGAAAAAAGAACAATCTGATTATGGAAAAATCACTGCTGTAATATCAAGTAAAGTAAAAATTAAAGATTTGACCATAATTAAATTTATCAGAAAATTCTTGCCTAATTATTTTTTACCTCAAGAAATAATTTTGTGTAATACTTTAAAAAAGAATGCTAATGGAAAGATAGATAGACCTTATATTAAAAAATATTATGAAAAAAGAATTAGTCATTAAAGAACTAGATAAATTATTTCATAATAAATGGAAATCCTATGAAAATAAGAAGCTATTAAAAGACACAAGTGGTTGGGACTCATTTAAGCAAATACAGTTAGTAATATTGTTAGAAAAAAAAATTAAAAAAAAATTAAGTGTTAAAAAAATATTAAAAATAAAAAAAGTTGGAGATGTCAATCTTTATTTAAAATGAAAACAATATTATTAACAGGGGCATGTGGGTCCATTGGTAGCTATATAGTGAAGTCATTTTATAAAAATTACAATTTAATTTGTATTGATAAGAACAAAAGTAAATTAAATATTTTAAAAAAAAAGTACAAAAAAATAACTATTTCTTCATGTGACCTTACTAAAAAAAATGATGTAAAAAACCTTTTCAAAAACATCATAAAAAAGAAATCAATTGATGTTTTAATAAATAATGCTGGTGTAATTTATAGTGAACCACTGATTAAACTTGGAAAAAAGGGATTCACATGTCATAGCTATAAAAATTGGTTAAAAGTTATTAATACAAATTTAAACTCAACATTTTTAATAACTTCAAATATAGTAGAGCATTTATGTAACCTAAGAGAAGAAAGTTTAATTATCAACGTTAGCTCTATTTCTGCTTTAGGAAATAAAGGACAATCTGCTTATTCAGCATCTAAATCAGCCATAGAAACCTTAACTAAAGTCTGGTCCAAGGAATTAAGTGATTTTAACATAAGAGTATCCTGTATTGCGCCTGGTTTTTTTAATACAGATAGTACAAATCATTCCTTAGGAGATGAGCATATTTCTCATATCATTTCTAACACACCCTCAAAAAGGATGGGTGAATATGATGAATTTATTAATGGGATAAAATTTATAATACAAAATAAATTTTTTAATGGAAAAATATTAAGGCTAGATGGTGGGCTCGTAATATGAAGTGTAAACCATTAATTATTTTTGGGACTGGTCAAGTTTCAGAGATTTTATCTTTTTATTTAAAAAAATTAGGAAGAGAAATATTTGCTTATTGTGTAGATGAAAAATATTATAAAGAAACGTCATTTAAGAATAAAAAAATTATAACTACCAAAGAATTATATAAAAGATTTAAACCAAAAGATGTTAATTTACATATTGCTATTTCTTATAAGAAATTAAACCTTTTAAGAGAAAAAAAATTTTTAGAGTTTAAAAAAAAAGGTTATTTTTTAGAAAGTTTTATTAGTAATAAAAATCTTTATAATTCAAATTTTAAAATTGGTGAAAATTGTCTAATTTTAGACTCTCATATTCAGCCATATTCTAAGATATTAAATAATGTTTATATATGGAGTGGTTCAATAATTGGTCATCATTCAATTATCAAAGATCATGTATGGATTTCAAGTGGAACTGCTTTAGGTGGTAATTCTAAAATTTATGACAAATGTTTTCTAGGTATGAATACTACCGTGGGTCATTTTGTAAAAATTCAAAAAAATTGCTTTATTAGTGCAGGATCCACAGTTACAAAAAATGTTCAGAAAAATAGTGTGGTATTTCAAGCGGAGTCGAAAAAATTAGATTATTCTGCTAGAAACTTTATGGAAATAATAGATATAAAATAAATAAATAGATAAAATTTATTTATTTATTTTTAAATTAATGAAATTAATTTAGTTAGAGATATGATGCTTGGAATAAGTCAACCTACATTCTTCCCATGGATTGGTTATTTTGCTTTTATAGATAAAATAGATAAGCTAATATTTCTTGATGATGTTCAATTTGAAAAAAGAAGTTGGCAACAAAGAAATAATATTAAACTAAACAATCAAAAACATCTTTTAACAATTTCAGTAAAATCAAAAGGAAAATTTAAACAAAAAATATCAGAGGTTGAAATCTTGGATGACAAGAATATTTATCTTATTAAAAAAAAAATTTTTCATGCATATAATAAATCACCTTATTTCTTAAATTATTATGAAAATATTTGTAATATTCTTGATAAGAAGCATAATTACTTATCTAAACTTAATATTGAATTAATAAAATTTTTTACTAAAGAGTTAAGTATTAAAATTAATTTTGACTGTTCTTCAAATTACTCATTAAATTTAGATAAAGAGAAATTAATATTTGAAATTTGTAAATTGAATAATTGTGATCAATATTTAACAACCATTGGGTCAGAAAATTATTTAAAAGGATATTCAGTAATACCTGATACTAATATTAAAATTTCTTATTTTAAGTATGATGATGTAGAGTATGTCCAGACAAACAATAATTTCATTCCAAAACTTTCTATTTTAGATTTATTATTTAATGAAGGAATTAATAGCATAAAAATATTACGTAAAGGATTTAAATTAATTTAATTTATGAAAATCAGAAAACTTTTATTCATTTCAACAAAATCTTCTTCTCAGAGAATTAAAAAAAAATTATCTAAACAGGGAATTGAAATAGACTTCCCAAGACGAAAAAAAATTACTAAAAATAATTTTACTATCAATACTTTTAATAAATGAAAAAACTCATTCCCTACGGAAGACAATATATAGATAAGGCAGATATAAGAGAAGTTTCAATTGCATTATCTAAGGATAAAATAACGTCAGGAGAAACAACTTTAAAGTTTGAAAAAAAAATTAATGAATTTTTAAATTGTAAATATTCAATAACTTGTAATAGTGGAACGTCAGCTATATTTATTGCACTTCATGCGCTTAATATAAAAAAAAATGATAAAATAATAATGCCATCCATTAATTTTATCTCATCATACTCTGTTGCAAAATTTTTAGGTGCAAAGGTCTATCTAGCAGATGTAGATAGATTTACTGGTCAGATGCGTCCAGAAGATGTTGAGAACTGTTGTAAAAAATTTGGGATTAAAAATTTTAATGTATTAGTTGTTATGTACAATGGAGGTTATCCACAAAATGCTGAAAAATTTAAATTACTCAAGAATAAATATAAATGTTATATTGTTGAAGATGCTTGTCATGCATTAGGTTCGTCTTATAAATTTAAAAAAAAATATTATAAAGTAGGAAGTTGCAAACATTCGGATATTTGCACATTTTCATTACATCCTTTGAAAACTATAACAACTGGTGAGGGAGGTATTGTTACTACTAACAATAAATTTTTATCTAATAAAATGAAAATGATTAGATCTTTAGGTATCAAAAGATCTAATAATAAACATTGGGAATATGACATTATACTTAAAGGACTCAATTTTAGACTAACTGATTTTCAATCTGCTCTTGGAATAAGTCAACTTAAAAAAATTAATAAATTTATTAAAAGAAGAAAAGAAATTTCTTTAAAATATAATATTGAAATTAAAAAAATAAAGCAAATTTCAATTCTAGACTTAGTCAATAATTATCACTCTTCTTACCATTTATATATAATTCACCTGAATGAACAGAATAAAAATAAAAAAGAAAAATTGATTAAATTTATGTTGAAAAATAAAATAATTTTACAATATCATTACATTCCAATTTATAAGTTTAAAATTTTTAAAGATAAATACATTAATAAAAATGCTAAAATTTATTATAAGGATGCAATTAGTTTGCCTATCTATTATACTTTAACTCAAACTGATCAAAATTTAATTATAAAACTACTAAAAAAATTTTTTGAAAAAAATAACTAAAAACCTGATATGAAAAAAAATATTTATAAAGAATGTCTTGATCATGCTTTCGAAGAGCATGCTAACGTTTTGAAAAACACACATATGGCAATTGCAAAGAGTGCTAAATTATCTGCTGACATAATTGCTAAATCACTTACATCTGAGGGTACGATTTTTTGGTGTGGAAATGGTGGCAGTGCAGCAGACAGCCAACATATTGCTGCAGAATTTGTTGGTCGTTTCAAAAAAGATCGTAGGCCACTTAGATCTATTGCATTAACAACTGATACTTCTGTTTTAACATGTGTGTCTAATGATTATAGTTTTGAAGAAATATTTTCTCGACAAATAAATGCTCTTGGACGTAATGGTGATGTCTTAGTTGTAATTACAACTTCAGGAAATAGTGAAAATATTAAGCAAGCATTAATTCAAGCTCGTACTATGGGAATTAAAACTATAGGCCTGTTTGGTAAAAATGGTGGTGTGTGTAAAGATTATGTAGATGTGTCAATGATAGTTCCATCAGATACTACTGCACGAATACAAGAAATGCACATATTAATTGAACATCTATTATGTGAGATTGTAGAGCACAAATTAGGCTTTAACTAATAACTAGCAAATCTTAATTATTATCATAGTTATGAAAAAAATAAAATTAGATGATTTAGATGCACTTATATTTGATTTTGATGGTGTATTAACTAACAATAAGGTGCACCTTGATCAAAATGGGAATGAATGGGTAAGTTGTAGTCGATCTGATGGTTTAGCGTTTGATGTTCTAAGAAAGTTTAAAAAACATACTTATATTATTTCGACTGAAAAGAATAAGGTTGTTGCTGCTCGGGCTAAAAAATTAAAAATTCCAGTGTTATTTGGTATACAAAATAAATCTAAAGCATTAAAAAAATTATCAAAAAAAAAATTATTTAATCTTGATAGAACATTGTATGTAGGAAATGATCTGAATGATTATGAGGCTATAAAATTATGTGGTTATTCAGCCTGCCCATTAGACAGTCATAAAAAAATTAAAAAAATTTCAACATTTAATCTTGACGTTAAAGGTGGTTCTGGTGTAGTTAGATATATACTTGAAGAATTATTAAAGTTAAATTTTTTAAAAATTATGTCATCAAAATAAGGAGGAAATATCAAACCAATATTTATATCAGCTGAAATAGGAATAAATCATAACGGCGACATGTCAATTTGCAAAGAGCTTATTGATGTTGCAGTAGATGCTGGCTGTGATGCAGTTAAATTTCAAAAGCGAGACATAGATAAAGTTTATACGCAAGAATTTTTAGACTCACCGAGAGAAAGTCCATGGGGAAGGACTCAAAGAGAACAGAAAGAAGGACTAGAATTTAATGCTGATCAATACAAAGAAATAGATTCTTACTGTAAAGAAAAAAAAATTGAATGGTTTGCATCAGCCTGGGACTTAAATAGTCAAGAATTTTTAAGAAAATTTAACTGTAATTACAACAAAGTTGCATCAGCAATGATTGTTTATGAAGCTCTGTTGAAAAAAATTGCTGAAGAGGGAAAACATACATTTATTTCTACCGGGATGTCAGATTTTAGTGACATACAAACAGCAGTAGATATATTTAAATCAGCAAAATGCTCATTTGAATTAATGCATACTATTTCTACTTATCCAATGAAAGATGAGGATGCTAATCTTAAAGTGATTCATACACTAAGAGATAAATTTGACTGTGATGTAGGATATAGTGGTCATGAGGCTGGTCTTGTGATTTCATATGCTGCAGCATCTCTTGGAATTACATCTTTAGAACGCCACATAACACTAAGTCGAGCCATGTATGGCTCTGATCAGTCAGCTTCTATTGAACCAAATGGACTTAGACAACTTGTTGGTGGGGTAAGAAAAATTGAAAAGTCATTTGGTGATGGGGTTAAGAAAATAATTGAAGCTGAAAAACCAATTGCAAAGAAGTTGCGTGAGCATCTTTATTATGATTCAAAGAAATAAGTTTTAAAAAAAGATGCAATCTAACGAAAAAAACAAATGGACTTCTGGTAATGCATTTAGAAGAAATGAAGGTACACAATTTCCTCCTTCTTATCCCAATGAAACACTGGTCAAAATTTGTTCCTCCAAGGCTTATTCTAATTTAACGGATAATTTATTCAATAATAGTATTAAAGTTTGTGAATTAGGTAGTTTTTCAGGAAATAACTCAAGATTTTTTATAGAAAAGGGCTATGAAGTTCATTGTGTTGAAATTAATGATAATATGTTAAATTTAGGAAGAGACAATCTTGCCAGACTGGGATATCATATTCATGACGTTTCATTTAAAAAAGGTGATAATTTAAATATTCCATATAAAGATAATATTTTTGATCTCTTTGTCACCATTAACACTCTTCATTATAATTATGGTCAAGATATAGAAAAAGCAATTAAAGAATACAGCAGAGTTATAAAAAAAAATGGGATAGCGATTATAGAAACAGTTGCAAAAAAACATACTGCTTATAAATTAGCAAAAAAGGTGGACACATTAGATTATATTTGGGGTTTAGGAGATTTTAGGGATGGACAACATTTTGGGTTTTTTGATAGTGAAGAACATTTCAAGACACTATTAAAAAAGTTCTTTTCTAAGGTAGAGATACTTTATCGTCATGAAAAAACAGAAAAAACAGAATTAGCTTGGAATATTGCTATTTGCAAGGTTTAAATAAAAGAAGAAAATTACACAGTAGATTAAAAAGAGTTGGATATGATCTTGTTGAATTACAAGCAAATGAGTTATTAGCAATAAAGCTTTATTAAATGAACAAAAAAATTGGTATAATGCAAGGACGTTTATTACCAAAATATCAAGGAAGATATCAAGCCCATCCAGTAGGATATTGGAAGGATGAATTTTCAATTGCATCAAAACTAGGTCTAGATTCTATAGAGTTTATTCTTGATTATAATGATGTAGAAGAAAATCCATTATTAACTACTAATGGCCTTGAAGATATTAGTAAAATTGAAAAATTAAGTGGAGTAAAAGTTCGCTCAATATGTGCTGATTATTTTATGGAAGCCCCAATTCACAGTAATGATACGGTCATTGTAGATAGTAGCATAAATATCTTAAACCGCTTGATTAGAAATGCTTCATTAATGAATGTAAAAGATATCGTAGTTCCATGTGTTGACCAATCAAGTTTAAAAAATGAAAAATATAAAAAAAATTTTATTAATAATATTAAAACAGTTGTTAGTATAGCAGAGGACGTGAATATAAATATTTCCATCGAATCAGATTTGGCACCAATACCCCTTGCAAATATGATAGATTCAATTGGTTCTAAAAATGTAACCGTAAACTACGATATAGGTAATAGTGCTGCACTTGGGTACAATCCAGTTGAAGAATTTAGAGCTTATGGAGATAAAATTAGTGATCTTCATATAAAAGATCGTTTATTTGGACATGGTCCAGTTTTTCTTGGAAAAGGAAATGCTGCTATTCTGAAAGTTTTTGAACTTCTTTCAAAAAATGACTATCAAGGTTTAATAATCTTTCAGGCATTTCGTGATGATGAAGGGGTAGCAATATTTAAAGACCAGTTAAATTGGTTTCTTAAAAATGTAAAACTATGAAAAGACCTCCAATAAAGAGCATTCAGGGTGATAAGGTTGATTTACAACCTTTTTCTATGGACTTTATATCTAATAACTATTTAAATTGGATGAACGATAAAGAAACAACAAGATTTATCGATAAAGCTAAGGACAGTACATCTTTAGATGATCTTAATTTTTTTGCTGAAAATATGATTGATAGTGATTTTGATTATTTTTTTGCAATCATATATAAAGAGAAAAAGCACCATATTGGCAATGTTCGACTTGGTCCCATTGATTTTAATTTAATGAAAAGTAATTTTGGAATTTTGATAGGTGACAAAAGTTTTCATGGTTGTGGCGTAGCTACAGAAGTACTTGAATTAATCAAACATTTTAGTTTTAATTATTTAAAGCTTGAGCAAATTCACTTTCCTGTAGTTAAAGAGCATGCTGCAGCTATGCGCCTATATGCAAAAACTAAATTTACATGTTTAGGTGAGATACAAAAAACTTTTGATAAAAATGGAAAGTCCTGGAAACTTGTTGAGTGGTATATGAATAGTTTAAATTATAAAAAAAATAAAAATGACTAAAAAATTAAAACATATTGCAGTTATTCCTGCTAGAGCAGGTAGCGTTGGTTTCCCCAAAAAAAACCAAATATTTTTTGATAATACAGCAGATTTTTTAAAAGATTTATCATGGCTTGATGAAGTTGTAGTTACTAGTGATGATACGGCTGTACTAGATAAATCAAGAAGAAGGAAGTATACCGTTTATGAAAGATCAGAATTTTTGTCTGGCTCAGATATTTCAATAAAATCTGTTTTTAAAGATTTGATAAATTCCATAAAGATACAGAATGATGTAATTCTTTGGCTTTTCTACTTACCCGTTCTTTATAAAAATTATTCTGATTTTGAAAAAGCCAAAACTATAATTGAAAAATCTGAAATAAGAAGTTTGTGTACGTTTGTTCCTGCAAAAACACATCCATTAAATACATGGCAGTATGATAAAAAAAATAAAAAAATATCTCAATATATTGAAAATGATATTTATAGACGTCAGGACTTACCTCCTGCTTGGATGCATTATCACTATGTGTGTTGTTTTAAAACAAACGAATTAGAATATCTAAATAGTGAATTATTGAATTCAAAAACATATCCATTTTTTTTATCAAAAGAGTATGCTAAAAAACTTATTGAAATTGATACACCTGAAGACTTTGAAGAATGGAAAGAACGCAATAACAATTAGTAAGAATTTTATGAAGAAAATTAAACCAAATATAAAGCTATCTAACAAAATTTACTCAAGAGCAAAAAAGATTATACCTGCTGGTAGCCAAACTTTTAGCAAAGGAGTAACGCAATTTGTAGAGGGTTTTGCTCCAAAATACTTACATCGAGGTAAAGGCGCTTATT
>Ga0209223_10002732_pt1 | contig 17354 bp, 16 predicted proteins | sample COG_06_FD_184750 | JGI IMG/M metagenome (GOLD analysis project Ga0209223, IMG submission 184750) | Pelagic Microbial community sample from North Sea - COGITO 998_met_06 (SPAdes) (version 2) | ecosystem: Environmental > Aquatic > Marine > Neritic zone/Coastal water | place: Helgoland, sampling...
CTGGAATTAATACTAATGCTAATGTAAGCTCTATAACAATTTCTACTTCAGGATTTTTCTCTATGACTGGTCAAGAAATAACAATAGATTTAGCTACAATAATTCCTAATTCTAATAATAATATAAGTATGACAGGTATTCAAGCTACTGTAATACCAGTAGATTTAAGATTTTGGGATCCAATAGTTGATGATAATACTGAAACTTGGACAAATATTTAGTGTACAAATAAGTACAAATATATATTATTTACATAAATAAATTTATAAGATATAAATAACTATGGCTTCAACTTATACATCAAGATTAAAATTAGAAAGACAAGCTTCCGGAGAAAACTCAGGTAACTGGGGTAATCTTGTAAACTATGTTTTAAACAGAATTGACAGTACAGTAAGAGGATATGTTGCAGCAAGTGTTGCTGGTTCTGCTAATGTAACTTTAACATCTAATACTTCTACTACTAATACTGATGATTCAACTACTGATGATCAAGTTCACAATAAAGTAATAGAATTTACTGGTGCTTTAACAGGTTCTATTTATGTATTTACAGATGCTGTAGAAGGTGATTATACATTATTTAATAATACAACTGGTTCTCATACTTTAACTTTTGCAAATACAGGTCATGCTGCTAATGGTGTAGCTATTACTCAAGGTACTAAATCAATAGTATATACAGATGGCTCTACTATTTATGATGTAGGTGCTGATTTAGGTGCTGTTGGATCAAGTTCTTTAACAGTTGCTGGTTCAGCTAATGTTGGTTCTTTAACTTCAACAGGTAATGTAAATTTATTAGCTGCAAGTTCTTTAGTATTACAAGATAGTTCTGGTGGAGAATTTGCTGCTTTAAAAGCAAGTGCAACTACAACAAGTTATACTTTAACTTTACCTGCAGCAACAGGAACAGCAGATCAAGTTCTAACAACTAATGGTTCTGGAGTTTTATCTTTTGTAGATAATACAGGTGGCACAGATTGGCAAGCAGTCAAGACTACAGGATTTACAGCAGTCGCAGGAGAAGGTTATTTTATAAATACAACAGGTGGTGCATTTACAATGACACTACCCGCATCTCCAACAATTGGCGATGAAATATCATTCATAGATTACGCAGGAACTTTTGATACAGAAAATTTAACAATTGGAAGAAATTCAGAAAATATTCAAGGCTCTGCAGCCGACTTAACAGTTTCAGTGGAAAGGGCAGCTAATACTTTGGTCTATACAGATGGAACTCAAGGTTGGTTGTTAAAGGCTAAATAATGTCTACTTACAAAGGGATCCAAGGTACAGCGGTTACTAATTACGCTGGAGATAAACCAGGTGTGGTTGATGGAGAAGTTTGGTACGACAGCACTGCAGCCGATTTCAAATATCAATATCTAAATGTAACTACAGCTGGTGCTTGGAGTACGGGTGGAAATTTAAATACGGCTAGACAACAAATAGGTGGTGGTGGTATTCAAACATCGACAGTAGTGTTTGGTGGTGAATATGCTACTGCAGTTGCTTCAGCAATAACAGAATCTTACAATGGATCTTCTTGGACTGAAGTTAATGATTTAAATAGTGCTAGATACAGAGTAAGTTCAACAGGAAGTAGTAACACAAACGCATTATCTTATCTTGGAAGAAATGCGTCAAATACTAAACAAGCTACAAATGAATCTTGGAATGGTACGAGTTGGACTGAATTATCAGATTTAAATCAAGCTAGGGATCTTGCAGCAGGTTTTGGAGCAGACAATACTTCAGCAATTGCAGCAGGTGGTGCTCCTCCACCAAACACTAAAGTAACAATTACAGAACAATGGAATGGTTCATCTTGGACTGAAGTTAACAATTTAAATACTGCTAGAGATGATCTTACAGGAGCAGGAATAGTAACATCTGGTTTAGCTTTTGGTGGAAACGTTCCTCCTTCTACAGCAGCAACAGAATCTTGGAATGGTACTAGCTGGACATCAGTAGCTGATTTAAATACTGCAAGAGCTGGTATGGGCGGTGCAGGTGTTGATAATACATCAGCTATGGCTTTTGGAGGAAATGCTCCTCCTCCTAGAGGAGCTATTACAGAATTATGGAACGGAACAAGCTGGACAGAAACAAGTGATTTAGGTACGGCTAGATATTTAATGGCAGGAACAGGAACACAAGCTGCTGCATTATCAAGTGGTGGACAAGATGGCACTGCTGTAACAGCCGCAACCGAAGAATGGTTAGGCCCAGGCCAGCCAATAGGTGCTTGGTCCACGGGTGGTGCTTTAAATACTGCTAGACAAGAATTAGCAGGTGCAGGAACTCAAACAGCAGGTTTAGCATTTGGTGGGTATAATCCACCTACCTTTTATACAAATACAGAATCTTACAATGGTACGAGTTGGACTGAAGTAAATGATTTAAATGCAGCAAGAAGAGGTTTAGCAGGTATTGGAACCGCTACATCTGCTTTAGGAGTAGGAGGAAATCCTACTGGATCTGGAACACCTGTTGTTAGTTCTAATGAAGCTTATAATGGAACTAGCTGGACGGAAGTTGGAGATTTAAATACTGCTAGAACTACTTCAGGAAGTGCAGGTGTTGATAATACAAGTGGTTTAGTTTTTGGTGGTGCTCCTTATTCAGGTGTTACTGAATCTTGGAATGGATCAAGCTGGACTGAAGTCGCAGATTTAAATACTGCTAGAGGATTACTAGGAAGTTCTGGAATACAAACTTCAGCTTTAGCATTTGGTGGATATCCACCAGCTTTAGCAGTAACAGAATCTTGGAATGGTACTAGCTGGACTGAAGTAGCAGATTTAAATACTGCAAGATATTATTTAGGAAGTGCTGGTGCAAGTAATACCTCAGCCCTAGCGTTTGGAGGAAGTCCACCAGGAACACTTGCAGTGACTGAAGAATGGAATGGTGCGGGTTGGACTGAAACAACTGATTTAAATACTGGAAGAAATCAACTTGCAGGAACAGGTACAACATCAGCTGCTTTAGCATTTGGTGGAGGAGCACCTAGTGTAACAACAGCAACCGAAGAGTGGAATAATCCATCAAATGTGGTAAAAACAATAACAACAAGTTAATAATAACAAGGAGAAAACTATGGCAAAAACATATCAATACTGTGTAGCGACAAACTGGGGAAAGGGATTTATCGATCACGTTGAATCTTCTAGAATCACGTTTGCAAGCTTTCCTGGTAATGTTTGGCAAGTTCCTGCATACAACAAACACGGTAATCTTTGGGTTGCTAAAGTTGCAGGAGTTGTTAAAACTAAAGACGAGGCACAGGCGATTGTTGATGCAGAGGTTCAAGCAGCACAAGCTACTTGGGACGCTTTACCTGATGCTGAAAAAGCACCAGCAGTAGAGATGAACACAAGACCTACTGACATAACATTAGAGGAATAAATTTAAAATGGCTGAGTACAAAAGCATTCATGGCACGAAGGTGCAAGACTATACTACGGATCCCGATAATCCTATAACGGGACAGGTGTGGTATAACGAAACTGCAAATACTTTAAGAGTTCAAGCTCAAACAACTGCAGGAGCTTGGGCTACAGGTGGAAGTTTAAATACTCCAAGAGCATATGCTGGTGGATGTGGTGCTACAAAAGATGCATCATTATGTTTTGGTGATGGTCCACCTCCAGCACCTACAGCGTCAGGTATAACAGAATCTTATAATGGAACGTCTTGGACTGAAGTTAATGATATGAATACTGGAAAAGCTTTTGTTACTGGTGCAGGAACATATACATCTGCAATCGCTGCAGGTGGAGATCAGTTTTCAGGAGTTGCAGAATCTTGGAATGGAACAAGTTGGACAAGTATAACAAATGAGCCTAATGGCTCTAATGCTTATGGTAGCGCAGGAGCAGACAATACAAATGCTTTATTCTTTGGAGGAGTTCCAGCACCTACACGAACTGTAACTCGTTATTGGAATGGTAGTTCTTGGACAGATTTAAACGCTATGAATGGAGGTAAAAAAGATTTAGAAGGAGCAGGAAAAACTTACACAGCAGCACTAGCGATTGGTGGATCTGCTGGTCCACCTACTCCATTAACATTAACAGAATCTTTTAACGGAACAAGTTGGACGGAAGTTGGAGATTTAAATACAGGAAGAAGATTTGCAGCAGCTAATGGAACTCAAACATCAGCTTTAATATATGCTGGAAGTACTCCACCTTCAATTACAAATAAGACAGAAGAATGGAATGGAACAAGTTGGACAGAAACAACAAATTATCCTCTTTCTGTAACAGGTAATACAGGTGCAGGAGCAGACAATACAAATGCTTTAGGTTTTGGTGGAAGTCCTCCAGAAACGAATGCAACTCTAGAATGGACAGGTGCAGGTGCACCACAAGTAAGAACAATAACAACAGATTAATTATGACAACATACAAAGAAATAAATGGCACAAACATTGAAGCAGTATCTTCGGATCCTGCGAATCCTGTTACAGGACAAGTTTGGTATAATACAACAGACAATGTTGTTAAAGGTGCAGCTCAAACAACAGCAGGATCTTGGTCTACAGGTGGAAACTTGAATACAGCTAGATGGATTTATACTCATGGAGCAGGAACTCAAACAGCAGGTTTGGTCTATGGTGGTGAAAATGGACCTGGAGCTGTAACTGAAGCTTATAATGGAACTAGCTGGACAGAAGTCAATGATTTAAATACTGCAGGAAAAGCAATGGGGGGTGGTGGAGCATATACTTCTGCATTAACAGCAGGAGGTAGTGGTAGACTAACTAATTCAGAATCTTGGAATGGTACAAGTTGGTCAAACACACCTTCTCTAAATACTGGGAGAGAATATCTTGCTGCAGGAAATGAATCTAGTACAGCAGGTGTTGTATTTGGTGGATTAATTCCACCAGGATTTACTAATGCAAGAGCAGAAACAGAATCATTTAATGGAACAAGTTGGACAGAAGTAGCAGATTTGAATACTGCAAGAAGAAGTGTGGCAGGAACTGGAACAAGTACATTAGCATTATGTGGTGGTGGATATGCTACATCTAATCTTGCAAATGTTGAAACTTGGAATGGAAGTAGTTGGACAGAAGTTGCCGATCAAAATATTGCTGGAGGTGGTGCAATGTTCGGTATTCAATCTTCGGCTGTAAAAAAAAGTGGAGTTAATACAGAATTATGGAACGGAACTAGTTGGAGTACAGGAACATCGTCTAGTGATAATATAAGTAATAGGAGTGGACTTGGCACTTCTTCTTTAGGTTTATTAGCTGGTGGAGAATCTCCTTACAGTACAGCAACAGAAGAATATTTAGGTGAAGGTGTACCATTAGTACAAACATTTACAGATTCTTAAACCTTGTAATATATTTTAAATAGGTTTTAATATATTTTAAATAGGTTATATATCTATTAAATATAAAGGATAAATATGACAGTTAAAAAAGACGTAAAAGATTTAATTCAACAAGAAGAAACTCATTTAAATAATCTATTAGAACAAAATGATCTTACTGATTTTAAAGGTATGGTTGATGAACTTCGTGACACTTGGAGTAAAAAACAAATGTTTCGAACAGAGACTGAAGCAAGATTTTCTGTATTACAAGACAATAGATATCCTACTAAAGCTGCAAAATATTGGCAGTGTGTTAGAGAACAAGCAAGTTACTTAGATAACTTAATGACACTATCGTTTGACTACAGAAGAAACGAAGCAAAAATTAAATGGTTAAAGAAAAAAACTGAGTCTGAACAAGACGAATATAAACTAACTAAATATCAAATTGATTTAGATGAAGCTAAATTTGGTAAAGCATCTATGGAGAAAACAGCTAAACATAGAATGAGAGAAATTAAAATGTGGTCTAAATTAAAAGGTGAATTTAATGATGGATCATTTAATGATAAAGATGTTAATCAACATCAATTAGAATCTTATGGTATGCAATATCATGAGAAAGCAAAATCATTAAATGCAAGTTCATCAGAAGCTGAAGTGTTTAACATTATGGGACAACTTCAATCCTTGCAAAGAATTAAAAAATCTGGTGAATTAGAAAACAGTTACAAAGAGAAAGAACAAATTGAACAACATGGAAAACCAAAACCGTAAACTGTTTTTTTTAGTAGCGCAACCTAGATCAGGTAATACTTTATTTGCAAGTATTATGAATCAAAACCCTGAGATAGCGGCTACGCCTAACTCTATTACATTAGAGATAATGAAAGATTTGTTTTTATTAAAAGAAACAGATGTGTTTCAAAACTATCCTGATCATAAATCTTTAGATAATGTATTAGATGTAGTTTATGATACTTACTATAAAGATTGGCCACAACGTATAATCATTGATCGTGGTCCTGTTATGACCCCTGGTAATTTTCAATTGATGCAAAAACATTATAAACGACCTTTTAAATGTATTGTATTACTTAGAGATTTAATGGATGTATTAGCTTCGTATATGCAATGGTACACAGAAAATCCTGATTCATTTGTTAATAGATTTGGACTACAAACTGATGAAGAAAAATTAGGAATGATTATGAATAAAGATGGTGCTGTTGCTAAAGATTTAGAGGCTATTAAAAATGCATACAATTACCCTGATTTATGTCACTTTGTAAAATACGATGACATGGTTGAAAATTCAAAACAAGAGTTTAGAAAAATATATGAGTTTATGGGTGAGCCTTATTTCAATCATAGATTTGATAATTTGGATCAAGTCAATGTAAATGGTTTATCTTATGATGATAAAGTAGTTGGCAGTAATATGCACAAACTATTTGATGGACCTGTAAAAAAAGTATATAACCCTTACATAGAAAAAATACCTGAAAGAATTAAAAATGAATACCAACACATTAAATTTTGATTTTGTATTTTTAGGTCAATCGATTCTAAAGTATCAGGTACCCTTAGATATTTTTCATTCGATTAATCATATTTACGAAAGTAATTTTCATAATCTACATCCCGCAAATGGTCAATTAGTAGGTAAGATAGAAAGTGAACATTCTTTGTTTTATAATGGTCAAGATCAATCTAAGATGAAAAATCATAATATATTACCTACAAATATTACAGATTATTTTATGACAATCTTTAAACACTACCTAGCTTTTAATAAAATTAGAGAGTACGATACTCATTTAAATTCTATTTGGGTTAATGAAATGAAACAGCATGAATATAATCCTGCACATATTCATAGAGGAACTTTGTTTACAGGTTTATCTTCTGTAATGATTTTAAAACTACCATCAACTTATGGTAAAGAATATTCAAATGATGCAGTTCCACAAAATGGAAGACTGCAAATATTAGGTGCAAGTAATGGTCAGTTTGCAAAGATAGATTATCAACCACCAATGGACCTTAGAGATTTTTATGTATTTCCATATGACATGAGACATTGTGTTTATCCATTCAATGGAACGACAGAGACTAGACGAACATTAGCTGCAAATTGTGATGTGCAGTTTGATCCAATTAAAAACAGAGGAGCAATATGATAACAGAACCACGATGGAGATCATTTATAGTTGAAACTACTAAACCTATATTTACACCTTTACAATGTAAAATGATTATAGAAGCTGGAAGAGAAGAACCTAGAAATGATGCTGCAGTTGGAAATAAAGAAGGCATTAAAGGTGGAGTAATTGATACTAAAACTAGAACTTCACATATTAGTTGGATACCTTTTAAGAAAATGAATGATATGTATAAAGACATTGAAAAAATAATGAAAACCACTAATGGTAATCATTTTGGTTTTGATGGAATGCAAATTACAGAAATGGCACAATATACAGAATATCCTGAAGGAGGATTTTATGATTGGCATGTAGATAATGATGTGAACATGGCTCATGAACCCCCTGTTAGAAAAATATCTATGACTTGTTTGCTTTCTCCCGAAACAGAATTTGAAGGAGGAGATTTAGAATTAATGGCTGAAGGTAAAGTTGCAAAACTAAAACAAGGTCATGCAATATTCTTTGCATCATTTATAAGACACAGGGTAAAACCTGTTATCAAAGGACATAGAAAATCACTTGTTATGTGGTTTGGAGGAACACCTTTTAAATGATCAGAGAACTTCATTTTCCAACTCCAATATATTTATTTGATCATAATGATCCATCTTTAAATGTTCAATTAGAAAAAGATATTTTAAATTGGATGAATGAAGATAAAGGTGTAACTAGAACAAATGTTAAAGGTTGGCATTCAACAACTGATATGCAATTAAGACCAGAATATAAAAGGTTAGCAGATGCTTTGTATGAAGCACAATTAAAAATTTATGATGAAGAACATTTAGATAGTGAACCTTTTTTAGGTAACATGTGGGCTAATGTAAATCCACCTGGTGGAATGAATAGAGCACATATACACCCTAACTCATTATGGTCTGGAGTATATTATGTCAAAGCACCTAAGAACTCAGGGCATTTAAAAATAGATGATCCAAGAGCAGCAGCTTCCATGTGTAGACCTAAGATGAGAGAAAGATTAAATCACCCTGATACAGCACCTACTAGATTATGGAGAGAAACACATTACGAACCAAAAGCAGGGAGACTAATTATGTTTCCATCATGGGTTACTCATTGTGTTGACCCTAATGAATCTAATGATATAAGAATATCGGTGTCGTTTAACTTTTTACAAAAGACGATGTTTGTATGATAGTTCATAAAGATCAAATAGTCTTTAGAGAAAAACATCTTCAAACAGAAGAAGGAAGAATGAGTCAAACAGAAAATGAAAGATGGAAAAAATTAAAAATAGATATAGAAAAAAATGGTATAATTAATCCTTTAATTTGTACTGAAAAAGATGGTAAATATAGATTGTGTATAGGAATGAGAAGATTTATTGCAGGGTGTATATTAGGCATAGAAAATTATAAAATAGAAATAGTACCTGATGAAGAAGTAGATACTCTTATGAATGCTACAAGTAAATATCAAAAAAAACATGAAGATGGAACAGATATATCATTATGACATTTAATAAATATCAAGTAATAAAGAAAGCTGTATCATATGATCTAGCTAACTTTGCATTAAATTATTTACTACTTAAAAGGGATGCAACAAGATTTATGTATGAAAATAATCTACATTCACAGTCCCCGATCCTTGGAACATGGACCGATCAACAGATACCAAATACATTTTCTTGTTATGGTGATTTTGTAATGGATACATTACTAGTTAAAATGTTGCCTGTAATGAAACAACATACAGGATTAGATTTGATACCAACTTATTCTTACACTAGAGCCTATAAAAAAGGTGATTGTTTACATAGACACAAAGACAGACCTAGTTGTGAAATATCTACAACTATTAATCTAGGTGGAGATCCTTGGCCAATCTTTATAGATGGCACAGGTGCCAATTCTGTTATCAATGAAAGACAAAATCTTGTTAAACCCGATGCTCCAAAAGGTGAAAAAGTATTACTTGAAGTAGGAGACATGCTAGTGTATTCTGGTTGCGAACTAGAACATTGGCGAGAACCTTTTGATGGTCAAGTATGTGGACAAGTATTCTTACATTATAACCATGTAAATGGTCCTTTTGCTGAAAAGAACAAGTTTGATGGAAGACCAATGTTAGGTCTACCTTCGTTTGTAAAATAGCAATAGATTTTTACCATTTTTGTTATATACTTTAAATTATGCCATTAACTCAATTAAATTTTCAACCAGGAATTGATACTGAAAATACTCCTACTGGAGCAGAAGGTAAATGGGTAGATGGTGATAAAATAAGATTTCGTAAAGGACTTCCTCAAAAAATAGGCGGTTGGACAAAATTTAGTACAGATTATTATGTAGGAGTTGGAAGAGCTTTAGAACAATGGTTTGCTTTAGATGGTTCTCGTCTTGAAGCTTTAGGAACTGATAGAAAAGTATATGCTTATGCTTCAGGAACAAGTCAAGATATTACTCCTATAAGATCAACAGAAGCTCTTGTTAATGCTATTAGTACTACTTCAAGTAGTGACATTATAACTATCACAGATACAACTCATGGGGCTATACAAGGTGACTTTGTCACACTAAGTAGTGTAAGTACTGATGTTGGTGGAATTCCTGCAGCTACATTAGATGCTGAATATGAAATTTTAAGTATAGCAAATGTTGATGCTTATACTATTCAAAGTAGTGCAACAGCAACTTCTTCAGTAGGACCTACTGCTAATTGTACTGTTACTTATCAATTAAATATTGGACCAAGTGAACAAACTTTTGGATATGGTTGGGGAGCCGGTACTTGGAGTGCCGGTACTTGGAATACTCCTAGAACAAGTTCACAAATTACTCTTGATGCAAGGTTATGGTCTATCAATAATTGGGGTGAAGATTTAATAATAACACAAAAAGATGGTGGAACTTACGAATGGGATACTTCAGGAGGAATGACTGATAATAGAGCTACAGTTATTGCTAATGCTCCTACTAATTCTACTTTATCTTTAGTATCTACAGAAACTAGACACGTTGTGTGTATGGGAACAGAGACAACTATTGGTGATATAGCTACTCAAGATAAAATGTTTATTAGATGGTCTGATCAAGAAGATTATAATCAATGGACACCTAATGTAACTAACTCAGCAGGATCACAAAGAATAGCTGGAGGAAGTGAAATTAGATGTGCAAGACCTGCTAAAGGAACTATACTAGTATGGACAGATACTACAATGCAATCAATGTCTTTTATAGGTCCTCCTTTTATATTTGGTTTTAGACAATTAGGTAATGACTGTGGAGCTGTCGGTCTTAACTCCGCAATGGTAATTGATGATGTAGCTTACTGGATGTCAGATGGACAATTCTTTAGATACGCAGGATCAGTTCAAGAAATACCTTGTCCTATACTAAATCATGTATTTGAAGATATTAATAAAACTCAATATGCACAAGTCTATGCTGCACAAAATTCAGAGTTTTCTGAAGTAATATGGTACTACTGTTCTAGCTCCGCGGATCAAAATGATCGTTATGTAATTTATAATTATCTAGAAAACTCTTGGTATTTTGGAACTATGGATAGAAGTACTTATCAAGATAATGGTGTTGAATTAAATCCTTTAGCTACAGAGTATTTATCTACTTCTAACGCAAGTACTATTTCAACAATTAATGGATTAACAGAAGGTAGAAGTTTAATTTATGCTCAAGAATCAGGAGTAGATGCTGATGGCTCTGCTTTAACAGCTTATATTCAATCAGGTGATGGAGATATTGCTGATGGTGAAACATTTAGTTTTATTAATAAAGTTATACCAGATTTTCAAAATCAAACTGGAAACACTGTCATTACTTTAAGTGTTAAAGACTATCCTAATGATACCGCAACAGTAGGAGAAACTTTGACAGTAAACAACACAACTAGGTTCGTTAATACACGTATTCGTGGTAGACAATCTAATATTAAGATAGAAAATAATAATATTGGAGATAACTGGAGATTTGGTACATTAAGAGTAAATATAAAACAAGATGGAAAAAGATAAATATACTATAAGACCAGCTAGAATATCTGATGCTGTTCGTATAAGAGAACTACTTAAAACGTGGCTTACAGAGGCTCCATTCAACTTTGGAAACACTAATAATACTAAAGCTTTAGAGAATATAGTATTTTACATTAAGAATAGTTTTGTTATAGTAGTAGAATATGAAAATATTATTATAGGAACATTAGCTGCTACAGTTGATGAGACATGGTATAGTGACAAAAAGTTCATGAGAACTTTATGGTTACACGTGAATCCTAAACATAGAAACTTTAGGATCTTTCGTTCTATAATGATAGTTTTTAAAGAATACGCATTAGCAAATAAAGTAACTGCGATATGCGAAATCTTTCAAGGTAAAGACGTTGAAAGAAAAGACAAGGCTTTTATTAAATTAGGATTTAAAGTTATCGGAGGAACTTATATAGTCAATGGGTAGTATTTTCAAACCAAACACCACTGTAGTACAAGCACCACAGCAGTCATCGACTAGCTATGATATACCTGAATACTTTAAAGAAATTCAAGAACGAACTTTAAGAACAGCAGAAAATGTATTCTCTCAACCTTACACTGCTTATCAAGGTCAACGTATAGCTCCACTTAATCCAATGGAGGAAGCTGCAGCTAATGTATATACTAATCAAATTTTACCTGAATCAGGACAACTTGCTGCAATAGGTGCTCAAACTTATGATGCTAACACTGCTGCAACTTATGCTAATCCTTACGAACAACAAGTTATCTCTGGAGCTTTAGGAGATTTAGGAGAAGCTTATGGTCAAACACAAAAACAAATGAATGCACAAGCAATTGGTGCTGGAGCTTTTGGTGGATCAAGACAAGGCATAGAAAACGTATTAGGAAGAGAAAGATATTTAGATACTGTAGGAGATACATCAGCTAGATTAAGACAAGCTGGTTTTGAATCAGGTGCTAATAGATTTGCTCAAGATAGAGCAGCACAGTTACAATCAGCTCAATCTCAAATAGGTGCTTTAGGACAATCAGCAGCAGGACTTGCCGGTTTTGGAACTCAAGCTCGTGGTATAGAACAAGCTGGACTTGCAGAAAACTATCGTGACTTTATAGAAGAAAGAGAATATGGTGCTGGACAAATAAGACAAATGGTTGGAGCTTTATCAGGTGCTCCTATTAGAAGTTATGGAGAAGAAAGATCAGGATCAGTAGGTACACCAGTTGCTGGCCCAAGTACCTTTGGTCAAGTTGCTGGAGCTTTAACAGCAATACAATCTGACATAAGATTAAAAGATGATATTAAATTAGTTGGTAAATCTCCATCAGGAATTAAAATTTATAACTTTAAATACAAAGGTGATGATAAAAAATATCAAGGTGTCATGGCTCATCAAGTTCCTCATGCATCAATTGTTAATGATGAAGGTTATCTAATGGTAGATTACAATAAACTCGATGTAGAGTTTAAGGAGATATAATGGCTTTAGAAAATATAGAAGAAAACCAAGAAAAAGTTAATGCAGCTGCTTTATCAGTAATTGAAGATGGGGCTGGATTGAAAGTTGCTAAAGAAGATATTGAAATGCAAGAAGGAAATCAGTCAGGTGATATTGATATTAAAGAAAAAGTAACTAAAGATGGTAAGTTTTCTATTGATATAATGGGAGCTTTATCTAATGTAGGAAGTTCTGCAACTGCTTTTGTTCAAGGTGTAGGATCAAATCTTTCTGCGATAGCAGAAGCTGTTCCTAATAAAATTGAAGAAATTGCCTCTGATCCCGTAAAGAAAAAGAATTTTATGAGAGGTCTAGAAATTATAAATGCTTCTTCTGGTATAAAACCTATAGGTCAAGCTAAGTCAACTTTTGGAGCTATTAGTGAAGGATTACTTAAAGCTGAAAAAGGATTTATTGCAACTGATTTAGCAAAAGCTAAAATAGAAGCAGCTAAATTAAAAGCTTTAAATACAAAAAGAGGTGTATTAGAGCCAGCTGAAGCAGCACTTTTAAAAAATTATTCTGCATATACAGAAGAGTATGCAAAAAAGAAAAAAGAATTTGAATCAACTTTTAATATTTATGGACTTTTGAAAAAAGCTTCATTTGAAAAAAAAGAATTACCTACTGGTGTTTTATCTAAAATTTTTCAAGGAACAGAAGCAGCAATATCTGAAATTGCAGGTGGAGCTGAACTATTAGATGCTGTACTTAAAAGAGGTGGCGATACTCAATTTATGAATTCTAAAGATCAAGTTACTTTTAAAAATATGTTAGGAGCTGCTGTTAAACAAAAAATTGTAGGTCAAGTAAAAGAATTATATCCTGTATCTAATAAAGATATAGAAATACTATTACAAACAGTAGGAGATGTTGGAACTAACCCTGAAGCATTAAGACGTTTAGTTTCTGCACAAATGGCTGCAAGAGAAATTGAAATAAATCAAAGAAAATATGCTGATAAATATTTTAAAGAAAAAGATTTAGGATTTAAAGATTCATCTTTTAAAGATTCAGAAAAAGAATTAGCTGATAATTTTAGAAAAAGTGTTAATAGCGAAACTTTAATAGCTATGTATGGAACAGATAAAGATGTTTCTGATTCTGGAATTATTGCAGCAAAATATTATCAAGATTTACAACCACAATTTGAAGATGGTAAAAATCCATTTGAAATATTTACAGCAAAAAGAGATGAAGATCAAGATGATTTAATTTTATCTATTGAAGAATTTCAAAAAAATTTACCCGAATAAAATTAAAATGATATGGCAGAACTAAATGAAAAACAAAAAGATTTTTATAACAATCTTATAGCTAATCAAGTTGAGGCTGAAACTGCTGAAAAATTAGTTACTGGTGAATTATCTGCAGCTGATTACAAACTATCCTTAAATAAAACTAAAGCTACATCTGAAGAAGAACTTTTTACTAATAAAGGTTATGATGTAGAGTTAATGAAAACTACTAAAAAAAATATTAAAAAGAAAAAAGATAGAGCAGCAAATAGTGCTGCTGCAGATGATTTTTCAGAAGAAAGTATTTTTTTAGCAGAGTATGAACCTAGTAAAAGAGAATTAGTAGAATCATATGGTATTAATGCTGAAAAAGATAATGAACTTCCTTCAAATATTAGAATGGCATTAGGATTTGGTTTAGCTGATGAAGATTTAGCAAAAATAGATGCTAAAAAATTATATAAAAATTATTTAATAGAAGAAAAAAAATATGATAAAGAGTTAGTTGAATCTTTAGATGAAAATATAGAATTTAAATATCAAGAATTACCTGGCTTTGATGGTAAAGGTAAATCCAGAGTTTTAACTTATAAAGTTCCTGAAGAATTAGGTGGTACTAATAAATGGACAGTAACTAACTCTCCAGGTTTAGTTCCCAATGCTGGAGATTTAAAATCAATTTTAGCAGATGCTGGTGTAGTAACAGCCGCAATAGGTGGAGGTGTAGCAGGAAGTTATGTAGCTCCAATTGCTGGTACAGCTGCTGGTTCTGCTAGTGCTGTATTTTCTGCTGAATTAATAAAACTATATGCTGGTAAAGAACAATTTGGTTTAGCTTCAAATTTATCAGAAGAAGAATTTGATAGTGCTGCATTAAAGCAAGCAGCAATTACAGCTGGAATAGATTTAGTTGCAACACCTGCTTTTTTACTTACAGGTCAAGCTATTAAAAAAATGTTTATGACATCTGCTTTAGATAAAATTAGTTCTAAATCAATTAAAAATATGGTCAACTCTGGAAAACTTGATAATGAATTAATTAAAAATTTAGATGATGCTAAAGCTATATTAAAAGATAATGGAATTGATGAAAAATTGGCTGATGAATATCTAGCAGCAAACGTTGCTAAAGCTTTTAAAAATCCTGCTTTAGTTCCAGAGGGAGATGCTATTAAAAAAATTACCGTAGCAGAAGGTGAAGAAATGGCTGCAAAAAGTGTAAGAATTAATGACACTGAACAAAAATTAATTAAACAACTTTCAGGACTTGATGATGTTAAAATAAGTCAATCACAAAAAGATGATATTATAAATGACATATCAGCTAAAATAAGAAACATAAGACAAACAGAAATAGATGAGGCTGCTAATAAAGTTAAATTAGCAGAAGGTAATATTAATATAGTTAAAAGAGATTTACTTCCTGACACAGAAACTTCTTACATAGATAATATAGGAATTACTTTTAATGATTTAAATTTTAATGTTAAAAATACTTTATCAGCTTTAGAAACTTCAATTAATAGAAGTGCGGTAAAAAATAATGTTAGAGTTAATGTTGATGCAAAAGATTCAATTAAAGTAATAAATAAAATTATTAATGAACACAATACAGCATTAACTAAAAGAATGAAAGCACCTACTAAAAAAAATGGTCTTTTAAATAATAAAGAATACATGAAAAAATATCAAGCTAATGAATTTGCTAAAACTTTAGAAGCAACATTAGGAGGCGTAAGTGGAAGAAAAGAAGTTATAAGTGTATCTCAAATTTTAAAAGATGGTTTAAAAAGTTTAGATGATATGTCATTTAAACAAGCAGTGACATGGAGAGCTATTTTAAGAGGAGCTGAAAATAATGCAACTCTTCCTAAACCTGTATTAAATGCAATTACAAAAGCTAAAAGAACTTTTAATGACGCTATTGAACAAGCTACTTCTAAAAATGAACAATTAGCAGCAGACGTTGCTAAATATGATTCTTTATTAGTTAATTATAGAAATGGTTTTTTAGATAAATTATCAAAAGAAATTGGTTATGGTCCTAGTAAAAGAGTAACAGCTAACATTGAAGGAAGAGTTGGAAAAAGTAGAAGTTTATTTACTAAATTTATTGATGACACTAATGAATCAATAGATGAAGCTCTTAAATTAAAAGAGCTTATAGATAGTAAAGCATTTACAGTTTCACAAATAAATAAAATTAATAATTCATTATATGAAAATTATTTTAATAAAGTATTTCCTAAAAAGTCAGGTGGTAAAGGATTAGAAACTCATGAAGAATTTATTAAAAGATTTGGTTCAAATTATAAAATTATTTTAGGTGATGAAAAGTATGCTAAATTTGTAAAGTCAAATAAAGATGCTTTAAAAGTAATTGATGATGCAGTTAATGCACAAATTAAAGTTAATAATGCAGTTTCTGAAGCTTTACCAGGAATGCCTATTAATGTATTGGACCGTGGATCAGCTACTGATATTGTACAACAACTTTTAACTAAAATGAAAAGTAATGACGTATCACAGTTAGTAAAAAATTTAAGTAACTCTCAAGAAGGTTTAGCAGTATTAGTAGATACTAGAAAATTTTTTGTAAATAAAATGTTAAACGAAACTTATGCAAAAACACCAAATGGTCAAATAATTAATGGTAGAATGAACGGTCAAATGTTAGATAATTTTATTACACAAAACAAAGAAATTTTAGATCAACTTTTTAGTAAAGAATTTACTTCAACTTATAGAACAATGGCTAATGCTTTAAGAATGTTACAAGATGATTCTTTATTAGGAACAGCCAATGCTTTAACAGTAACAGAGGCAGCAAATACAGCTGGTATGTTTATAGATATATTTGCAGGACCATTAAATCATAAACGATTAGTTGTTAATAGATTAGCAAGATTATATGATAAATTTAATTTAGGTGGAGATAATATAAATTTATTAATGGATTATAAAATGGCAATTGAAGCAGCAAAGAAAAATTTTTTAGGTGGTAATTATCCTATTATTTTAGATACATTAGGTTCATCTAGTAAACCAGTTCATAAAAATATTTTAAAAAAATTACTAGAATCAATAG
>Ga0209223_10002740_pt1 | contig 17315 bp, 13 predicted proteins | sample COG_06_FD_184750 | JGI IMG/M metagenome (GOLD analysis project Ga0209223, IMG submission 184750) | Pelagic Microbial community sample from North Sea - COGITO 998_met_06 (SPAdes) (version 2) | ecosystem: Environmental > Aquatic > Marine > Neritic zone/Coastal water | place: Helgoland, sampling...
AAAGTTAAACACAACTTAAATGTACTTGGCAATGTTCAGGATTTGATTGAGATAAGAGCTTTTCTTTAATCATTAAAAAAGTCTCTGTCCTTTTTTTCTTCAAGTATTCGGTACAAAATATTGTCCCATTTCTCCATAGAGAAAAGAGCTCTTTTCACAGGGATACTGGCAACTCGATCTCCATCATTATTTTCAGATTGGGTAAAATAAAGTGTCATCTTTTCATTCGAGTCTGATTCTATTACAATTGAAATAGAACGGATGAATTTTTTTTGAGTCTTCCATTTACTGAAGTTCTCCATCCACTCTTCGTTGGCTCGGTCCTTAATATTGGATTCGTATGAAGTGACTTTATCAAAAGTAAGCACCTGAGATAAAAATTCACCGTTTCGATTGGTGATTTTTAAAAACTTTCTAAGTTCCTTGTCTATGGCAAACAGCTCCGTATGCGTGAAGTTTATGTATGCCTCATCAGCAATAAAATCAATTGTATTATTCAAGGCGTCAATAAGGGCATCTTCGTCTTTTGTAAATTGACGATTGCCTTTTTTTGAAAAAATTTTGTCGATTAATGCCATAAAAGTGAAGGCAAAGATAGGTACAAATTAGCTATATCTATAATTGTTTGCATTCTATCAGGTCAATGCAAGTTATTGGTCAAATTTCCGCTAAATCTAATTGTCTTTTTCTTGAATAATGATTAAATTCGCTATCCTTAAGAAATTATAGTTTTACGCATTAAAAATTAAACAGTACATGGTATTTGATTTAGAAATGATAAAAGCGGTTTATGAACGCTATCCAGAGAGAGTTGCAGCAGCAAGGAAATTGGTAAACAAACCATTAACTTTATCTGAGAAGATATTATATGCTCATCTTTGGGATGGCAATGCTACTGAAGCTTATGAAAGAGGTAAATCTTATGTAGATTTTGCTCCAGATAGGGTTGCTATGCAAGATGCAACTGCTCAAATGGCATTGTTGCAGTTTATGCAAGCAGGTAAAACTAAAGTTGCTGTTCCCTCAACTGCGCATGCGGATCATTTGATTCAAGCTAGATTAGGGGCAGATAAGGATTTACAAGATGGTATTAATAAGAACAACGAAGTATTTAATTTCTTAAGCTCTGTTTGTGATAAATACGGAATTGGTTTTTGGAAACCAGGAGCTGGAATTATACACCAAGTAGTTTTAGAAAATTATGCATTTCCAGGAGGAATGATGATCGGAACGGATTCTCACACTGTTAATGCAGGTGGTTTAGGAATGGTAGCAATAGGAGTAGGAGGGGCTGATGCTGTTGATGTAATGGCAGGAATGGCTTGGGAATTAAAATTCCCTAAGTTAATTGGTGTTAAATTGACGGGTAAATTAAACGGTTGGACATCTGCAAAAGATGTTATTCTAAAAGTTGCTGGAATTTTAACTGTAAAAGGTGGTACAGGAGCGATTGTAGAATATTTTGGTGAAGGAGCTAAGTCTTTATCTGGAACAGGAAAAGGAACTATCTGTAATATGGGAGCAGAAATAGGTGCTACGACTTCTACTTTTGGGTACGATGATTCAATGAGAAGATATTTAAGCGCTACTGGTAGAGCTGATGTTGTAGCTTTAGCTGATGAAGTTGCTGAACACTTAACTGGAGATGCTGAAGTTTATAATAATCCAGAGCAGTATTTTGATCAAGTTATTGAAATTAACTTAACAGAATTGACGCCCCATTTAAACGGTCCCTACACGCCAGATTTAGCCACACCTGTTTCAGAAATGAAAGTTGCTGCAGCTGCTAATGATTGGCCTACAGATATTGAATGGGCTTTAATCGGTTCTTGCACCAATTCTTCGTACGAAGATTTATCTCGTGCAGCATCTATTGTTGATGATGCAGTAAGCAAAGGATTAAATTCGAAAGCAATTTTAGGAATTAACCCAGGTTCGGAACAAGTAAGGTTTACTGCCGAACGTGATGGGTTTATTGATACATTTAATAAGCTAGACAATACCAAAATATTTACAAATGCTTGTGGCCCTTGTATCGGACAATGGGATAGACCAGGAGCTTCGGAAGAAAAGAAAAACTCTATTGTGCATTCTTTTAACAGAAACTTTAAGAAAAGAGCAGATGGAAATCCAAACACTATGGCCTTTGTAACCTCGCCAGAAATGGTTGCTGCAATTGCAATATCAGGAAAATTAGATTTTAACCCAATTACAGATACGTTGACTAATGCAAACGGAGAAGAGGTAAGCTTAGCTGAACCTACGGGGATGGAATTACCTCCTAATGGCTTTGCTGTTGATGATAATGGCTATCAAGCTCCTGCTGAGGATGGATCAGGAATTCAGGTTGTAGTAAAAGAGGATTCTAAAAGATTACAATTATTAACGCCATTTGCTCCTTGGGATGGAGAAAATATTACGGGAGCTAAATTGTTAATTAAAGCAGAAGGTAAATGTACAACTGATCATATTTCTATGGCTGGACCTTGGTTGCAATATAGAGGTCATTTAGATAATATTTCTGAAAATTGCTTAATTGGTGCAGTAAATTCATTTGGTGGGGCTACAAACGAAGTAGTTAATCAATTGACTGGAGATAAAGGGGCAGTTCCTTCTACAGCAAGAGCTTATAAAGCGGGTGGAGTGCCAAGTATAGTTGTTGGAGATCATAATTATGGAGAAGGTTCTTCAAGAGAACATGCTGCCATGGAACCACGTCATTTAGGCGTTTACGCGGTGATTGTAAAATCTTTTGCTAGAATACACGAAACAAACCTAAAGAAGCAAGGGATGTTAGGTTTGACCTTTAATACTGAAAGTGATTATGATTTAATCCAGGAAGACGATACATTTAATTTCACTGATTTGAATGAATTTTCACCAGGAAAGCAATTAACATTAGAGATTGTTCATGCTGATGGATCTATAGATAATGTGCTATGTAATCATACATATAATGCTGGTCAAATTGAATGGTATAAATACGGTTCAGCTTTAAACCTGATTAAAGCTGAAGCTGCTGCTCAAGCTTAAATAAATTGTTGTTAGAGATCAAAAATATAAACCTATATCATTAATTTGGTATAGGTTTTTTTTGAATGAATAATTTTCTTTAACCTTCTTCAGGTTCTTCAATATATTCGAATTCTACACCTAATAAATGGGAAAAATCTTCACCTATTTTACGAATATCATCATCATCTTCCTCATACCTCCACTTTATCGAAATGTTAGACTTTCCGAACAATCTCTCAGCATATTGTAATGTTTTAAGTATAGCTATTACAGAAGAAGATGCCATGTAATAGAACTTACAATCAATATTCAAAGTAGATGTTTTTTTTACAACTGAATCAAGCCAGTCATTTACAGGGTCGTAGAATTTCCGAACATTTTCAGGGAAGGAACTTCCCTCAATCACTAGAATACTATTAGTGCTGTCTCCAGATACCTTAGGAGTGTTTTTTTTCTGTTCGATTAAAAGGTTCATTAATTAAACTTTTTTCTTCCTATCTAATGTGATGATAAGAGTAAAACAAGATAATTCATCATTTATTTCATCAAAAAAGTAATCTAAATTATTACTAGATTTCATGGCCATGGTTATGAAACCCAAGCCAGCTCCACCTTTATTAGAAATAATACCATTTGTGAGTACTTCCATGTAAAGGACTTTAACTTCTTCCCGGGTCATTTTATTAACCGCCGTGATTCGCGTCTCAATATTTTTATTATGCTTGCTATAGATGAGGTTTCCTAGTGCAATTTTGTAAGTGTCATTTCTTTGGTCAATAGCGTAAAAAGAAGTCTGATGTCCATCTTTTCCCTTTTCACCATGAAGTCTAATGTTTTGAAGGCCTTCAACCAAAATGCTGAACATTCTTTTTACTGTTCCCTTTTTATCACCGGAATCCAGCATGAACATTTCAATGTCGTTGGAAGTAGTATTAACTAAATCCTGACTAAATTCCCCAAAATGGCTATTGATAATTTTATCAGTAGCCGATTTATTATACTCATCACATATCTTTTGATATCTAGATCTACAGACCTCAATAATCGTATTTGTTGATGCTTTCATATTAATTTCATATACACAGTAGCACCTAAGATATCAAAATTTGAGCTTGTAGCATGTGTCTTAAATGATTAAAATACGTGACGAATATACTATTTTTTTCCATAAAAAGAATTTGCGGAGGGTTAAATTTATGAATGCTAAAAAAACATTTAAAGATCCCAATTGTTTTATTTAAATATAGATAATAATAATTCAAGCTCTTTTATTTTTTCTGGTGCACCTTTTTTTTTATGGCTATACTTTAAGTTTGTGATTAATCGTTTAACAATATCTTTATTGCTACATTGATTGTAGTATTCCGGTTTGTGATTCACATTAATTTTATCGAGAAATTCAGTTATATCCATTTTACTCAAGATATGTCCTGAACTAAAAGCATTAATATAGAATAGCATTGAATAAATCTTTTCGTTATTCTTTGCAAATTTTACACCATCCGGATAGCCTAAGATAAAGTGGTTAGGAAGGTTAATCCCTTTTAGAGGAATACCAAGCCTGTTTGCTATTTCAAGGTATATAATAGCTAAAATAAGTGCGTTGCCTTTTTTTCGATCTAATACGCTGTTTAAAAATGAGTTAGAAGGTGAGTAATAGTCGTCTTTGTTTCCGGAAAAACCATGCACTTTATAAATTATATCATTAAGAACAGTAATTTTTTCTAGTCCTGTCATATGTGCGGTTATTTCAATTTGCGCATCTTGAACAATGGTCTTTAGTTGCTTTTCAATTTTTTTTCGGTTTAGTTCTGGGTATTGAAACTTATTTACCAATATTACTCCATCTATGAGGTTCTCAGCTCCCGCTTCTTTCCAGTTAATTAGGCTATTATAAATGTCCTTAAATTGTATTTCATGAATAATGTTTTCAAGTTTAATCAAATAGTTTTTTCCGAATGGATTTTTCTCCCAGGCTTCTTCAATATTTGGAACAACATCAAGGCCTAAGAAAAGGAGTTCATTTTTTACCTGTATGAAAATTTCTTCATCGGGATCTTCAATGAGGTTTAATAATGCTTTTATTTGATTGTTAGGAATCATTACTCCATAAAAACGTAATTTACCCGTGTTGGGTTACTCTAATTTAACCTTTAATTGATGAGTAATACTATATTATGGTTGAATTTTACCGAAGTTTATGTTGTTAACCTGGTTAATACTAATTGTATTAGTTTATCTACAGTTAATTTATAATCTTTACTGTATTCTCCTTTAAATCTATTGGCAATAATGGCGCAAACGGTACATGCGTTGTGTCCTAACATCCCTGAAAGAGCATACAAAGCGGATGTTTCCATCTCGAAATTGGTTATTTTAACCCCATTATGATTAAATTCATTTAATTGCTCATTTAGGTTTGGAATTTTCGCAGCTAACCTAAGAGACCTTCCTTGCGGGCCGTAAAAGCCGTTCGCAGTTGCCGTAATTCCCTTGTGCATTCCCTCCTCAAGTTTTTGAATTAATTCACTACTTCCTTTCGCAAAGTAAGGTGGGTTAATTTCAGGTCCCCAATTGACCTGATTGTCAAAAGCTTCTTTGAGAAGTAGTTCATCTTTCTCAAAAACTCCATCATAAAAACCTGCTAAACCATCAAACCCTAATCCGTATTCCGAAATTACAAAGGAGTCTACAGGAATCCCAGCTTGTAACGAACCACTAGTTCCAAGGCGGATAATGTTTAATTGTATTTGTTCTTTTTTAGTTGTTTTTAGATTAAAATCGATATTAACTAGTGCATCTAGTTCGTTAATTACAATATCGATGTTGTCACATCCAATACCCGTAGAAAGCACAGATAGTCTCTTTCCATTATACATTCCTGTATGCGTAACAAACTCTCTGTTTTCTACTTCTATTTCAATAGAATCAAAGTGCTTTGAAATTTGTTTGACTCTGTTTTGATCTCCAACCACAATTATATCATAAGCAATATCATTGGGGTGTAGGTTTAAATGATATATTTTTCCTTCTTCAGTAATAATTAATTCTGAAGGGGCAATTGGAGTGTTGTGTTCAATAGTTTTATTCAGCATTCTATAAAAATAAAAAAAAGCCCAAATAAAAGAGCTTTTTTTAACGGTTTAATTAGATCTTAATCAAGAAAGCTAAATACTTTTTTCAAAATATCAGTGGCTCTAGCAAGAGGGTCTTTCCGAATATTCTTTTCCTCTTTTTCCACTAATAGAAAAAGGCCTTTAATCGCTCTTTCTGTAACAAATGCATTTAGATCTGTGTTTATGTCACTTCCTCCAGTCAAGATGTTAGCGCTGTTGTATGCCTTAGTTAAAGGGGTCCAATATTTAGTTAATTGCACTTCATCAATTGCTGCCTTTACTTTGGGAGAAAAAGCAGAAACCAATTTACTGTTAGTTTTATCCCTCAAATAATTTGTTGCAGCATTATCTTCTCCTTTTAAAATAGTAAAACCGTCACCAATACTCATTTCTTTAATCGCTTGGATAAAAATTGGACCAGCTTCTTTAGTAGCTTCTTCAGCGGCTCTGTTTAAAGTTAATTCAAATTGATCTACTTTATTCTGCAGCCCTAAATCAATAGCTTTATCTTTCACCTTTTGAGCATCAGGAGGGAAAGGTAGCTTAATTGCAGGGTTTTTAAAGAATCCATCTGTAGCAGAGGCAAGTCCCGAACCTTTATTGATCCCAACGGTTAGAGCTTCTTTTAAACCTGCAATTACCTCGTCGTTTGTTAGCGCAGGAACAGCAGCTTCTCCTCCTCCTGCTCCTCCAACGGCAGAGGTAGCAGTTTCAGCAATGTTTGTTAATTCGTCGCAGCTTGCAAAGATCACTGCCATTAATACCGCCAAAGTCATTAATTTATTTTTCATATTATTTTTTGTCTTAATTTGAAGAGTAAACATAACAAATATTTTGCCATCTTTCCATTCGAATGCGTAAGTTTGATTTATTAAATTTATATAATTGATTATGAATGTAGAGATAATTTCAATTGGAGATGAGTTGTTAATTGGTCAAACGATTAATACGAATAGTTCTTGGATGGGAGAGCAATTGAGTTTAATAGGTGCATCAGTTTATCAAATAACCACAATAACTGATGATGAAAGTCATATTTTAGAAACATTAGAAAGAGCATCAGAAAAAGTAAATGTTGTCCTGATTACCGGTGGGTTGGGACCAACTAAAGATGATATAACAAAACACACATTGTGTAAGTTTTTTGGTTCGGAGTTGGTGTTTAATAAAGATGTTTTTTCCAAATTAGAGGCATTTTTTAGCTACAGAGGTCTTGAAATGTTGGATGTAAATAAAGATCAAGCAATGTTGCCAACTAATGCTTTAGTTCTTGAAAATACGAGAGGAACGGCTAGTGGTATGTGGTTTGAACAGGATGATGTGATTTATGTATCAATGCCTGGAGTTCCTTATGAAATGAAAGGGATTATGAGAGACCACGTGCTTCCTCGATTACGCAAAGATTTTATTGAAAATACGGTTGTGCATAGAACAGTAAAAACCATTGGTATTGGAGAGTCTTTTTTAGCAGAAAAGCTTCAGCTTTGGGAAAATTCGTTAAAAAGCGTAAATATCAAATTGGCTTATTTACCCTCTCCTGGTGTGGTTAAATTGAGATTGTCTGGTTATGGAGAAACTAAAAATAAGGTTCTAGCCTCTATATCAAATAAAATTAAAGAACTAACTACTATAGTTGGTGATTATATTTATGGTTATGAAAAAGAAGAACTTAATCAGCTTGTTGGAGATTTACTCTTAGGAAGTTCCAAAACTTTAAGCACAGCGGAAAGTTGTACAGGAGGCTATATCGCCCATTTGATTACATCTGTACCCGGTAGTTCAGCCTATTTTAAGGGGAGTGTAATAGCTTATAATAACGCGGTTAAAGTTGCTCAGTTGCGGGTTAAACAGACTGCCATCAATCGAAACGGTGCTGTAAGTCAGCAAGTTGTTGAGCAGATGGCAATAGGTGCAATTAAAGAATTTGAAACGGATTATTCAATAGCTACTTCCGGAATATTAGGCCCAGATGGAGGATCTGCTGAAAAACCAGTTGGTACAATTTGGATTGCTGTAGCTTCTGGTTCTGGAGTGATAAGTGAAAAAATTTGTCTAGGGAAAAGTCGCCATAGAAATACTACGATTACTGCACTAACAAGTCTTAATATGCTTCGTAAATATATTTTGAGTCATAAAAAAAGAGCACTATAGGTTAAAATTTAGCTCTTACTTTACGTTGCGTGTTTTTCTTCGCTCGTTTGAAATTATATGAGCTTCTGTAAAATGAATTTTTGCCTCTTATTAGATATCCGTAGGAAAAGGTAGTAAACATATAGTTGTCTTTATGCATTGGGTCACCTCTCTTTTGTCCAACATCAAAATTTGCTAAATATTGTTCGTCTACATTTGTTAATCCAGATTGATTACCAATATTGCCATCAAGTGGCCCCTGGTCAAAAACTGTGCTGATATCGTCTAGGTAATCTGTAAACGTAATAGTCCAAGTAATATCCCATCCTATTCGATGCTTATTCTTATAAGTAAAAAATATACCAACTCCAGCTGGAATTCCGATTTGCCATTTGCTGTAATTTACTCCTTCAGTTTGAAGTGGTTGCAACGGGGTCCAAGAAGTACCATCAAAGCTTCCTTTAGGATTGTGGTTAAATCCACTAATTCCAAGATGAGCAAAGGTTTTTAGGTCTAATAAGTACCTTCCTTTTCCACCTATATCACTCGCTTCAAAAACATAGTATTCAGCTTTAGCTGAAATTTCTAATATATTGTTTCTAAATCTTAAATTTCGTGTATTTCTTCCTTTGTTGGATGATAGCGCATCGTCACCTTGTATTCTGCCATAGTTAATGCTCAAATTTCCAGCTAATGATGGCAAAAATTTATAACGAGCGTACCCACCTGCCACCCAACGGGTTTGGCTTAACTTCATATCCATTAAGAATTCCCTTCTCGATTTCTCTTGTCCTCCAATATCTCCTAGGTAGTTCGTTGCCCCTAATTTAATCCCATAATCAAAATTATACTGGGAGCTCCCCAATAATAAAATAAGAGAAAAAAATATCGTTAATACTGGTCTGGCACTCTTCATCAACGCAAATATAAATATACATTATATAGAAAACAAGTTGGGAGGTGTGATATTACATTAGGGGTTATTCGGCAAAATAATAATAAATGATAAAATGTAGATCGTGCTGTTATACTTGTTTTCGATCTCCTATTTTGCCCATTGCATAATTAATGCTATCAGATAATGTTGAGGTATTTGTAATTTCACTATCTAAAATATCTTCCGAAGCAGAGGTAATAATATAAGTGCGTTTCCATGGCCTCAACTATTTCTTCAATAAAAAGATCATAAAATAACTGAATATTAATACAAACGAAATAGTATGAAGGATAGAATTCTGTATTTTCGTTATTAATTAGAATGGAATTATTAAGTGTTTGAACATTTTTCGATTTAAGCTACTAGAAATGAATGAAATAACAAAATTATTTAATGTGAAATACCCTATTGTTCAAGGGGGAATGATATGGTGTAGTGGATGGGAATTAGCAAGTGCAGTAAGTAATGCAGGTGGTTTAGGTATAATTGGTTCCGGGTCTATGTACCCTGATGTTCTAAAAGAGCATATTGTAAAATGCAAAAACGCTACGGACAAACCTTTTGCGGTGAATTTACCCATGTTATATCCTGATATAGAAAAACATGTTGAAACCATAATCGAATTGAATGTTCCAATTGTTTTTACTTCAGCAGGTAATCCTAAAATTTGGACGAAGCACCTACAAGAGCATGGAATTATAGTAGTGCATGTTGTTTCAAGTGTAAAGTTTGCATTGAAAGCAGAAGCTGCAGGTGTTGATGCACTGGTAGCAGAAGGTTTTGAAGCAGGTGGACACAATGGAAGGGATGAAACAACTACCCTTTGTTTGATACCAATGGTTGTGAATAAAGTTAATGTCCCAGTAATTGCTGCCGGAGGAGTTGGTTCCGGCCATTCAATGTTAGCCTGTATGATGCTTGGTGCAGATGGTGTTCAAATGGGATCTCGATTTGTTGCTTCTGAAGAGTCTTCTGCCCACATTGACTTCAAAAATGAAGTGGTAAAATCGCAAGAAGGAGATACCATGTTGACTTTAAAAGAAATAACTCCGGTTCGCTTGATTAAAAATCAATTTTACGCTAGAATTGAAGCAAAATATAATGAAGGTGCTTCAATTGAAGAACTGAAAACTCTGTTAGGTAGGGGAAGAGCTAAGAAAGGCATGTTTGAAGGAGATTTGAAAGAAGGAGAGTTAGAAATTGGACAGGTTTCCGGTAATTTAAATGATATAAAACCTGCGGGTGAAATTGTAGAATCAGTTATGCAGGAGTTTTATTTGGCTAAAGAGGAAATAAACGAGAATAATCGCTTTAAAATATAGGAAAAGGAGAATGATAAAATTTGAAAAATTTACCTTAGAGAATGGATTAACAGTGATAGTTCATGAAGATAAATCTACTCCAATTGTAGCTTTTAATATTTTATATGATGTTGGAGCGAGAGATGAAGATGAGAGCAAAACGGGCTTTGCTCATTTATTTGAGCATCTAATGTTTGGAGGATCATCGAATATTCCAAATTTTGATAGCCCATTGCAACATGCAGGAGGCAGCAGCAATGCTTTTACTTCCAATGATGTTACGAATTATTATGATACACTTCCAGTTCAAAACCTAGAAACTGCATTTTGGCTAGAGTCAGATCGGTTAAATAAATTAGCTTTTACGGACAAAAGCCTTGAAGTTCAAAGGAGTGTCGTAATTGAAGAGTTTAAGCAAAATTATTTGAATCAACCTTATGGTGATGTTTGGTTGTTATTAAGACCATTAGCTTATAAAGATCATCCATACAAATGGGCTACTATTGGTAAAGAAATTAAGCACATTGAAGATGCTACAATGGAGGATGTAAAAACATTTTTTTATAAACATTATACACCTCAAAATGGAATCTTATGCGTAGCAGGAAACGTAACTTTCGAGCAAGTAAAAGAACTTTCTCAAAAATGGTTTGGTCCAATTGAGACTAGAGAGAAATATGTTAGAGAATTGCCTGTTGAGCCAAAACAGACGGAATTACGAAAGCTGGAGGTAGAACGAGATGTTCCAAGTGATGCTCTGTATATGACTTTTCACATGGCTAGTCGAATGGATAAAAGATTTTATTTGGCCGACATGTTATCGGATTTATTGTCTAGAGGGAAATCTTCTCGATTTACAAAACGATTAGTTTTGGAAAAACATTTGTTTACTGAGTTAGATGCTTTCATATTAGGTAGTTCTGATTCTGGATTATTTGTCGTAAGTGGCAAGCCAAAGGAAGGGGTTTCATTGGAAGAAGCATATGCAGAAGTTCGTTTGGAACTAGAAATTTTACAAAAAGAATTAGTAACTGAATACGAGCTTCAGAAAATCAAAAATAAAATAGAATCAGTTAATGTTTTTGGAGAAATGAGTGTTTTAAACAAAGCAATGAACCTATGTTCATACGAATTGCTTGGCGATGCAGGGATGATCAATCAGCAAATGGATAATTACACAGGTATAACACCAAGCGATTTACAAGAAGAGGCAATGGAAATTTTTAAAGAAGAAAACTGTAGTGTGTTATTTTATAAAGCGAGGAAATAATGTTAGATAGAATTACAGCACCAGAGATAAAGAAAACAGGAAAGGTTTCTTACATTGAACCTGAAATTAGAACGTTAAGTAATGGAATGAAAGTTCTAGGATTTAATATTGGAAGTCAAGAGGTTATTCAATTGGAATTCAATTTTTATTCTGGGTCTAAATATCAAGATAAGAGCCTAATAGCGGGATATGTGAGTAAAATGATAGGAGAGGCCTCGTCCAATTATTCTCCCGGAGAAATAATGGATAAGATTGATTATTACGGTTCTTTTCTGCAGTCCGGATCTGATAGAGATATGTCTCATATTACTTTGTTTACTATTCAAAAACAATTAAAACATGTATTACCAGTTTTTGCCGAAGCACTTTCAAACCCTACTTTTCCTGAAAGAGAATTGAGTATTCACTTAAAAAATGGGAAACAAAATTATAAAGTCGAAAATGAAAAGGTAGGGTACAGGTGTCGCCAACTTTTCACAGAATTACTATTCAAAAATCATGCTTATGGAAAGCTTGCTGATGAAGCTGCTTACGATGAAGTAGAAGCTGGTATGTTGATTGATTTTCATAGGAGAATGTATTCTGCAAGTAATGGATTAATTGTAGTTGCAGGAAAATTTGATGATTCTTTATACAGTCAGCTTGAAAAGGAATTTGGGGATATTCCTATTGGTGAAAATAAAAGAAGTTCGCAAAAAGTGATAACGTCAAAGGCAGAAAAAGTTTATGAACAGAAGCTAGGAGCAATTCAATCAGGGATAAGAATTGGAAAAGTATTAGATTTAGAATATGGTTCAGATGAGTTTTTCAAACTACAAATTTTGAATACGGTTTTGGGGGGGTATTTTGGGTCTCGTTTAATGTCTAATATTAGAGAAGATAAAGGATATACTTATGGAATTGGTTCTGCAATTGCGTCATTGGAAGATGCAGTGTTCTTTTTTCTTTCAACAGAAGTTGGAGCAGACGTAACCAAGGAAGCTCTCAAAGAGGTGTATTTTGAATTGGATAGATTGCGTCATGAGTTGGTTTCTGAAGAAGAATTAGGTATGGTTAAAAATTATATGCTAGGATCTATGTTAAAAAGCTCTGATGGGCCATTTTCAATGGCGGATAAATATAAATCTGTTTATTTTAATGGTGAAGATTTAAGTTTTTACGATCACTACATTTCAATGATAAATAATGTGACATCAGAGGAATTACTTGTTATTGCTAAAAAATATTTTGACCCAAAGGAAATGTTGGAAGTTGTTGTTGGTAAAAAGTAAACAGTATTCAAACAACCTTTCAGAATCAAAAGTGTTTTAATTTATAACATTTACTCTATAACTGCGTTATAGAAGTCACAAATTGTTTTGAGAATAGAAAAACATATTCGTAATAGAGCTGCCGGAATGGAAGAATTGAAACGCTTTATTTCGGTAATTTTCTTTATAGTGGTTTCATTTATGTCTTTTGGACAAGTGGCTTCTCCTGAAGTAAAGTGTCTTGCAATTGACGCTGCTGGTGATGTTACTGTTACTTGGGTTCCAGCTAGCGATCCGACGGGTGTTTTTATAGAGTACAGGGTCTATGCAGATAATGGAGGAGGTTTTGTTCAGGTAGGAACCGAATCTGTTTTGGGTGTAAGTTCTTTTAATCACCTGGGTGCAAATGCAAATGCCAACTCCATAAAATACGTAGTAACAAGTTTTTCTACAGCAGAATCTGTATCACAAGACACGTTATCAACTATTTTTTTATCGGTTAATAACCCGGGAGATGGAACTGCTTTACTAATTTGGAATGCAATGTCAACTCCTGCATTAATTACTTCAAGCAATTGGTATATGATTTATCAGGAATATCCTACAAATGTATGGACATTGATTGATTCTACTCAATACGGAGCCGAAATTTACCGAGATACAATAATGTTATGTAATGAAACAATAAACTACAGGATTGAGCTAGCAGATAATTCGGGTTGTAATTCAGTTTCTAATATTGACGGCGATATACTTCAAGATTTGATACCGCCAGATGCTCCAGTTATTGATTGGGTGACAGTTGATACGGCTAATGGCGATGCCGTAATTAATTGGACTGAAAGTAATGCGGTTGATGCTTCTGGATATATAATTTTAGAGTTTATTTCTGGCGGTTGGATAATTATAGATACAGTTTACGGATATACCAATACGAATTATACTAACATAAATGCTTTTGTTGATTTTCAAGCAGAGAATTATGGAGTCGCTGCTTTTGATAGTTGTTCCAATACGAGTCCGATGGGAATTCCTCAGAACTCTATATATGCCTCGACATCCTTAGATATTTGTGAAAAGGAAGTCACCATTACTTGGAACGCCTACCAAAATTGGGACACAGGAGTGCTTCGATATGAAGTATACGCATCTAGCGGAGGAGCATATTCTCTAATTAGCTCATTAGGGGGTTCAGTAACATCATATGTTCATACGGGAGTTCTTGCCAATACATTATATTGCTATGTAATAAGAGCTGTGAATGTAGGGGAGACATCCAGTTCTATTTCCAATAAGGTATGTCGATTTGTAAACCAACCACCTTCACCTCAATTTGCTTATCTGCAAACAGCTACCGTGGTTAGCGACGATGAAATAGAGGTTCGTTTTCACCCTGATGTTTCTGCTGTTGTAAATTCTTACACACTAGAAAGAACGGATAATTTAGCGAATCCGTTTGATGTTGTTTCTGTGTCGACAGGCGGTGGAGATCCAATTGTCTTTGCTGATTATGATGTAAACGCTGATAATCAAAGTTATTATTATCAAGTTGTATTGGAGGATAGTTGTGGCAGAAGTTCTTTGATTTCTAATATAGGAAGGTCTATTCTATTAACCGTTACCGAAAATAAAACAACTTTAGTGAATCTTTTACAATGGACTAAATACGAAAATTGGGATGGAAGTATTATGGGGTATAGAATTTATCGTTCTGTAAATGGAGTTTATGATTCAAACCCGGTTGCAACGGTTCCTTCCAGTCAATCATTTTATCAAGATAATATAGAGGGTATGGTAACGAACAAAATTAGTGGTGAATTTTGCTATTATTTAGAGGCAGTTGAAAATATCAATAATTACGGAATAGCAGAAACTAGTTTCTCTAATAGAACTTGTGTAAATCATGATCCAATTGTTTATGTTCCCAATGGTCTTTTCATTGGTGGGAGAAATAATACTTGGAAGCCTATAGTGAGTTTAATAGATTTCAATTCCTACGATCTTAAAGTGCTTGGAAGACAAGGACACGTTGTTTTTAGCTCTACTGATGCAAATCAAGAGTGGGATGGCAGCTATAAAGGGGAGTATGTCCCAATTGATGTCTATGTTTATCAATTAACCTTTATGGATGCAGAAGGTCAGTTTTACGAATATAGTGGCCATATTACTGTGGTCAGATAGTTACTTCCATGGGGTAGCTAATTTTTTATTGGCACTCTTTCATTAAATACAATTACAGTTTTTTTCTTGCATTTATTGTGAGACTATCTAAAAACAGTTACCGACCCAGACTTCATAATCCCATTAATTTCAACCACGAAGAAATAAGTCCCTTCCGGCACCGCTAGGCCAACATTTGTATATCCGTCCCATTTAGTGTTCCCTCCTGTAGAAATAAATATTATCTGTCCCCACCGATTGTATATTTTTAGATCTGAGCATTTATTTAATTCTCCGGCAACCTCTACGGCAAAAATATCGTTTTCTCCATCTCCATTTGGAGTAAATACGTTTGGAATAAAAATGTCAAAGTAATCATCAAAATCTAAAGCAGTTCCAGAAAATGCAGTGTTGTCAATACATCCATTTGTATTAGTAACGATTAATGCCGCTGTAAAATCTTCTCCGTAAGGGAAAGCATAAGTTGGGCTTTCATCAGTACTTGCTCCTCCATCTCCAAATAGCCAATCAAAGCTAAATCCATCAGTAGATGTGTTGGTAAATTTTACAACAATGCCTTCGCAACCCGCTTCAATTTCAGGTGTGAAGGAAGCAATAGGAACACTCAGTACCGTAATTATGACCGAATCTTGATCTGTACAACCTTGTACATCGGACACAGATACGTAGTAGGTTATATCTTCTTGTGCAGATGAGTAAGGATTTGCAATGTTTGGATTTGATAAATAGGTGCTAGGAGTCCAGGTATAAGTATTTCCAATTGACCCAAAAACATCCAATTGGACACTGTCTTCTGAGCAAATTGTTTGATCTGATATGGCTTCAATTATAAATACATTAACAATAACAGAGTCTGTGTTTATACAGGTGTTGGAATCCGTAACGGTTACAATAAATTCCATAGTGGTATCTGTTATTGCATTTGGATTAAAAATTAGATTATCATCTAAAAAGACTCCATTTGTCCAGCTATAAGATTGGCCTCCTGAGGCAGTTAATTGAGCAGTATCACCAATACAAATATTAGCATCACTTCCTGCGCTTGCTCCTGGAAGAGGGTTAATAATTACAGAAACTGTATCAGAATTAATGCATCCATTATTATCTGTTCCAATTACAATATATTCTGCAGTATCATTTATAATAACAGTAGGGTTGAAGCTCGTATCGCTTGAAAGTCCTGTTTCTGGACTCCATAAATAGGTATCTCCTCCGGTAACTAATAATTGAGTTGTATCTCCAATGCAAATTTGTATATCACTTCCTGCACTAATATTGGGGAGATTGTTAATAGTTACTAGCACAGTATCGGTATCCGTACATCCGTTAATGTCTGTAATTAATACGGAATAATTTGTTGTTACCGTTGAAGTGGCCCATGGGTCTGCAATATTCGGGTCACTTAAATCGTTACTCGGCGCCCAAAAATAGGTGGCGCCACCGGTAGCATTTAATTGTGTAGAGTCACCATTACAAATGGTTACATCTGCTACCGCATCACCAATAGGTAATTCGTTAACTGTAACCACAATAGAGTCTGACTGAATACATCCGTTAGTATCGGTTACAGTTGCAATGTATTCCGTAGTTATTATTGGAAATGCTTGTGTAATATCATTTAATGAATTGGATAAGCTATCTGTGGGTGACCAACTATAGTTTAAACCGCCAGTTGCTGTCAAAGTGGTTGTGTCTCCAAAACAAATAGCAACATCATTTCCTGCAAAAGCACTTGGTAGAGGATTTACGATTACGGAAATAGTATCAGAATTTGCACAACCATTTATGTCGGTCGCATTAACTATGTATTCCGTTGTGTCTATCGGAAACGCTAAAGGGTTGGCAATTGTGTCGTCAGTTAAGGTAATGCTGGGTGTCCACAAATAACTTACACCTCCGCTAGCTAGCAGTTGTGCTGAATCCGTAATACAGATTTGGACATCATTTCCAGCATCAATAATAGGGGGTAAATTTACATTTACGATAACAGAATCCAAACCAGAACAAGTGTCATTTGTGGTTATAACATAAAATGTAGTTGTTACCGACGGAAATACATTGGGGTTTGACACAGAGGGGTCTACGATTAAACTTGCTGGAGCCCATGCGTATGTC
>Ga0209223_10002741_pt1 | contig 17313 bp, 17 predicted proteins | sample COG_06_FD_184750 | JGI IMG/M metagenome (GOLD analysis project Ga0209223, IMG submission 184750) | Pelagic Microbial community sample from North Sea - COGITO 998_met_06 (SPAdes) (version 2) | ecosystem: Environmental > Aquatic > Marine > Neritic zone/Coastal water | place: Helgoland, sampling...
GCAGACAATCCTGCCGAATTTTTTCTAAAAACTTTGCGGTAGTCGTCTACCCATCCAATTACACCGTAAAGCAAGGTAACCAATAGAGTCACCCATACATAATGATTCGATAGATCAGACCATAACAATGTGCTCAGTGCGATGCTAACAAGAATCAACACGCCTCCCATCGTAGGTGTGCCAGCCTTACTAAGGTGGGTCTGCGGGCCATCGTCACGTACGACTTGCCCGATTTGGTAATAGTTCAAGCGCCGAATCAAAGTAGGACCAATTAGCAAAGAGATACCAAGCGCCGTCAAGATGCTAAAAATTCCGCGTACGGTAATGTACTGAAGAACAGAAAAGCTATTATCGAATTGGATTAAGTAGTCTGACAACCAAACTAGCATTGTGTTTCTCCGTCAATCTTGAGAGCCGTGACAACCTCATCCATCTTTGCGCCACGAGAACCTTTAATAAGAACGGTCAGATCTGGATGCGTGACATCAATTAACGCCTCTATGAGTTCTTCTTTGTTCTCGAAATACCTACCTTTGCCCGCATAAGCATCGATGGCCAGCTTAGATTTCTCACCGGTTGCCCAAAGCGCATCGATTCCTGCATCTGCAGCATTTACGCCAATGCTGCGATGCGCTGAATCAGTATCGATACCGAGTTCTTTCATATCACCCATCACTAAAATTTTCGGACCAGGCAATCTCGACAAGACATCGATAGCAGCAGAGAAAGATTCCGGGCTCGCGTTGTAGCTATCATCGATCAAATAACACCCGTTCATTCCTAAAAGCCGGGAAAGCCGACCCGGTACTGGATTCAATTTCGCCAAACCCTCTGCAATATCTGTCAGACTAGCGCCTGCTTCCATAGCTACAGCCGACGCTGCAATGGCATTTAGAATATTGTGCTTACCAAGAAAGCGTATGCTCAGTGCTTGCTCACCTTTAGGCGTATGTAGGTTGAAACTACTTGTTCCGTCGTCCTGCCCCACAAGCTGTGATGCAAAATATTGCGCGTCGCCTGCTATATTTACATAGCTAAATCGCACGTTTCGTTTCCCTGCTGCTCGTGCTGACCAATCCTCAACATAGTAATCGTCTGCGTTTAACACCATAACGCCATCTCTCTTCAAACCATCGATGATTTCACCTTTCGCAGTTGCTATCCCCTGCAAAGAACCAAATCCCTCTATATGAGCAGGGCTAGCGTTGGTGATAAGAGCAATATCCGGCTCGGCCACTGCTACGCTGAATGCAATTTCAGCAGCAGCATTTGCCCCCATCTCGATAACAGCATATTCATGCTGTTCTTCGAGCCTTAGCAATGTGAGTGGAACTCCAATCGTGTTATTGAGATTTGCCTCGGTCGCAAGACAATCTGCTGAATTATTCAGAATTGAGCTGAGCATTTCCTTTACAGTAGTTTTCCCCTGGCTACCTGTAAGTGCAATTATTTTTGCAGTACTACGCTGACGATTCATACCTGCCAACTTGGCGAGCGCCGCATGGGTATCAGTCACTTTCAATGCTGGCAATTGCAATGTAACCTGCCTCGATATCACAGCTGAACCGGCGCCTGCACGCTGGGCTTCATCGATGAAATTATTGCCATCGAAATTCTTCCCAACCAAAGCCAGATAAAGATCACCGCTCTGAAGCAGTCGAGTGTCTGTAGAAACGCTTGAAAAAATCACGTCGTCACCTAGCAATTCGCCACCTAATTCTTGAGCTAACAAGGACAATGTCATGTTGCCGATCAACGCACCCGCTCCACTACTTCTTTTCTCTAGCTTGTAAAGCCAACCGAACTTGGCTGGCGTCACTGAAAATTAATCTACTGCCACCCACATCCTGATAAGTCTCGTGGCCTTTGCCGGCAACCACAACCACGTCTCCAGATTCCGCATTCGCGATAGCATAGGCGATAGCCTTCTCCCTATCGCGCTCAATGACAGCCTCTTCAGGCTTGTTCATGCCACTGAGGATATGCTGAACTATATCATCGCCCTTTTCGTTTCGAGGATTATCGTCTGTAATGATTAAGCGGTCGGCGAAGGTTTCGGCAACTTCTCCCATGATGGGCCTCTTCCCCTTATCTCTATTACCACCACACCCAAACACGCACCAAATATTTCCGCTGAAGTGATCCCTGAGCCCCTTTAGGGCACTGCGCAAACCGTCAGGAGTATGCGCATAATCAACCACCGCCGTTATCTCTTCGAAGTCGCCAATTATTTCCATGCGGCCATCGACCGAACTTAGCCCAGATACGAGTTCGCAAAGCTGCGCAATATCGAGAGTTTTTTTCTTCGGCAGATAATTGATCAGCGTGGTGATCACCGCCAATAAATTACTCACATTAAAGTAGCCGAATAATTTCCCCTTTACGGTGCCAGCGCCAATCGGCGTTACCAGTCGAGCCTCGAATCCTTGCCGTGTTAGCGACAAAGATTCGGCATAGACAGTCGCCGCAGAATTCTTAAGGCTGTAGGTGTAGATATCCACACTAGGCGCTATCGCGTTTATGATCGACAAGGCATAGGGATCATCGAGATTCACAATCGCTTGGCTTAGCCCTTCACTGGTAAATAATTTTTTCTTGTTGTTGCCGTAGGCTTCCATGCTTTCATGGTAGTCGAGGTGATCACGCGTGAGATTCGTAAATATCGCCGTATCAAACTTAACTGCCTTTACTCGTCTTTGATGCAAGCCAACAGAGGAGACTTCCATTACCACAGGATCGATTCCACTCTGAGCCATCTCTGCCAATGCCATTTGCGTGAAGACGGGATCTGGCGTGGTAAGTTGGGTTTCTTTTAGTTCGCCGTAAATCCCATAGCCAAGAGTGCCCATCGTTCCACAACTAAAGCCAGTGTCGGCAAGCGCCTGTGCAATAAACTGACTACAGCTTGTCTTGCCATTAGTGCCGGTAATGCCTATGACACTTAATCGCCGACTAGGATGAGAATAGAACCTGGCAGCAATCTCCCCCAGCTTGGCAGACAAATTGTCGATAGCTATTACGGCAACATCCTTGATAAGCCGAACGCCCTGCCATTCACCGCCGGACTCTGCTAATACGGCAGCAACACCCATCTCAATTGCCTCATCGATATAGTCTCGCGCATCGTGATTGTTACCAAAACAGGCAAGGAAAAGATCACCTTTTCTTAGCAGGCGGCTATCCATTTGAATACCAGTGGCAATTATATTTACGCTTTGAGGAACTGGATCGGGCAAGCTCACCAGGCCATTTATAAGATCGAGTAAGACGCCGTTTGAATTCAATTGTTCTGCCGTATTCATTTTAGAGTAAGCTCAACTCCTTGGATGCGTCTTCCGGTAAATTGTCCGGAGCGATATTCAAAATCCTCATGGCACCAGAGGCGACTCGGGAAAATACCGGCGCCGCAACTTGACCGCCGTAGTGCTCGTCACCCTTCGGTTCGTAGACTATAACCACGATAACTAGCTTCGGATCACTCGCAGGCACAAGGCCTACGAAAAGTGAGTTGTGTAAATTTTCTTCGTAGCCGTATTCGCCAACCACGTGCACGGTTCCAGTCTTACCCGCAACCTTATAGAAAGGTACTCTCGCATCGCGAGCAGATCCACCGCGCTCCGGATCGACAACTGATTCCAGCATCGCTAACACCTGATGACTGATCGTCTTGTCAATAACTTGTTCTCGATGCAAAGCCTGCACGCTAGCGTCGTCTAATTTCAACAAAGAAACCGGTTTCCTAAAACCATCATCGGCGATGACAGAATAGGCCTGGGCGAGTTGCAATGCTGTCGTTGAAAGTCCGTAGCCGAAAGAGAAGGTTGCAGTCTCGATACGACTCCAACTGCGATGGCTTGGTAACACCCCACCTTGCTCGCCTGGAAAAGCTGTACCGGACACTTGGCCCATGCCTACTCGTTCTAACACATTTCGAATCGCATCCGGCCCAATTTCGAAAGCGATTTTTGTCGCACCAATATTGCTGGACTTGGTAATAACCCTAGTAAGATCTAAGGTGCCATAATTAACAATGTCCTGAACCTCATTGCCATCAACCATCATCCAGCCGGGGCTTGTCTCTATCACAGTGTCTGGCGTATACATACCAGATTCCAATGCGGCAATTACAGTAAATGCTTTGATCGGCGACCCGGGCTCGAATACATCGGTAATTGCACGATTACGTAAAACGCTAAAATCGTTAAGATTTTTCCGATTGTGCGGATTGTAAGAAGGCTGATTCGCCATTGCCAACACTTCGCCGGTATCTACGTCCAATACCACGATAGAAGCAGACTTCGCACGACGCGTCACAAACTCTGCCTTTAATTCTTTATAAGCCAAGTTTTGCAAACGAAAATCAATGCTCAACTCGAGATTCTTGCCCGGCTGCGCCGTTTGAATAGTATTCAGTTCTTCGATGATGTGGCCACGTCTATCTTTTATGACCTGCCGTCTTCCAGGCACACCCTTTAGCCACTTTTCGTAACTAAGCTCTAAACCTTCCTGCCCAACATCATCGACATTGCTGAAACCGACTAGATGAGCGGCCACCTCGCCCTGCGGGTAGAATCTTTGGTATTCCTGTTGTCCATAAACACCGTCGATGTCTAGAGCTAGAATTCTTTCAGCCTCAGCAGGTGCCTGGCGTCTTTTGACATAGAGAAATTCTTGACGACTGTTCCTCTCAATAGAAGCAAGCAGAGCATCAGAATCTAACCCCAATTCCATTGCTAAGCGCTCGATCTCGGAATGTTGATCGCCAATTTCCTGAGGATTCACCCAGATCGACTTGACCGGCGAACTCACCGCCAAAGGTTCACCATTTCTATCCGAAATCAATCCTCGATTCGCGACCAGAGGTACCGTGCGGATTGTTCGAATATCACCCTGGCTCTGCAAGAAGTCGCGTTCAACGATATGCAACGCGCTCACCTTCCAACCAATGGCCAGCACGCAAAGAAACATAAGGAATAGCACTAGGAGCAGTCGCCACTGCTCTTTAAATGACGCTAATTTAGCGCCGCTCATGATTCACCATTACAATTTTGGCAATATCAGGCACTTCCATCTGTAGTTGCTCGAATGCTTTCTGCTCTATTCGACCTTCAACACCGAACGTACTCTGCTCTATTAGGAGCTGACCCCACTCCACTTCCAAACCGTTCGCCTGATCACGCAGCACTTGAAGCTCATTGAAAGCAAATCGGTTTTCATGGGTTGTAGCTACTACCGATAAGCCAGCGACTAGCACGAGCGTCAGAGTAGCGAATAAGCCGAAGGTGGCCCGAGTTCTTACACCCGCCCACTCTAAAACAGAGAGTTCTTTCGATACTAGGTCGCTCGCCTTTCTATTCTTTTTTATGCTCATATTTCACCATCTGTCAGGTATAGCTTATTAAGCTATCTTCTGTGCAACTCGCATCACCGCGCTTCTTGACCTTGAGTTTCGGTCCACCTCGAGCGCGCTAGCCTTGATTCTCTTTCCTATCGGATTTAATTTCGGGCTTAACATATCCTGAGGTATGGGTAGACCTCTTGGATAGTTATCTCCTTTAGCCTGCTTCGCAATAAACCTCTTAACCATTCGATCCTCTAAGGAATGGAAGCTGATAACAACAAGCCGGCCTCCCACCTTAAGCATCTTCAAGGCCTGCTCTAAGCCTCGCTCTAACTCGCCTAGTTCGTCGTTGATGAAAATGCGAATCCCCTGAAACGCCCTCGTAGCCGGATGTTTATCTCGCTCCCATGCTGGGTTTGCTTCTTTGATTATCTCCGCCAGCTCAGCTGTTCTGGTAATGCGTTTCTCTGTACGCTCAAGAATGACGCGGCGCGCCATGCGTCTGGAATGACGCTCTTCACCGTATTGATACAGCACGTCAGCTATCTCAGCCTCTCCTGCACTATTGATCCATTGCTCAGCGCTCTGCCCCGTCTCTGGGTTCATACGCATATCAAGTGGACCATCGCGCAGAAAACTAAATCCTCTCTCTGCGTTGTCTAGCTGCGGGGAGGAAACACCCAGATCGAACAAGATACCGTCAACTCCATCACTCAGCCCTCGGGCAGTTAACTGCGCTTGTATGTCGCCGAATGGAGCATGAGCAATCTGCAAACGCGCATCTTTCTCTCTGATTTGGGTCGCAACTTCTATCGCCTCAGGATCTTTGTCGAAGATAAGTAGACTACCTTTCGCTCCTAAGTTCTCAAGAATTAACCGGCTATGGCCTCCTCTCCCAAACGTTGCATCTACATAGCAACCGTCTTCACGGATCGAAAGTGCATCGATAGCTTCTGCAATCAATACTGTTTCGTGAGTTGACTTGCCGCTCATGATTTCAACCTAGAGCGCCAAGGACCGCAGTTTTTCCGGCAGCTCTCCTTCTGTTGTCGTTGTTGATTCCGTTAGCCACTGATCGCGTTGCCGGTTCCAGTTATCCTGGCTCCAGATCTCTAGCTTCTTGCCCTGACCAATTAGGCACACGTGCTTTTCTAGCTGCGCATATTGGCGCAGCTCTTGCGCAAGCAAAATACGACCGCTGCCGTCTAGTTCCAAATCATTGGCATGACCGATGAGCAGGTGTTTGACACGCTGGGACATTGGATCGAAACTGGAGAGGGATTCTATTTGACGTTCAATTTGCTCCCACTCGGAAAGCGGATAGAGCAAAAGACAACGGTGGTTCGTGTCGATAGTAACGACTAGATGCCCCGAGCAGTGCTCTGTGAGCTGCTCACGGTAACGCGAAGGCATGGCCATGCGACCTTTAGCATCTAAGTTGATAGTATTTATGCCGCGAAACACGTGTTGCCCCCATTATTGTGGAAAGAAACTGTCGCGGGATCCTATCTTTTAATTCCCACTAATCGACAATTTTTTCCACTTTTCGCCACAAAGAAACACTATAGAGGCACTATTGCGCCCACGCAAGCCTTATTTGTCTGATATTTATAAGGAAAGCGCGGGAACTTGCCGTTAAAAGCGGGGAAAACACTGCTGAATCACCTTAATAGAAAGCTATATTCTGATTTAATACAGCTCAATAGCACTCCTAATTAAAGTAAATTATTAAGAATTTTAGGTTTTTGCAAAAACGGGAAAATTAAAGCGAGCCAGCCTATAAGCCGGGTTCTGTCGAGGACAATTATTCATCTACGGCCTGTGTCGCCACAGGCCTCTAGCGGCCTACCCGAATCCAATGCGAGCAGCATCTGTGGATTCCTATTTGGCCTTGCTCCGAGTGGGGTTTACCTTGCCACGAACTGTTACCAGTCGCGCGGTGCGCTCTTACCGCACCTTTTCACCCTTACCCCATAGCCCGAAAGCTTTGTGGCGGTATACTTTCTGCTGCACTAGCCGTGGGTTTACACCCCCCAGGCGTTACCTGGCACCCTGCTCTATGGAGCCCGGACTTTCCTCTGTCGATTTCCTTGTAAATCGATAGTCGACAAACAAAGAGCTAAAGACAGCAATTGCCCGGCTGACTCGAGGCGAAGACTAAAGGAGAAACTCTCCGCTTACAACCGATATTCGCTGACAGTCTACCCCTCGCTCTCGGCAAGCTCCTTCAGTGCCGCCTCATACAGAAAATTCTTACGCGCACCGCTTATCTTGCTTGCCAGACTTACCGCCTTCTTCATTGAAACTTCTGACTTCAACAGCCGCACAATATCCATGGCCTGCTCATGCTTTTGCGCCTCCTCAAGCTGCTCATCGCAGCCCGCCACGATGACGACGAATTCACCCTTTTGTTGATTTACATCTGCGCCAAGCCACTCAACGCAAGCAGCCGCCGTGCCGAGAAAATGCGACTCGAACCGTTTTGTCAATTCTCGTCCGATAAATATCAAGCGTTGTTCTTCGAATGCCGCGCGCATATCCATAAGGCTTTCCATGATTCTGTGAGTCGACTCATAGAACACCATCGTGCGCTGCTCATCCGCTAAACCCGACAGCCTTTTCTGCCTCGCTGCCGACTTGCTGGGCAGAAAACCCTCGAAAGTAAACCTATCAGTGGCGAGTCCAGAAACACTTAGCGCTGACACCACTGCACTTGCACCAGGAATGGGAATAACAGAGAGCTTTTTCTGGCGCGCCAAGCTAACCAGTTTGTAGCCTGGGTCAGATATCAATGGTGTGCCCGCATCCGATATCAATGCAACCGAGCTGCCGGACTCCAGCTTATCAAGAATTCGATTGATCGCGCTGTCTGCGGAAAAATCGTGGTGGGAAACTACAGGAGTGTCGACTTGTATGCTCTGCAGCAACTTTTGACTGTGACGTGTATCTTCTGCAGCGATGAGATCCACTCCATTTAAGATCTCGATCGCCCGCCTAGAAATATCATCTAAATTTCCAATGGGCGTAGCAACAATATATAGCGTACCGGAATCACTCATTGGCTAAGTTTCTCAATCAACTTATCTCTTTAGCGAGTATCATTTGGGAAACTACTATAGCGAATAAATTGCTGTCCCTAGTGAACTGTATTAGTCTTTAAAAACCAGCGCACAACTTAGCAGACAAAACCCTCTAGACAAAGATGAAATTGGCCCCTATGCGTAAAGCAAAAATGCTACTGCTATTTATTGTTTTGCAAGCATGCGTCTCGACCACCAATACCCCCGAGCAATCCGCGCCAGATTTTGATCCACAAAATGCCACGATAGATGAGCTGCTTCGAGCGGCAGAGAATACGGTAGGTGTTGAATCTACTGAATTGCGTGTTCTGGCACTAGAGGCATTAATTGAAGAAGGCAGCCTCGATCGAGCCGCGCGGCAATCGGCGCGTCTAAATAATCTGGAAAACTATCCCGAACAGCTGCAGCTACGCGCATCCTTATTGCAGGCAAGACTTGCGCTTAGCACTGATCGAGTCGCAGATGCTTTAACCCTACTGTCAGCGACAGATACCGCCAGCTTGGAGAGTCGACCTGAGCTGCTGCAGGAATACCTGCTTCTACTCGGCACCGCCTATCAAAACAACGAGCAATACGAAGACGCACTGTCTGCCTATTTGCAGCTTGGTGACAACCAAAACAACCCAAGGGCAAACCTCGGCATCCACAATGAAATCTGGGGTGCCATCAACAGTTTCTCCTCAACACAGCTGAACAACTTCGCAGATACTGCAGACAATTATCAGTCACGAGGTTGGGTTGAGCTCGCGCGTGTCGTAACGTCACAGGCCTACAGCATACGCTCCCAGTTAGATGCCATCACCCAATGGCAAAGAATATGGAGCCAGCATCCTGCCGCCCAACAACTTCCATCACAACTAGAAAAGCTAGCACAGACCTGGGAGCAGCGACCAAAACACATCGCTCTCATACTCCCATTGCAAGACTCTGCCGGAAGGGCGATTCAGGAAGGCTTTCTGAGCGCCTACTATGCCGCTCTCGACGTCTCCCGGGATGTGCCCAAAATTTCAGTCTTCGATAGCAGCAATCAAACTACTGTATATCCAATCTATGATGCCGCCGTAGCCAGTGGTGCTGACCTCATAATCGGACCGCTTTACAAACAGCTAGTCAATCAACTGCAACTACTCGATGAATTACCTGTGCCTACCCTTGCTCTCAATTATGCCGATGAAAGCAACAACATTTCGATGAACCTCACTCAATTTGGACTCGCCCCCGAAGATGAAATTGAACAGGCAGTCAACTTAGCCTGGCACGCCGGACATAAAAATGCCGCAATACTTACCCCGCAATCTAGCGACTATGAGCGTCTACAGCAGGCGTTCATAAACAGCTGGACAAGCAGGGGCGGCAACTTAGTTTCACAATCGACGTTCAGTGGTGACAATGACTACGCTGATGTCATTAAGAGACTGATGGCTATAGATTCCAGCGAGTTGCGCAGAGACCGACTAGTTCAACTGCTGCCAAGGTCTAGCGTAGAATTCACGCCGCGACGCCGGGACGATATCGACTTCATTTTCCTAATCGCAAACCCACGAGAAGGCCGACAGATAAAACCTACCCTCGCCTTCTACTTCGCAGGCGACATACCCGTCTACGCTTTACCTTCCATCTATGATGGCCTAGATAACCAAAGCGCGAATCAGGATCTAAACGGCATTGTATTTACAGATGCACCCTGGATCTTGGCTAACTACGACCCCTTAAAATCCAATCCGGCATCTCGCCTGCGACCCGCTCAGGGGCCGGTGCAGCGCTTCCGGGCAATGGGCATAGACAGTTTTCGTCTGTATTCTCGTCTACAGCAATTTAACGAAGAAGACATTACCTCGCTGCCCGGCGCCACCGGCATCCTCAGCATGGATAGCGAAGGCCGCATTCACCGCCGCCTAGAAGTTGCTCGCTTCGTCAATGGCAAAGCCACATTGCAAGAAAACCCGGACGCTGCCTCAGACTAAGCCTCACGAGCGCATCCCAGAGGATTGGGATTATGCATTTTAGACGACTCATCAATAGCCAAGTCTTTGGGAAAGCTCAGGAATCTAAGGCCGCGCGCTATCTCCTGTCTCAGGGCCTGAAGCTGCTTTGCAGAAACTATCGATCTCGCCATGGTGAGATCGATCTAATCATGAGCGATTCCAACACCTTGGTATTCGTAGAGGTTCGCTATCGCCGCAGCGAGCATTTCGGCGGCGCATTAAACTCAGTAACACCGGTTAAACAAAAAAAGATTCGTCTTACTGCAGCGCACTATCTGCTATCTCATCCGCAACTGCAATCCAGCAACTGCCGCTTCGATGTGATAGGCCTAACACACGCATCTAAAGAGATGGCTCATACAGCGGAGCTTCGCTTTGATTGGATTAAAAATGCTTTTTACTGAAACTTTCACCCGCTATATCTAGTCATATTCACAGGCGGCAAAAGAAAGGGTCTCGAAACGGTAAATATTGGCGCACTAGCGGCCGATATGTAAGGATACTTTTTATTTCACGCGTTTTTTCACGAAGAGAATTACAGGATAATTATTTAGATGGAATTAGCAGACCGGATCGGCCAACATTTTCAAGACAGCATTGCCGTTAAGCAGCAATCACTTGAAGTTCTGATCGAACCTATTCATCGAGCCGGCGAGGCTATGGTGAATAGCCTACTCAACAACGGCAAGATACTGAGCTGCGGAAACGGAGGCTCGGCTGGTGATGCACAGCATTTCTCGGCGGAACTGTTAAACCGCTTTGAGAAGGAGCGCCCAGGACTGCCTGCAATGGCGCTAACAACGGATAGCTCAACCCTAACTGCAATAGCAAACGACTACAGTTATGAAGAGATCTTCTCAAAACAGGTAAGCGCATTAGGACAGCCAGGGGATGTATTGCTCGCCATTTCTACCAGTGGAAACTCCGCCAATGTTGCAGCCGCTATGAAGGCCGCGCAGGAGCGAGAGATGCTCTCGGTGGTGCTCAGTGGTAACGACGGAGGCACGATGGCGGTCCTGCTAGGGGATCAAGACGTTGAAATACGCGTACCTTCGAGACGAACTGCCCGCATACAAGAAGTTCACTTGGTAGTTATTCACTGCCTATGTGATTTTATTGATACTCAATTATTTGGAGGTGACGAATAATGACACTTACGTCTCTAAAAAAACTTTCACTGGTAGCCATAGCGCTTTTTATAACTTCCTGCACCACCATCTTAGTAGAGACTACAGGCGAGCAGGGAATTTCTGAAGACCCTACACAGAGAACTGCTGGCGCCCGCGTAGAAGATCAATCAATCGAAACCAAAGTGATCGTCAACATGAAATCACAGGTACCAGAATTTAGAAAAGCTAATTTCAATGTGATCAGCCATAACGGCGTGGTGCTATTGGTGGGTCAGGTCGCATCGAGCGAAATGAAGAACAAGGCGAGCGAAATTGCAAGCCAAGCCAGCAGCAAGATAAAACGCATCCATAATGAGCTAGAAGTTGCTGGCAAGACCAGCCTAATTGCGCGCAGCAACGATGCATGGGTAGCAACCAAGGTACGCACTCTCATGCTGACGAACAGTGGCATTCCATCCGGGCAGATTCGAGTGGTAGCAGAAAACGGGGCGGTCTATCTGATGGGCTTAATCGATCAGAGCAACGGTGACAATGCGGCGCGCTTAGCACGCAACATCTCTGGCGTGACCCGAGTGGTCAAGGTGTTCGAATACATCAACTAGGCACTGGACACCTTAACCCAATTTACTTAACGACTCTGAGTGAGGGTTTCTTTACTAGACTGGCTGGCTTAGAGTCCGCGCCTTTCCTTACCCCCGAATCATCTGTGCCCGTTGGACTTGGCGGCTTCGGCAGATTCGCCTCTGGATCGAAGATCATTCCCTGACCATTCTCTTTAGCGTAAATACCCATTACTGCCGAAATTGGCACATAAACTCGCTTGGGAATACCCGCAAAGCGGCCATCGAAATCGATAGCCTCGCTACGAATAAATAGACTCTGAACAGCTGAGGGAGAAATATTAAGGATGATCTGGCCATCCTTGACGTGCTCCTGCGGCACCTCGACATCATCAGCGAAGGCATTCACAAGAATATAGGGTGTGCAGCCGTTCTCTATGATCCAGTCGTAGAGCGCCCTAACTATATGCGGCCTGCTCGAACTCATGGTCATAGTGCGTGCCTCGCTCTCGGTGACGCCTAGACCATTTCTTTTTCTTGCTCGGAGAAGCTCGCTAGAATTGACTCTCGCTCGAACAGACGCTCTCGATATTCTAAGAGCGGTTTGGTCGTTTTGTTTTTTGGCAACTCTATGCCCATTATTGGAAGGCGCCAAAGAATTGGCGCAACACAGCAATCGACGATAGTGAATTCATCATTCATGAAGAACGGCTTCTCACCAAAAATTGGTGCAATAGAAAGCAGGCTTTCACGCAACTCCTTACGCGCCTTCTCGAGTGCTGCCGGCGTACCTTTTCCAGCCATTAGTGCATCGACCTTGCCACACCAGTCCTGCTTGATGCGGTAGATCCAGAGCCTACTCTCGGCTCGCGCTACTGGGTAGACAGGAAACAGTGGTGGATGAGGAAATCGCTCATCAAGATATTCCATCATGATGTCCGCTTCATACAGCACTAAATCTCTATCCACGAGAGTCGGCAATGTGTTGTACGGATTCAGGGAAGCCAGATCCTCGGGCTTGCTGTTGGGGTCCACGTCGATCGTCTCGACGGTCACACCCTTCTCTGCCAAAACGATTCTAACCCGATGGCTATAGTGACTCTTGCCATCGGAATAAAAAGTCATTGAAGATCTTTTTGCTACTACACCCATATCAATCCCTTTAATCCAGTCTATTCGTTTTTAATATTCTTGCCGACTACATTGAAGCCACGTTATACACGACATCACCAGACAAATTTTTGTTAATGGTAGTCCTTACTAAACTCTCTTCCTACTAACGTTGTTAGAACAAAGAGAATTCCAAGAAATACTAAAACCCAAATGCCAATCTCCTGGCGCTTGGATCGAATGGGCTCACCTACGTAGTACAGAAAATTCACCAGATCAGCAACCGTCGCATCAAACTCTGCTGGGGTTTGCGCGCCTGTTCCTTCAACATGCTGCAATTCACAGTGATCGGGATCGCCATGGGATTCGCAGATCACGTCGCCCTGTAACTCATGCAATACATTGGGCATGGCTACGTTGGCAAATATCTTATTGTTCGTACCAAAGATTTTCGTATCGTCCGCGTAGAAGCCCTTAAGGTAGCTATAAAGCCAATCAGGTTTTCGCACGCGGCCTACCAGCGTGAGATCGGGAGGCGCCGCTCCAAACCAGCCTTGAGAGTCTTCGTCCGCCATGGCATTTACGATCAGGTCTCCGATCAAGGAACCATCGAATATCAGGTTCTCTACAACTACTTGCTCGGGAATCTCTAAATCTTCGGCGGTTCTCGCATAACGCGCATAGCCCAGCTCATGGCAACTTGAACAGTAGTTCATGTAGGTTTTAAAGCCACGCTGTAGCGAGCCTTTATCATCGAAGTCAGTCTCAACATGTTCGAGGTCGACATTCGCCTCAGCAGCTGAAGCTGTACTGGTTAACATCAACGGTACGACTACCAAGAATATAAGCAGCAGAATAGATCCGATTAGCTGCGGAATCGTGATGAAACGCCCCGTTACTCTTTCCGGAGGCTGCGCTGTCTTCTCCTTGCGCGTATACCAAGGCATAGCTAAGAAGAACGCAAAGTAGACAACCGTCATAAGCTGCGCGAGCAAAGTCTTACCTGGGCTCACTGACTGTGTACCAAGCACGCCCAGAACAAGAAACGAGACCACGAACAGTAACAGTGCAACGCGACTATAGGTTCCCTTATATCGCATGGACCTAACCGGACTCTTATCCAGCCAAGGCAGTACGAAGAGAATCGCGATAGCACCAAACATAACTAACATTCCCCAGAACTTCGCATCTATCCCAAACAAGGGATAAGTCACTGCGCGTAGCATCGAATAGAACGGGGTAAAGTACCATACTGGCGGCACGTGCTCAGGCGTCTTAAGCGAGTTCGCTTCCTGGAAGTTGGAGAGTTCTAGGAAGTAACCACCCATCTCTGGGGCGAAGAATACAATCGCACAGAACACGAATAAGAATAATACGACACCCGACAAATCATGGTACAGCGTGTAATAAGGATGAAAAGGAACGCCATCAAGAGGAATTCCATCTGGACCTTTGTTCTTCTTGATATCGATACCGTCTGGATTGTTCGAACCTACTTCATGAAGCGCAAGAAGGTGAAGTACGACCAGGGCAATCAACACGATCGGCAGTGCGACAACATGTAAAGCAAAGAATCGGTTCAGCGTAGCGCCGGAGATGAGATAGTCACCTCGAACCCACACCAATAAGTCGTCACCGATAACTGGAATGGCACCGGCTAAAGAGACAATAACATTCGCTCCCCAGTAGGACAGCTGGCCCCAAGGCAGCACGTAACCCATGAAGCCCTCCATCATCAATACGAGATAGATAGCCATGCCAAAAACCCAGATCAATTCTCTTGGTTTCTGATAAGAGCCGTACATTAGGCCACGAAACATATGTATGTAGACCACTACAAAGAATGCCGATGCTCCCGTCGAATGCAGGTAACGCAATAGCCATCCCCATTCCACGTCGCGCATGATATATTCGACCGAGGCAAATGCCGCTTCGGCGCTAGGTGTGTAATTCATGGTCAACCAAACACCAGTCAGCAGCTGAATGACTAGTACTACTAGTGAAAGTACGCCGAAATAATACCAGAAGTTAAAATTCTTAGGCGCGTAGTACTCACTCATATGAGTTTTCCAAGTACGCACGATAGGCAGTCTTGCATCAGTCCAGTCAACAAGACCGGTCATGGCACCCATAAATCGTCCCGGCTTTGCAGAATCTTTTGCGTTGTTTGTTGTATCGTTCATTACGCGTTGTCCTCATCTATACCAATTACGAGGACATCGTTTCCCTCGAAAGAGTAAGGTGGCACTTCCATGTTTCGAGAAGAAGGCGAACCACTGTAAACACGTCCTGCTAGGTCGAAACGCGAACCGTGACAAGGACAAAAGAATCCACCACGCCACTGCGAATCAAAAGGTTCTGGCTTAAGCTCGATATGAGGAGTGGGTGAACAGAACAGGTGTGGGCACAAGCCTACTAAAACCATGACATCGGGAGTGCGCGAACGGTATTCGTTCTGCGCATAACCTGGCTGTTCTGGCTCTTGGGAATCGGGGTCTGTCAAACGGCCTGGATCTTCATTCAAAGCACTCAACAATTCAGCTGATCGCTTGATAACGAAGATCGGCCGACCACGCCACGCGGGTATCGGACCTAACATTTCGCCGTCTTGCAGGCGAGAAATATCTATTCTAACTGGTGCGCCAGCAGCTCTTGCTTTGGCACTCGGGCTCCAAGATCCTACAAAAGGAACCGCGGCTCCTGCAACTCCGACGGCGCCCACAACCGAAGTTGATCCCACTAAAAACCGTCTACGGCCAGCGTTTTTACTGTCGTCATTCACCGTAAATTTCTCCTTGAGAACAAGCTTGTAAATTGATATGTCCCTGCATTTGAGGGATATGCGAATCATCGATCGCGAGTTTGAGCGATGCCGCCATGGCGGGTCGGCAAAGCGCGTGAATATTAGTCAATTTTGCTCTTTTTAGCAAGTGGCAGTGACGTCTAAATACTAGCTATATCATTGAAAGAAGGAGGGAAAAATATATTTTCAAAGACAAAAAAAACGCCGACTTCGAACACGAAATCGGCGTTTTTTTGATCGATAGTCTTAACGCTTTGAAAACTGCGGCTTCTTTCTCGCCTTGCGTAGACCGACTTTCTTTCGCTCAACTTCACGCGCATCACGTGTTACGAAGCCTGCCTTACGCAGTGTGGGCTTCAGCTCTTCGTCATACTGCATCAAAGCGCGAGTGATTCCGTGCCGGATAGCGCCGGCCTGGCCGAAACTACCACCGCCACGTACAGTAATCTTAATATCGAATTTCTCAACCATCTCCACCAGTTCTAGTGGCTGCTTGACGATCATACGAGCTACTTCACGACCGAAGTAACCTTCTAGAGTACGACTATTTATTGTAATCGCACCGCTACCGCTAGTTAGGAAGACTCTCGCTGTTGAGGTCTTGCGACGGCCAGTACCGTAATATTGAGTGCTAGACATGAATTAGGCGAACCCCTTTAAAGTTGAAGTGTCTGTGGTTGCTGCGCCCCGTGTGGGTGCTCAGTACCAGCGTAGACTTTGAGTTTCTTAAACATCGCTCGACCCAGAGGACTTTTAGGGAGCATACCTTTAACAGCTAATTGAACGACACGTTCTGGCGCTTTATCTAACAACTTCTCGAAGGGCATTGATTTCAATGCACCAGGGAAGCCGGAGTGGGAGTAATAAATCTTACCTTTTGCCTTATTGCCAGTTACCCTGACCTTGTCAGCATTGATAACAACGACGAAATCGCCAGTATCCACGTGAGCCGTGTATTCAGGCTTGTGCTTTCCGCGAAGGCGAGTCGCTATTTCAGTAGCCATCCGGCCTAGAGTCTGGCCTTCGGCATCTACAAGTAGCCATTTCTGGTCTACTTCATGAGGTTTTGCACTGTAAGTCTTCATTATTCTGTCATTAGGCTTTGCTTTAGGGAGCGCGAATACTACCGGAGCAATGTCCAATACTCAAGCGAATTTAGGCTCTGAATGTAGATTTTTCGTGGGCTGCACAATAGTTGCCGAACTATCGAATACAGACGCTCTCCAAGACTGCGACTGGATCACGATTTTATTGGCCGCGACGCCTTCCTTGTTCCCGCTAGCGCCTACTAATTTAGTGCCTAC
>Ga0209223_10002743_pt1 | contig 17309 bp, 19 predicted proteins | sample COG_06_FD_184750 | JGI IMG/M metagenome (GOLD analysis project Ga0209223, IMG submission 184750) | Pelagic Microbial community sample from North Sea - COGITO 998_met_06 (SPAdes) (version 2) | ecosystem: Environmental > Aquatic > Marine > Neritic zone/Coastal water | place: Helgoland, sampling...
AACTTGCAGTTTCATTTGATTTTATGACTATTAAATCAAGTTCATCTTTAATAAGGTTTTTAAAATTAAAACTATTGTCATAAATTTCAATTAATCTTCCAATTGAATTACCAAGTTTTAATTTACCATTATTAAGTTTTCTTAAATAACCATAATTTTCTAATGATTTAGATATTCTTGAAATTCTACTTTTATAACTTCCTGTTATATTTGAAATTTTAGTCACACTTAAAGTCTCATCTCTTTCTGTAAAACAATTTAATATTTCTAAAGCTTTGTTCACAGCTTCCACTCCATTTATTTCTTTTTTATTTTTCATATGTTCTACTCAATAGATTATCATGTTCTATTGAATAGAACAAACTATTTCAATTATTTGACTAATATCTTTAAAATCAATTATCTATCTATAATTAACTAAATAGAGGGAAAATAATGAATAATATAAAAAAAATAGTTTCAGTATTATTCTCAGCAATCTTAATATTTTCAGCAACTACAACTAGTTCAATTGCGATTGATAAAATTCATTTCGTGATCGGTGGTGGTGCTGGAGGTGGTTGGGATGGAACTGCTAGAGGTACTGGAGAAGCTTTAACAAAAGCTGGTATGTTAAAAAGTGCATCATTTGAGAATATGTCAGGTGGTGGTGGTGGAAAAGCATTAGCTTTCATGATTAATACTAAACCTGCAAACACAGTTTTGGTTCAATCTACACCATTAGTTTTAAGATCAATCACTAGACATAAAGGTTACGTGAAAGGAAGTGGTACTTTATCTTATAAAGATGTAGTGCCGATCGCTGGTGTAATTGGTGATTATGGTGCAATCGCTGTTGCAAAAAACTCACCTTACAAAAACTTTAAAGATGTAGTTGATGCATATAAAATGAATCCAAGCTCTATTAAAATGGCTGGCGGATCAGTAAGAGGAAGTATGGACCATTTAATTGGTGCTTTAGCTTTCCAAGCTGCTGGTGCTAATCCAAATGATGTAGCTTATATTCCTTATGATGCTGGTGGAAAAGCTTTAGCTGGACTTTTATCTGGAGAGACTCAAATTATCTCTACAGGTTTAGGTGAACTTATGGGTGCAAGAGACCAAGTAAGAATTATTGGTATTACTGCTCCTTCAAGAGTTTCTGATGCTCCAGATGCACCAACTCTAAAAGAACAAGGATATGATGTGCAATTTGTTAACTGGAGAGGATTTTTTGGACCTCCAGGTATGAGCAGTGCAGATAAAAATGCAATTGCTAAAATGCTAGGCGATGTACAGAAAACTTCTGAATGGGAAAATGTAAGAGCAAGAAATGCTTGGGTTAATATTTACAATCCAGGTGATAAGTTTGTTTCTTTCTTAGAAAAACAAACAGAAGAAATGACAGCTCTTATGAAAAAATTAGGAGTTATATAATCCTTAGGGTTATTTAAAAATTAGAGCAGTGAATATAAATACTACAAAAATTATATCACTGCTCTTTTTTATATTTTCAGCATTCTATTTATATACTGCTTACCAAATTCAAGTTTTTGCATTTGATGAAAATGCTCCTTTTAATGCCAGAACATTTCCAATTTATTTAGGTTATGCTGGCTTATTTTTCTCAGGATTAAAAATAATTTTACCAGATCCAAACACAATTAAGGTAGAGCACAAATTTCTAGAATACAAAAAAACTGCAATACTTGTTTTGATCGCTATAATATATGGAGCTACTATTTTAAAAGTTGGTTATTTTTTAACCACTTCTTTATTTTTAATAGCCTCATATTATTTCTTAGGTGAGAGAAGGTGGATATTGATGTTCTTGCTATCTTTTCCATTTGTAGCAGCATTTATGTTTTTATTACATGGTGTGTTAGATATTTATTTAAGAGATCCATTTCTAAAATTAATTGGAGTAATGGGATGATTGAAGGAATTCTAATTGGGTTAAAAACTGCTCTTACTTTTCAAAATATATTTATGGTAATGATTGGTTGTTTTTTTGGAACAATTATAGGTATGCTCCCAGGACTTGGGCCAATGACAGCAATAGCTTTAATGATTCCAATTACTTACGGTTTTGATCCTGCAACAGGTTTAATTCTAATGGCTGGAGTTTACTATGGCGCAGTATTTGGGGGCTCTACATCTTCAATATTGTTAAACGCTCCAGGTGTTCCTGGAACTGTAGCAACTTCATTTGATGGTTATCCAATGGCTCAACAAGGTAAAGCGGGCAAAGCTTTAGCTATAGCTGCTTGGAGTTCGTTTGCAGGCGGCACGCTTGCTTCCATATATTTATTATTTTTAGCTCCAAGCTTATCAAAAGTAAGTTTGTCATTCAGATCACCAGATTATTTTGCATTAATGATTTTGGGTTTAACAGCAATAGCTGCTTTTTCATCTAAAGGTCAATTTATAAAAGCGATGATGATGGTGGTACTTGGTTTGATGTTAGCATCAGTCGGCCAAGATAGTTTATCTGATATTACAAGATTTACGTTTAATACGATGAACTTAACTGATGGGATTAGTTTTGTTCTTGTTGTTATGGCAACTTTTGCAATGAGTGAAGCTTTGACTATTATTTTAAAACGTAATGATCCAACAGCTGCAGCAAGACAAGTATCTTTAACAGAGCTTGGTTCAATAAAAATCAATAAAGAAGAAAGAGCTAAAATGTTAAAAACTATTCCTAGAAATTCTATAATTGGGTTTTTGATTGGAGTTTTACCTGGAGCTGGAGCAACTATTGCATCTTTTCTAGCATATGGAATGGAAAGAAATTTAGTAAGTGACGAAGAAAAAGAAAAATTTGGTAAAGGAAGTGTTCATGGATTGGCTGCACCTGAAACTGCAAATAATGCAGCGTGCTCTGGTGCGTTTGTTCCATTATTAACTTTAGGAATACCTGGAAGCGGAACTACTGCTGTAATGTTAGGAGCCCTATTAGGTTTTGGTATTCAGCCTGGTCCAAGATTATATGTGACTAATCCTGAAATATTCTGGTCCGTGATAATGTCTATGTATATTGGAATGGTAATTCTTCTAATATTAAATTTACCTTTAATTCCTTACATTGCCAGGATTCTAGCTGTACCTAAAAATTACTTAATTCCACTTATTTTATTTTTTTCAATTACTGGAATTTATGTAATGTCGTTTAATAATTTTGATATTTATTTAATGATAGGAATTGCAGTTGTTGCAACATTCATGCGCTTATACGATTTCCCAATGCCACCACTTATTTTAGCTTTTGTACTCGGTGGATTAATGGAAGAAAATTTAAGAAGATCTCTATTAATTAGTGATGGATCATGGACCTTTTTATGGGATAGAACTCTTACAGCTTGTATATTAATTACCACGATCATTATTGTTGCTTGGCAAATTTATAAAACAATTACTAAAAAAAATTAATTCTTTATATCAACTCTTTTTCTAATTATTTCTTTGTCTAGCTTCATTTCTCTATAAGAAATTATTAGGACACCAGTAAATATTATAAGAGCACCAATCCAAGTATAAAGATCAGGAATTTCATCAAAAACAAAATATCCAATAATAGATGCAAAAACTAAGTTTAAAAAAGAGTAAGGTTGTGTCATGCTTACATCCACTAGTTTAAAGGCATGGTTTAGTGTTAAGTGTAAAACTGTTCCACACATTGCAGCTAAGATTAAATAGATGAATGTTTTTAAGCTAGGCATTTCCCAAAAAAATAAAACTATAAAAAAACTAAGTAGGCTCATAAAAATAGATTGATAAGCTAGAATAGTAATTGCACTATCATCCTTAGAAATTTTTTTAGTTATAATTATATTAATTGACCAAAGTAATGCTGAAAATAAAACCATGTAAACTCCAATAGATATATCTACAAAACCAGGTCTTATAATTACCAGCATTCCACCAAAACCAAGTATTAAAGCTAAAGTTCTATAAATATAAATTTTTTCTCCTAGAAAAAAAACCGCAAGTATTGTTACTAGTAAAGGTACAACAAAGGATATTGCAGTAAGTTTTTCAATAGGAAGTAATACTAAAGCCGAAAAATATAAAAGCATTGCCGGTAATCCAAGTATTGCTCTTAAAAAATGCTGTTTAAGATGAGTTGTTTTAAGTACAGCATCTTTTTTTTTAATTATGTAAGGTAAAATAATTATCAACCCTAAAAAAAATCTAAAAAAACCAGCCACATAAACATTAACATCTTCTTGAGCTATCTTTAAAAAAGAAAGCATTACCGTTCCAAAAAAAACAGAGGTGATTATTAAAAAAATAGCTAATTTATTATTGGACATTAATAAATTACTATAAGTATAACTGAAGTATAAACAATCTTAGTTTAGGTTAATTCAATCAATTTTTTGATGTTTGATTTAAAACAAAAATACCAGAACAGGTAATTATTACTGCCCCAATAACTGTGAACATATCTGGAATATCGTTATAAAATATATATCCAAAAATTATCGCCCAAAAAATTAATGTGTAATGAAATGGTTGGATAATACTTGCTCTTGCTTTACTCAGGGCGATTATTTGAAAATAAAGACCTAGTGAAAAAAATATACCTATACCTAAAAACATTAAGTATGAAGATTTGTCAATTGGTAACCAAAAATTAGAAGCTAACAATGACATAGTGATTATTCCTATGATGGATGTATAAAATAAAGATGTCTCATTTTTATCATATTTAGAAACTTTTTTAGTAATGATTTGATAAAATCCGAGTACAAATGCAGTAATTAAAGGCAACAATGCTTTAGGATCAAAAATTGATGAAGTTGGTCTTAGAATAATTAAAACACCAATAAAGCCTATAAAAATTGCTATCCAAGTTTTGGGAGATACTTTTTCTTTTAAAATTATTGCTGATAAGGCAACAACTATCACTGGTGCTAAAGAGCCAACGCTATGAGCGTTAGCTAAAGATAAATACTTAAAAGACAAAACAAAACAACCAGACTCTATCACTGAAAGTAAACTTCTAAATATCTGTAATTTGATATTTTTTGATATGTAAAATAAATGGTTATTTTTTCTTTTAGACTCAAATAAAGCTAAAAATAGAACAAAAAAATATTTAACAAGAAGTAATTGAAAAACTGAATTATGTAGTATTAAAGTTTTTTGAATAGCATCCAATATAGAAAAAGAAAAAAAAGCAAAAATTCCAAAAATTATTCCAATGGACTCTTTAGATTTTAGTAGATGCATGTATTAATTTAAGATTTTTTTATATTGCTCAATAATATTGGCCCAATAAAACTTAGAGACATTATCCTTAGCATTTTTTCCAAATTCTAAGTATTTTTTATTTTCAAACATTGAATTAATAGATGAATAAATTTCATCTAAATTATTACCATCACAAATCAACCCAGTGTTTTCATGTTCAATTGCATCAGACGCACCCCCATCTTTACCTCCGATTGAAGGAACGCTGTATTGAGCAGCTTCAGTGTAGGCAATACCAAAACCTTCGACTGAAGATTTGTGAATAATTGAAGGCATTACAAATATGTTAGATTTAGCAACCAAAGCATTTTTTAAGTCATCACTTATGTCTTTAAAGAACATAACTTGTGCTTCTAAATCTAATTCTTTAACTAATTTTTTAATATTACCTTCTTCATCTCCATAGCCTATACAAATGTAGACAATATCCGGGTAAATTTGCTTGAGATTTCTTAAAGCCATAATAACTTTTTCGTGATTTTTTCTTTTATCAAATCTTGAAACTGTAATTAATCTTGGTGATTTAATATTAAGTAAACTTTCAACTTTATCTAAAGATTTTTGATCAAGATTTTTTATTGGGTCAATTCCTGGATTAATGACTATAATCTTATCTTTTTTCATTCCTAGTTCTATAGCTAAGTTTTTTGTATATTCAGAATTTGCTATTATTTTTTCAACGTTATCAAAAACTCTTAAGATACGTTTATTAATACCTGAGCCTTTAGGATGGTTAATTTCTTTACCATGAATTAGACAATATTTTTTTTTGTTTGTTTTTAAATGTTCTAAACTTTTCCAGTGATCTGCAATAATTCCACTAACTTTGCTTTCTTTAACAAATTCGTCAATCAGATAAGCTTTTCTATATTTTCTGAGTAATTTAGGTCCGCCAACTCTTTCTATAGAAAATGCAGCTTGCTCATCAAACTCCTTATGATTATCTTCAAAGTCTGCAAAGACTTTAACCATAAAATTTTTAGATAACTCTCTTGATAGTCCCCACATTAAACTTTGCATACCACCATGTTCGGGAGGGAAAGATCTAGTTACAATCAAATACATTAATCATACTTCCATTTAATACCACATCCGGCACTTGGAATTTGATCTTGTGGTCCGTTCCCAGTTTCTGCTATTTGCTTCATGGCTTTTAATAAATCACTTTCTCCATAATTAACAGGAACAAATTTTTTTAATTCTCTTAATCTCCCTCTATATTGAAGCTCTAGATTTTTATTATAACCAAAAAAATCTGGGGTACATACAGCACCATAAGATTTTGCAATTTCTTGTGTGTCATCGTGCAAATAAGGAAAGTTAAATTGATTATCATTTGAAAATTTAATCATATTTTCAAATGAGTCTTCTGGATAATTAATAAAATCATTTGAACATATTGCAACAGAGTTAATTCCTATTTTTTTTAATGCATTACAATCTTCAACTAATTCTTTTGTAATCGCTTTGACATATGGGCAATGATTACAGATAAACATAATTAAAGTTCCATTTTCTCCTTTAATATTATTTAAGGAAACATTTTTATTCTCTGTAGATTTTAATTCAAAAGGTAAAGCTTTTTTACCAAAATCGCATATTGGAGTTTGAACAGGCATGCTGTAATAATATATAAATTATGTTTTATGATTTAAAAGATAAAAAACCACAAACGTCTGGTGAAAATTGGGTGGCGCCAAATGCAACTATAATTGGTGATGTGACCTTAGAAAAAAACTCAAGTATTTGGTTTAATGCCGTATTACGTGGTGATATTGAAAACATTCATATTAGCGAGGGATCCAATATTCAAGATGGAAGTGTTTTACATACAGATAAAGGTTGCCCATTAAAAGTTGGAAAAAATGTAACTGTTGGACATTTAGTAATGCTTCATGGATGCACAATAGGGGATAATAGCTTGATTGGAATTGGAGCCGTAATACTTAATAATGCTAAAATTGGAAAAAACTGTATCATTGGTGCGAAAGCTTTAATTACCGAAAATAAAGAGATACCTGATAACTCATTAGTAGTTGGCTCTCCAGGTAAAGTAATCAGAGAAGTGACAGAGGAAGAAAAAAAATCAGTATTAGAAAACACCAAACACTATCAAGATAATTGGAAAAAATATTCACAATCAATTTTTTAAAAAGGAGAATAAAATGGCAGCAGGTTATGTAATAGCACAATTAAAAGTAACAAACCCAGAAAATTATAAAGAGTATGTAGAAAAAGTACCTGAAGTTGTTAAAAAATATGGTGGAGAATATCTTGCTAGAGGTGGTGAGCATGAAGTGGTTGAAGGTGAAGATAATTTTCCAAGAATAGTTATTATTAAATTTCCAACTTATGAAAAAGCTTTAGAGTGGTATCATTCAGATGAGTATAAACCTGTTAAAGATATACGCTTGGCAAACTCTGTGGGAAGTAATATTATAGTTAAAGGAATATGAGAAAATTATTAATTACTTTTTTATTTTTTATTTTTGTTTTACCAAATTACTCTTTTTCAAAGAGTAAAATTGATGATTTTAAAAAAATAGATTTATCTAAAGATCAAAAGCCAGGAAGATTTTTTGAAGATCAGCCTGATGTAACTGATGAACATCAAATTCATTTTATTTATTTATTACCTTCAGATGGTGAAGATAGAGAATTAGATATCAATGGCAAAATGCAAGATATTTTAGAAAAAACAAATGAAGCAATGTTTGAGTCTACAAAAGCTAACAAAGGTTCTGGAGGAATTGGAAAAAAATACAAATATGATTATAGAAAAGATGGAAAATTAGATATTACTTTTATTAGAACTAGTAAAAAATGGAAAGAATTAAAAGATAAAAGTGTTAATACACAAATGGGTCATTATTTCCTCCAATTTGGAGGATTTAATAATAAGAAAAAAACATATTTTTTATGGACCGATGCAAATAAAGGTAATCAAAGTGGTGATGCAGGAGTTGGCATAGGGGGAGTATTTGCTAAAAGTAATCGAATGAGTGTTGATAAAAATTTAATTCAAACCAATCTTCATGAGCTTCTTCATACTCAATTAATGGGTATGATATGCATGAAAGGTATGAAAAAAATTCATTACACAAGCCATTACAATGGTGGAGATGATCATATGCTTAGTGGTGGATATAAACTAAATAAAAACCTTTATACCCATGATATTGAAGGTTGCCCTCAGTTAATTGACAGTATTTATTTAACACCTACTTCAAAAGATCCATATAGTCCTTACGAAATTATGTGTGAGAGAAATCTTGGAAAATATACTCATCCAAAATTAGTAAAAGTTATGTCAAAAGCTGAGAAAAAAAATAAATGGTACAAACATAGAATTGGACCAACTTGTAATTGGAGAAACTGGACAGATAAGTTTGACTGGTTTGGACCAATGAATTAAATTCAATCATGAAAAAAATATTTTTAACATTGCTAATTACTTTATTTAGTTCGTCAATTTTTGCTTCTGATGAAAAACCAGGAAGGTTTTTTGAAGATCAGCCAGATATTGAAGAATATAGCACTCATACTATTTATTTACTCACTAAAGATGGAAAAGATAAAGAGTGGGATGTAAATGGTAAAATTGAAAAGTTAACTTTTAAAGTTAATAAAATGTTTGAAAAATTAACTGCCAAAAATAAAAAATCAAATAATAAAGGACAAACTTTTAAACTAGATTTAACTAAAGATGGAAAGTTAGATATAACTTTTTTAAGATTAGATATTACTAAAAAAGAGTTAGCTGACATGAAGTGGGAAGGCCAGAGAAAAATTTATAGTTATATCGCTGAAAAGGGATTTAATAGTCCAAAAAAAACTTACATTGTCTTCACAAATTTTAAAGCCACTCCAGATAATAGCAGTGCACATGGATTACCAAATTCGATAATGTATGGACCAGCCATGTTTGGTTACGGTGAACCAACGACAACTATGATCAGTTTAAAAACTTATATGCAGGCACAAGGAGCGGCTTATGCATGTGGTAAAGGTGCTCATAAGAAAAAAGATTTACACACAAAGGGCTCAGATATTTTAAAATCAAATGATAGTAGTAAAAAAATTGATAGTAAAAATAATACATATTACAGACACAATATTGAAGGCTGTCCCGATCTAGCAAATAGTATTTTTGTAACCCCAACATCTCCTGACCCTTGGATACCTTACGAAGTTTTTTGTGAAAAAAATGTTGGAAGATTTACTCACAAAGATGTTTTAAAATTTGCTGATAGAGTTTGTAATGCAGCATCTTAAGAAAAAAATATTATTAATATTACTAATTACTTTATTCAGTTCATCAATTTTTGCTTCTGATGAGAAACCAGGAAGATTTTTTGAAGATCAACCTGATGTTAATGATGATTATCAAATACATTTTATCTACACGATAGCTAATGATGGTGAAGATCGTGAATGGGACGTAAATGGACAAATGGAAGATATGTTATTGAAAATGAATGAGATAATGGCTCGTTCAACAAAAATAAAATCTAAAGGCGAGAGTAAAAAATATAAATTTGATTATAGAGAGGATGGTAAATTGGATGTTACTTTTTTAAGACTAGATAAAAATTTTAAAGATCTTGATATTAAAAATTCAATTAATAATAATATTTCAGCTTATTTGTGGTTAAAAAGATTCAATAATCCAAAAAAAATATATTATTCATTTTCTGACATGGGAGGCAGTAATGGTGGAGAAGCGGGGGTAACTCAAGGTTCAACCTTTTTAAAGAATAAGGATGTTCGTTCAAATAGAGAACGAATTATAAAAATTACTCTTCATGAATTGATACATGCTCAAGGGGGAGGTTTTAATTGTGTTCCTGGTATGGGAAAAAATTCTCATTATAAAAATAGAGACACAAGTCATCAGTTAAATCATGGCCACAGGCTTGGCGCAATGTATATGCATAAAGTTAAAGGATGCCCACAATTAGTTGACTCTGTTTATCTTACACCAACATCAAAAGACCCATATGACCCTTACAAGCTAATTTGTGATAGAGAACTTGGAAAATATACCCATAAAAAAATAGTAAAAGCGTTTGATAAGCAAAATAAAGTAGTTGCAGAGGGAAAGTGGAGGCCAAGAGGATTTGGAGCATATTGTAAATGGCAACCTGGACCTGATTTTGAATATTTTACAGATGCTACAGCTGCAGAACAACACTACCAAAATTGTGATTATACAGAATGTAAAAAAGCAAGGTTTGATAAATAATTTTTTTATGAAAAAAATTTCAATAATCCTTTTAACTTTATTTTTTACAAATCTAACTTTTGCCTCAGATGAAAAACCAGGAAGATTTTTTGAAGATCAACCTGATGTTAATGATGATTATCAAATACATTTTATCTATCTCCTAGCAAAAAAAACCAAAGATAAAGAAAGAGATATCAACGGATGGGTAGAAAAAGAGGTTAAAAAAATAGATGATTTATTTTTTAAAATGACTGGGGATAAACAAAGATTAAAATTTGATTATCGAAAAGATGGTAAGCTTGATATTTCATTTGCAAGAATGGATCGTAAAGCAAGAAAAGGTGGATGGAATGTTAATTACCCTGATTATTATTTACAAAAACAAGGATTTAACAATCCAAAAAAATTATATTTTTCTTTTACAGATGCATCAAGTGGAGATGGTGGACAAATGGGTCCTCATCATGGATATTTGTTTATTAAAAACGCTGGTTCTCAAAAAACAAAAATTGGAGTTCATGAATTACTACATGGCTTAGGTTTTGCAATGCCTTGTACCAAAGGGGTAAAAAACGGTGCACATTTAAGCACAGGAATACTTAGCCAAGATCTATCAAAAAAATTTGGAAAAGCTGTTTACGATCATAAAGATCTAACTTGTCCAGACCTCAAAGACTCAGTTTATTTAACACCAACTTCCAAGGATCCATTTGACCCATTACAAATTGCTTGCGCGCTTGGACAAAAGAAAAGAGGAACTCCTCCTGGAAATTATGAAATACCAGCAAGATATACCCATAAAAAATTACTTAAAGGTAGAAAAAATGAGTGGTGTACATATAATCTACACACTTATGCAAAAGAAGAATGGTTTGATAATTGGAAAAAATAATTGATTAAAAAAATACTAACAACACTTTTATTCTTAATTTTTAATTCATTTGTATTTGCAGCAGATGAAAAACCAGGAAGATTTTTTGAAGATCAACCTGATGTCACTGATGATTATCAAATTCACTTTATATATATGCTTTCTGCAAATGACAAAGATCGAGATCTAGATATAAATGGTAAAATCGAAAAGTACGCAAATAAGATGAACGAGCTTGTTTTAAAGTATAGTAAAAAAACAAAAGGTTCGTCTGGTGGAAAAAAATATAAATACGATTATCGAAAAGACGGAAAATTAGATGTTACTTTTATTCGGTTAGATAAAAAAAGAAAAGAACTACACAAATATATAAATAACAATTATAGAGGATGGTTATGGCTAAATGGATTTAATGATCCTAAAAAAGTTTATTTTACATTTGCTGATGTAACAAGTGTAGATGGTGGTGAAGGTGGAGTGGGAATGGCATCAATGTTCTTAAAAAACAAATATAATAAAAAAGTAGATAATATGATTAGAACTTCTGTTCATGAAATGCATCATGCAATGGGTGGAGGGTTTGCTTGTGTTCCTGGTATGAGTAAAAATGCTCATTTTACCAGTGGTCAAGACACTCCTGCTAAACAAATGTTTTTTGGTAAAGCTTATGTTCATGATGTAGAAGGATGTCCCAAAGGAGAAGATTCAGTTTACTTAACTCCAACATCAAAAGATCCTTATGATCCATTTAAACTTATATGTTTAAATGAATGGGGAAAATATAATCATAAAAAGTTAGTCAAGCTAAGAGAAAAACAAAAAAAAGATTTAAAAAATGGTAAGTGGAATTATAGAAATGGCGGCTCTAATTGTAAGTTTTCTTATTGGGCAAGAAATGATGATGGATTGATTAAAATATTTAACGATTTAGCAGCTAAAAAAGCTTATGATACAGATCCAAAATCTCACTAATGAACAATCTTTCTCAAAAAGAATTAGATTTATTATCTAATAAAATTTTAGAAGATTATGATAATAAAAATCCAAGCATAATTTTTAAGGATAAAATTAAAATAACCAATCAAGACGCTCTAATTATCCAATCAAATGTTGCTAAATTAAGAGAGAAGAGAGAGGAAGAAATTATTGGATATAAGATAGGATGTGTTTCTAAAGATACTCAAAAAAAGATGGGATTTACCCAACCTGCTTCTGGATACCTTTGGAAAAGTGAATTACACAATAGCGGAGTAATCTTAAATAAAAAAGATTATACCAATCCTGCAATGGAAGCAGAATTCGGAATTATATTAAATCGTGATTTAAAACCTGAGCTAGCTTCATTTGATTATATATTAGAGTCGATTGAAGGAATTTATACCGTCATAGAAATTCATAATTTAGTTTTTTATGGAAATGAACCATATGGAGCAGAACTTTTAGCAAATAACGCTATTCATGCAGGAATTGTGATAGGTCCAGAAACAAAACTACCTTCTGAAAAAGTTGAGACTGATCTCAAACTTATCTATGATAAAGAAGTAATAGATACTTGGACTAATAAAATATGGCCAAATGATATGCTTTCAGAGTTAAACTGGTTAATTAAAGAACAAGCCAAAAAAAATAATTATTTAAAAAAAGGTGATTTAATTTTAACTGGAGCTTATGGTTTTCCAGTACCAATCAATGAAAAAAAGTTAGTTGAAGTAACATCATCTGCATTTGGCAATGTAAAAGCAATATTTGACTAAGTAAGATAACTCTAATTATAAAAAGAGGAATAAAATGATAATTTTAACTCATTATGAATTTTTATTAAATTGATTAAAGTCAATCAAAAGTTATAAAATCTATATCAAATGAATAAAAATTTTTTAAGTACGAAATAAGCTGAACTAAAATGAAAAAAATTTTAATAATTCTTTTATCTTTATTTATAATAACTAATGTATATGCCGATAAATGTTATAACCAAGATGTATCACCTGCAATATTAGAAAGTGATAAAAAACCAGGAAGATTTTTTGAAGATCAGCCTGATGTTAATGATGATTATCAAATACATATTATTTATTCACTTTTAAAGGATACCAAAGATAAAGAGGGAGATATTAATGGTGCTATAGAAAAATGGATTAAAACATCTGATAAATATATTTTAAAAACTACAAAAAAAGCAAATAAAAAATCTAATTTCAAAGATGGAGAGGCTCAAAATATAAAATGGGATAGAAGAAAAGATGGAAAATTAGATATTAGCTTTATTAGAATAAATAAGACTAAAAAAGAATTAAAAAAATCCCCCTCAGGAAGTTGTGGCAATGTCTTTGGAAGAACAATAATTAATTCTGGGTTTAATAATCCTAAAAAGATTTATTTTAATTTTGGAGATTATTCTTTTAAAGAATGGCCTTACTCTGGTGGTTTTCCAATATTTAATATATTCAATAGGCACCAAAAAAAATACCCTCTTAAAAAAAGTGAATTCGGATATTTTGTTTTACACGAGGCTCTTCATGCAATGGGAGGAATTTACACCTGTTCTCCAAAATATGCTAAATATGTGCATAATACAAATAAAACTAGTGATTTGATGAGTAGGGAAGGTGACGGTAGAAACAATACATTGGACCCAAAGAATGATGACTATTGGGGTCATAATAATAAAAGTTGTCCGGATATGCAAGACAGTGTTTACTTTACACCAACATCAGACACTCCTTACGATCCATTTGAAGTCACATGTTTACCAAAAGAAAAATGGAAATTTACAAAACATGATTATAAAAATATTGAAGATCGAAGAGGCGAAGGTGAAATGTGTTTTTATGCACGTAGTGATGTTACAGCTCCATGGGAAAATGAATTTGGAATTTTCCAAGATTAGTTTAGTTTTATTAATGAATAAAACTTACCTAAGGAATTAACCAAGTATCTTTGTTATTCTCTAAATCAAACCTAGCACGACGATGACCTTTGGCTGCTAAATAAAGCCATTCAATGCTTTTAATTTTACATTGAATAACAGTAAAGTTTTTATAACCTACTTCACTTTGCTCCATAGTAAATTCAAAATTATCTAACTCAGGTTTTAACCCTGAAGTAGGTGTTTCAGATTTCGTTCCTGGACCATTATCAACTAAATAACATTTTCTACTCATATGTCCTGTTTTTAACCAGGACTGTTTTGTAATATCATTTTCGTGATTAACGGTGCATTCAACTTTAATTCTAACTTGGATCTTCTCATCCTTGTCATAAAAAAGCATTGCTGCATTTTTATTTGATTTTAATTTAGCAATTTTATTAGATCTGATATCGCTATGGTATTGAACAAGATTATTTTCTCGATCTGATTTTCTAAGGACTACAATTCTTCCATCAAAGTCATCTTGGCCACCACAGATAAATACAGGAATTCTAAAAGGAGACCTTCTATCTTTGACAGCATTATTTAGCATTGACCAAATTTTATTTTTGATCTCAGTAAAGTCCTCATAGTAAGGAACAGTATTAGTCACTAATATTATTTTTTCTTCTTTAATAGAGCGATCAAGCTTGAACTATCCCAACGGTTTCCACCCATTTCTTGAACCTTAGCGTAGTACCCATCAATCAATTCTGTTGTTGGAACGGGGGAGCCATTTTTTTTCGCTTCTTCAATTACAATTTTTAAATCTTTTCTCATCCAATCAACAGCAAAACCATAATCAAACTTATCATCTGTCATAGTTCTGTATCTATTTTCCATCTGCCAAGATTGAGCAGCACCTTTTGAAATTGTTTCCATTACAATATCCATATCTAATCCTGCATTTATTCCAAAGTTAATTGCTTCTGATAAACCTTGTACAGCTCCAGCGATACACATTTGGTTCATCATTTTAGTTAATTGACCACTTCCAGTTTTACCAATTAATTTTACTTTTCTGCTATAACAATCGATCACAGCTTCAGCTTTTTTAAATACATCTTCATCACCACCAACCATAACAGTTAGTATTCCACCTTCAGCTCCTGCTTGACCACCTGAAATAGGCGCATCTAAAAAGCCAAATCCTTTATCTTTGGCTGCAGCATATAATTCTCTAGAAATTTCTGCTGATACTGTAGAGTTATCAACATAAACTGAACCTTCTTTAGCTGTATTAAATATTCCATTTTCTCCAAGAGCAACTTCTCTTAAATTTTCATCGTTACCAACACAGGTAAAAATAAAATCTGCACCTTCTGCTGCTTTAGCTGGAGTGTCTGCTTTTGAGCCTTTATATTCTGTGATCCATTTATCTGCTTTAGCAGCTGTTCTATTATAAACAGTTACATTGTGACCAGCTTTTGATATATAACCTGCCATTGGATAACCCATGACACCAAGACCTATGAAAGCAACATTACAAGACATAATTTTTATTTCCTATGTTTAATAGTTTGAAGTTTAAAGTAATTCTATTTGGTTTTATTTTTACATTTTTTTCTAGCTTTGGACAGAGTTATTTTTTAGGGCTATTTAATTCAAGTATAAGAGATGCACTATCTATAACTCATGGACAATTTGGCTCAATTTATGCATCTGCCACTTTATGTAGTAGTCTCTTATTAATTTGGGTTGGAAAGAAAATAGATGATGTAAATATTTTTAAATTTGCATTATTTGTAATTATACTTTTATCTTTTGCATGTTTTTTCTTTTCAAAAGTTTCATCAGTTCTTTTGCTTTTTATTGCAATATTCTTAATGAGGTTTTCAGGTCAAGGAATGATGTCTCATACAGCATCAACTACTATTTCAAGATATTTTACCAAAACAAGAGGTAGAGCTTTAAGCATAAGTTGGTTTGGTCTTTCATCAGCAGAATTTATTATGCCTGTTCTGATGGTATATTTATTAACAATTATAGATTGGCAAAATCTTTGGCTTATATTTTCAATAACTGTCTTAATTATTTTACCTATTGCATCTTTTTTATTAATTAAAAATTTAAATTTAGATTCTAGAGAAGATAGTAATAAAGATATTAAGGAAGTTGAAATTAAACAATGGAAGAGGGCTGAGGTAATTAAAGATTATAGATTTTATATAATAAGTTCAAATATGTTAGCGATGCCATGGATTTTTACAGGTTTTGCTGTCTTTCAATCTTTCATTCAAACTTCAAAAGGTTGGGGTCCATATGTGATAGCTCAATCATTTATGTCTTATTCAATTTTCTCAGTTCTTACTTTATTTTTATCTGGATTTTTAATTGATAAGTTTACAAGTAGAAAACTTCTAATCTATATGAATATCCCTCTTTTACTTTCTGTGATTGTTCTATTCTTTTTTGACATACCAGTTACAGCATTTATATTTTTAGGATTAGTTGGAATTTCTAATGGTTTTGCAAATATTTTAGGATCTTCTACTTGGGCTGAATTATATGGAGTTAAGTATCTAGGCTCAATTAAAGCTTTAACTACAGCTTTAATGGTTTTTGCCACTGCATTTGGAACTGCTTTATTTGGATATTTGATAGATATTGGTTTTTCAGTAGGTGATATTGCCGTTGTATCAGGATCCTATATATTCATTTCATTAATTCTTCTTTTTTTAGTTAGAAAAAAACTAAATCCAGTAATTATTTAGAAAAAACTTGCATTTTTTAAGTCCGAGGTATAAATAATCGCCCATGGCAAGAGTTACTGTAGAAGATTGTATAGATAAAGTAGATAGTCCTTATGAATTAGTATTAGTTGCTAAGGAAAGAGCTACACAGTTAAACTCTGGTATTGAGCCAACTTTAGATAGAGATAACGATAAAAATACAGTTATTTCATTAAGAGAAATTGCAGAAGAAACAATCAAAGTTTCAGATTTAACTGATAGTGCAGTTTATAAACTTAGAAAACATGTCGAGCAAGTTGACGATGGATCAGAGGATGATGAAGAAGTGGGTGATGATTTTGAAAGTTTATACAAAGGTGAAATTTCTAA
>Ga0209223_10002744_pt1 | contig 17305 bp, 39 predicted proteins | sample COG_06_FD_184750 | JGI IMG/M metagenome (GOLD analysis project Ga0209223, IMG submission 184750) | Pelagic Microbial community sample from North Sea - COGITO 998_met_06 (SPAdes) (version 2) | ecosystem: Environmental > Aquatic > Marine > Neritic zone/Coastal water | place: Helgoland, sampling...
AAGATTTGATGTAACTACATCTAATTCAACAGGTGCATCTTCTTTCTATGCAGTAGACTTTAGAGGTAGTGGAACTTTAAGTGAAATAATTCTTTGGGGCGCAAATGCTACAAATGACCAAGACTACGCCACATCGTATATACCGAGCAATGGCTCAACAGTTACACGTAACCAAGACGTATGCACCAATGGCGGTAGTTTAGCAAGTATAAATAGCACAGAGGGTGTTTTATATGCAGAAGTTGCAGCTTTGGCTGATACAATAACTGACAGGCATATAGTTTCTATATCAGATGGAACTACCTCAAATCGCGTTTATATTGGGTTTGGTAATGCCTCTAATTTAATAGAGGGAAGGTCAAGAATAGCAGGTGTAAATGCTGGATTTACGGATTTTGTCGTGTCTGACGAAACCGAATTTCACAAGATTGCGTACAAATGGAAGCTAAATGATTATTCTTTATGGGTAGATGGTGTTGAGGTAGATACTTCAACAGGAGCTGTAGCAAGTGCTAATACTCTTAATACATTAAATTTTAATAACGGCGTAGGTGCTAATATAGCAGAAGGCAAAGTAAAAGCAGTTGCAGTTTGGAAAGAGGCTTTAAGCGACCAAGAACTTGCGGAACTGACCACAATTTAAGAGTAACAAATACACACGTATAAACAACAAGAGTAAATAAATATATAATGAATATATACAAGACAAATTTTCCAACAGAGCAAGAGGGCAAAGACTACCTTTTTAGTATTGGTGTTTTAGTTGAAAACGAAAGTGAAATAGTATTCTCTAAAGATACGGCAGCGGTTGTTTATATTGGTAAGGTTGTAAAGATACCAGCTACTTATGATGCAGATGGTAATATAATCACACCAGCGGTTTACTACGATGGTTATGCCATAGATGTAATGAGCAGTTTAGATTTAGACTTTGGTGCTTTTATGGTGTACCCAATAGAGGCAGCACATAGCTTTTACGGTTATCCAAGAAACGCAGAAGTACCTAAATAATTAGTATATTTGATACTTAACCAAAAAACAAATACAATGGGAAAATTATCAAAAAGTGAATTAAAAGAATTTAAAGAGCAAGAACAGAAGAAACAAGCAATCTTACACGATTTAGGTTTATTGGCTACACAGTCACATACACTATCACATATGTTTGCAGAGCTTTCAATGAAGCAAGAAAAGAACAAGAAAGAACTGGAAGCAAAGTATGGTAACATAGAGGTAAATCTTGAAGATGGAACTTTTAAATTAATCACAGATGAAAAGAATAAGTAAACACATATCTTACAAAGAAGCAGTTGGTTCTAATTATGCTAAACAAAAAGGCATAAAGAATAAACCAAATGAAGAACAAGTTGAGAATATGAAACTATTAGCTGAAAAGGTGTTTGAACCATTAAGAGAGTGGGTAGACGCACCAATTAAAGTAAATAGTATGTTTAGGTCTTTAGAACTTAATACCGCCTTAAAAGGCTCTAGAACATCATCTCATATGAAGGGTGAAGCAATGGACATCACAAGTATGGGTAGAAAGTCTAATTTAGAAATGTTTCATTATATAAAAGATAATTTAGAATTTGACCAATTGATCTGGGAATTCGGCAAGGAACCTAAATGGTTGCACGTTTCTTATAGTCCGGTAAAAAATAGAAAACAAGTTTTAGTAACAAAAAAAAGAGGTGTGTATTACACTTATTAATATGCCTATACCAAAGAAGAAAGAAAACGAAAAGCAAAAGGATTATATGATTAGGTGCGTACCTCAACTAATGAGATACCACGATAAATCACAAGCTATTGCAATTTGCTATAAATCTTTTAAAGGTGAAGAAGTAGAATTAGAAAGTTATAATGATTATCCGGATAGTGCATCTAATAATGCAAAGAAAGCTATAAAGTACAAAGAAGAAAATGGTTCATCTTGTGGAACTCAAGTTGGTTGGACTAGAGCTGGTCAATTAGCAAGAAAAGAAAACATATCCAGATCTACGATTGCAAGAATGGCTAGTTTTAAAAGACATCAACAACATAAGGATGTGCCTTATAAAGATGGATGCGGTGGCTTGATGTGGGATGCTTGGGGTGGAACATCCGGAGTTGAATGGGCAATAAATAAATTAAAATCAATAGATAAGAAATGATAACAGATTACAAAACATTGCTTATAAATTTAGGAACATTTTTATTTTCAATGACAAACGTAGATATATTTTTAAAGATTACACTTTTACTTTTAACTATTGGGTATACCGCACACAAGTGGTACTTAATGAATAAGAACAATGGAAAAAAGTAAAAAGAAGTTTAAAGATACAAGGGTTGGTAAATTCTTATCTAAAGCTGCACCAAACATTTTAAAAGGTGTTAGTGATCTGGTACCGGATGCGGGTATTTTAAAACTTGTGGGGGGACTTATAAGCAAAGATGAACAGTTACCTCCTAAAGATAAAGAAGAAGCCTTAAAACTGCTTGAAATTGATATTATAGAAATACAAGAGATATCCAAAAGATGGAGTGCGGATATGGGCAGCGATAGTTGGCTATCAAAGAATGTGAGACCAATGATGTTAATTTTCTTAACTGTATCTACTTGGTTGCTTATTTTGATGGATAGTTTAAATATTGAATTCGGTGTGGGTATTGAGTGGATAGATTTACTTAAATCTTTATTAATTACAACATACGTTGCATACTTCGGAAGTCGTGGGTTTGAAAAGTATAAATATATTTCCAGGTCTAAATAGAATATTTTTCCTAAATCATTATCTTTTATATATATTTAGGTATTTATTTTTATCTATTTATTTAATATTATATTTCTATATTTGAAGTAATAAAAAAGTGTAAAGTTATTACTATTAATTTTAAAATCAAAATATGGAAAACACAAAATGTATTAAAGTTAGAAAAGATTACTATTTACTTGTTATAGACGATAAATCTTTAGGAGAATTTGAAAGAAGTGAATTACGTAACATTATTGAAGTTATAGATAATGCCATCTAAACTCTCCAGATCCAAGATTGTTAAAAAACTAGATGCGGTCTTTAGTCAATATATAAGATTAAAGGATGCAGACCATAAAGGTGATGTAACTTGCTTTACTTGTGGCAAGGTTTCACATTATAAGGTGGGAATGCAATGCGGACATTTTCAAAGCAGAAAACACTATGCAACAAGATGGATGGAAAAAAATGTTGCAGTTCAATGCGTTGGATGCAATATGTTTAAAGCCGGTGAACAATATTTATTCTCAAAGTATCTGGATGAAAAGTATGGTGATGGTACTGCGGAAGAATTATATATTAAATCAAAAGAAACAGTAAAATTCTCAAATGATGAATTATTAGATATGATAAAACATTATAAAGAGTTGGTAGATAGCTTTTAAATACTTACATTTGACTATTCTGTTTTGTTAAGGGAAAGGGGTTTGACTTTATGTTAAGCCTTTTTTTTTGCTTTTAACGATACTTATTAACATATTTTTGTTATATTTGTTTATTATTAATCAATACTTAACAGAATGAGAACACAGAAACACGATTTAAAAGACGAAATTAAAAGATTAGAAAAAGACTTGCAATATGCAGTTTTAAACCTAGATGCCTTTACGCAATTATCTATCAATAAAAGATTAGATGATGCAAAATCAACTTTAATAAATATTCAGTAATGGGAACAAACTATTCACAAGAAACTGCTCAAAGTATTATTGAGCAATACAAATTTAGAGTTGAAGCACTATCAAATAAGATAGAATTTTTACAAGCACAATTAGAAGTATCAAAACAAATTTTTAAAGACAGAATAAATGGATAGAGAAAAATTATTGGATTTGTACAAGAAGTACGATTTGGAAAAGACAGATGTTTACAAGCATCAGCACTATGTTATTATCACCCGCCAAGGGATAGAGAAGATAGCTGCAAAAGAAAACATAGCAATCAATTATGAGGTTGTAAAATGTGAACCTAGCTTTGCGGTTGTAAAAGCTTATGCTAAAAAAGAGGGTGTGGAAATACAAACCTTTGGTAGTGCATTAAAAGGTGCTAATTATAAAGATGGGAATTGTAATTCCTGGTACGTAATGGAAATGGCTGAAAAAAGAGCCTTATCCAGATCCGTGCTTAAGTTGACCGGCTTCTACGAGTTAGGAGTATTTGGAGAGGACGAGAGTGACGATTTTAAAAGAAAGTAAAATAAAGTTTAATAAATAAATAATTAACAAAATGAGAACAGAAATTTTAAACAGAGTAGGTTACAGTAATGTAACAAAAAAGAAAAGCGATATATCAGTATCTTTGGTATATATCACTCCGGAAATAGCTAAACACTATTTAAGTTATAATACACAAAACAGAAAAGAGTCTGGAAGGAGTATTAATTTTCTAACGGAACAAATGAATAAGGGATTATTTATTGAAAATGGGGAAAGTATTGTATTTGATAAAAATATGAAACTTACAGATGGACAACATAGATTGATGGCTATTATTAAATCCGGTAAATCATATCACATACCGGTTGTCAAGGGTGTAAATATTAAATCAATGGCTACTTATGATACCGGTAAAAATAGAAGTGCGGCAGATGTGCTTTCAATAAATGGATTTAAAAATGCTAATTTATTATCCACTTTCATAAAACTAATAAATATATATGAAATTAAAAATTCAAAAGCATCAAAACCATTAAGCTATAGCAGGGATGAACAATTAACTAACCAACAAATATTAAACTATTGTAAAGAAAATTATGATTGGTTATATAGAATTATATTAGATGTAACAAATATTTATGTGAAATCTGAAATAAAAGTAATTAGCAAATCAAATTTTTGTTATATGGTTTATATGATAGGAGGAAAGCATCCAGATCAAAGTGTTTATGAGTTTATGAAAAATATTTATGGATTAAATAGAACTCAAGATACTGCAACTAGTTATCTTTATAGTAAATTGTATAAATCAAAAATAAACAAAGAGCCATTAAGATTTTACTGGGTGCTAGGAATGACAATAAAAGCTTGGAATTATTTTATCGATGGTAATCCATCAGTAAGGTTTTTTAGATTTAATACAGAACAAGAATTACCAAAAATTAATATTAATAATAATTAAACTATGAGTGCAATAATCAATGCTTCGATCAGGGTGGATAAGCTCCCCAAGGAAAAATTTGTAAAAGGCAAGGATGGTGCCGTTTACTATAACTTCACAATTTCTGTAAATGATGAAACTAGGTACGGAAATAACGTAGCGGTTATGGATAGCCAAACCAAAGAAGAACGTGAGGCAAAGGTAGCTAGAAACTATCTAGGTAACGGGAAAGTGGTGTGGACAGACAGTAACATTGTAGTTGCTGAACGTGAAGATAAACCACAAGCAGTAAAAGAAACTGTAAGTGATGATTTACCATTTTAATTAGCCTAATTTAAAAAGGGGTGTGAGTTTATAACTTGCACCTTTTTTTTATATATTTAACAAATGACAGAAAAAGAAACAGAACAGAATATGTTAATGGAATTTATAGCAGATACTTGTTATATTGATATTAATAAGAAAATAGATTATCCTCCGGTATGTTTAAGTTATGGAGAAAAGGTTTTACAATCGGATAAAGGTGATAGTATTATACCAATAGCTTTGGGAACATTTGGTAACCTATCGGTTATAACTGCACCACCAAAGACAAAGAAAACATTTTTTGTATCATTATTGGCAAGTGCTTTTTTAAGCGGAACTAATATTTATGGCGGAGATATTAAAGGGCATCGGGGATCTGGTGATTTAATTCATATAGATACAGAACAAGGTGCTTGGCATTGCAGTAAGGTATTCCGGAGACCATTAGATATGGATAGAGATATACCAAAAGATAAATATCATACCTTTGCATTGCGTACAATAGGTTTTAAGGAACGTTTAGAGTTTATTGAGTATTACTTAAAGGAAAACATAAAGGAGCCATCTTTGGTTATTATAGACGGAGTAGCGGATTTGTGTGCTGATGTAAACAACATAGAGCAAAGTAACCAATTAGTAAGTTCTTTAATGAGATTGAGCCAACAACAGAATGTTCACATTATTTGTGTGATACATCAAAATTATGGAAGTCAAAAGCTAGGAACCGGACATTTAGGTAGCGCCCTGGAAAAAAAAGCGGAAACAGTTATAAGTTTAGAGGCGAACACGGTGAACAAGAATTGGGTAACTGTAAAGTGCGGAAGAAGTAGGGGTTACTCTTTTGATACATTTAGCTTTGAAGTGAATGAAAAAGGATTACCAACAATAGTAAATGATTTATATGACCCTTTAAAATGATATGGTACAAAAAACAATGATATTAGTTGCTGCAAAGCATAAAGAATGGCTTGAGATAGTTTTATCTTTTGGATGTAAACAAGAAGTTGCAGAAGATCTGGTACAAGAAATGTATTATAAAATACAATTGAAGCTAGAAAAAGGATTAGATATTATGTATAATGATAATGAAATAAATTACTATTATATCTTTAAGACATTAAGAACATTGTTTTATGATTTAAAAAGAAAGGGAAAGAATATTACTATGGTATCAATGGATGATATACACTTAACTACTACGGATGTAAATTTTACCGAACCATATGATAAAATACAAGAAGAACTATCAAAGATGTTTTGGTATGATAGAAAGGTGTTTGAGATTATAAATGAAGGGGAAAGCATTGCAGAATTTTCAAGGAAAAGCCTTATACATTACTATTCACTTTACAATACATATAATAAAGTAAAAAGCAAACTAAAGAAACTGTTATGAAACTAGGGAACATAATTTATTACATTACAAAATATTCCGGTATTAAATATCTAGTAGATAAATACCACAAGTTAAGGGGTACTAAATGCGATTGTAACAACAGAAGAAAAAAGTTAAACGAAATTAAGATAGATAGATGGTAAAATTTACTAAAGAAGATTTTAAGGATTGGAGCAACTTTAGGTCTGAACCAAAAAGCACATTACAACCTAATGAGTTTGAACTAATATGCCACTTACACGCAAAATATTACAATCATAAATACCACAAACCTTGCACTTGCAATCCAAAGAAAATAAAGTTATGGATAAAACAACTTAACGTAATTTGGAATAATGGGAATTAAAAAAATCAATGAGTGGGAAAAGGCAGTTGTATTTCTTCTTAACCTAGATGGTTGGGAGCTGAAACATTGTGGTGATGGATATTCAAGATATGATGCAAAAGGAAAAACTCCAAAGGGCAAGAATTGCGTTATAGAGATGAAATTTAGAAACAAGTACTATGAAGACAAGATGCTTGAAAAAGATAAGTATGATGCTTTGATGGATCTGGATGGAGATATTGTAAAGATATTTTTTGTAAATGACCCAAAGGGAAACTTTATGTATTGGCTAAATATTTTAAAGATGCCAAATCCGGTGAAAAAATATTGCCCAGATACTACAATGTGGACAAAGAAAAGGTTGCTTAAGGATGTTTATTTGCTAACAGAGAATGATGCGAGTAGGATTAATATTAATATTGACCCTTTATAAATTTTGTTTATAAGTTGATAAGTGTTATATTTGTTTTATATTAATTTTTAAAACAAACAGAATGAAACAGACAATTAATTTTTGGCAATTTAATGATGCATTTTCTAAATTAGACAGAGAGCATCAATTTACTTACAGAGGAAAAAAAGCCTTATTTGAATTTTTGGAAGAATATGAAGATAATGTGGATGAAGAAATAGAATTAGATGTGATTGCATTATGTTGCGATTATGTTGAATATGAAAACATAGGAGAATTTTGGTTGGATTATGATAAAAAGGAATTTCCGAATGAAGCAGCTATTGAATGGCATACGATGTTTATTCCAATAGATGATGATGCTTTTATAATACAATCATTTTAATATGAAAGTTAACGAAGCAGCTTGGGAAAAGCTAAAAAAACAAATAGAGTATTACACAGAAGCTGATACATCTATATCAGACATATCGATTAACTACCAAGTTAAAGAAACGAAGAATAAAAATTATTTAAGACTTAACATAACAATAGACAAATGGGACAAGATAACAGAATAAAAGAATTAGAAGCAAAAATAGGAATTTTAGAAAAGCAATTAGAGGATTCCAGGACACATACCTATGTAGGTGAAACACACCAATTACATTGTAGTGATGGAGAGCTATATATTGGTTATGATAGATTTGGTGAGGAGTGTACCCTTGTAATGGATGTAAACCAACTTTATAGGGACTTGCCTTTTATTATTGACCAAGTGTGTAAGGAGCAAAAGAAGATGCAGCAAATGCACCTTAAAATGATTAAAGAAGCACAGACAGAAATATGATAACTGTAAACAGTATTTCTGGCGGTAAAACATCTGCATACTTAATGAAGCATTATCCGGCTAATATAAATATATTTTCTTTGGTAAGGGTTGAGGATAAAAATAACCTTTGGATGAAAGGAAAGGATGAAAAGATAAGGCAACTTGTATCGGATAAGATTGGAAAAGAATTTATTGGTACAGTTGAGATGGATGAAATAATATATACTATTCTAGATTTAGAACAACATACTGGCCAAGGTGTTAATTGGGTATCTGGAGATACGTTTGAAGAAGTGATAAAAAAGCACGGTAATTATCTGCCAAATAAGATGGCTAGGTTTTGCACAACGGATATGAAAATAATACCAATATTTAATTTCTTAAAAGAAAACACAGAGCTCCCAGTAAGAATGCGAATTGGTTTAAGACCAACAGAGAAAAACCGAATGGCTAATATTTTAGAACGTGCTGATGAAAATGGTTTAGAATATTTTAAAACAATAGTTGGTAAGTCGAAAAGTGGAAAACAAAATAAATGGGGTGATGTGCCTTATAGATATGCAGAATTTCCATTGATACAAGACAATGTACAGAAAGATACTATATATAATTATTGGGATAACCAAAAGGTAAGGTTTGCATACAGAAATAATTGCGTTGGGTGTGTAAATAGAAACCCTTTGTTCTTATCTCATATAGCACAAAAGGATAAAGAAAGTTTTAATTGGTTTGTTAAGCAAGAAGAAAAGACCGGAAATACTTTTAATACAGAAGCTGCATATAAAGATATATTAAGGTTTGGAGTACAGAACCAATTATTTGATGAAGATTTTGATGATTGTGACAGTGGTTATTGTGGAATTTAAAAAACAGAAATATGATTTTATTAGTAGATGCAGATAGTTTAATTTTTGCAAGTTGCTATCGTAAAAGAGAAACTCCGGAAGATGAAAAGTATTACAAGGATATTGTAGATGCTAGAAATAAGTTTGACCAACAGTTTATGAAAATTGTGAATGATCTGGAAGAAAAGTATACAATAGACAAGGTGCTTTGCTTTAGTGGTTCAAAGGGAAATTTTAGAAAGCTAATCACAAAGAAGTACAAAGCGAATAGAAAGAAGCAAGAATTACCTCCGCTATTGAATGAGATGCACCAATATGTGAAAGAGCAATACGATAGCATATGGGGATCTGGTATTGAAACAGATGATATGGTTGCAAGGTATTGGAAGCAGATTAGTGATGATTTAGGTAGGGATGAAGTGATGATAGTATCAATAGATAAAGACTACAAACAGTTCCCTTGTTTGATGTATAACTATCATTATAAGCACCAGATCGTGCTAGATATAACAGAAGAAGAAGCGAGATATAATTTTTATGCTCAAATGATAGAGGGCGATACTGCTGACAATGTAAACTACTTTAAAGGAAAAGGAAAGAAGTTTGCGGAAAAATACTTTGCAGATTGCATAACAGAATATCAATACACAAGAAAGCTATACGAATTATTTAAACAAGAATACAAAGGTAAGGCTAGACAAAATTATGTTGAGTGCTATCACCTTTTAAAATTAAGAACACAATGAAAGATAAAATAGTTGAAGATCTAAAAAAAGAATTTGACATAAGAAGTTGTGTTGGAATAGATAAATACAAAACAACACTAGAAGATAATAACAGAGATGATTTTTTGCAGCACTTAAAAGAAGAACTTATGGATGCAGCATTATACATACAAAAACTACAAAGCAATGGAAGAAAATAAAATAGACATACCGGTATTAAAAACACCAAAAGAAATAAGTGATTTACTAATAACAATTACCGGAGTTGAAATATTTGAGAAAACAAGAGTTAGAAACATAATAGAGCATAGAGCTTTTTTATGTTATTTACTAAAAGACAAGTTTGATCTGGGACCAAGTGCTATTTCTGCATTTATGAGAACACAACCAAAGTTAAAAACATATGACCACGCAACAGTAATACACGCATTAAAAATGTTTAAGGTTTACAAATCATATAGAGAAGAATACTTTAATACTTTGGAAAGTTATTTTGAAATAAGTCCGGATGCAGATTATAAGGAATTACCAAAATTAGAAAGGTTGTTAAATCAGTATAAAGAAATTAAAAACAAATACAACAGTGCTAATAACAAGATAAAAAAATACGAAAAGCAATTAGGTGAAGTTAAGGAATTAAGAAGAAAGATTAAATCTGGTTTTACTGAAAATGAAATACTTTATAGAGATTTAAACAAAGCCCAAATGAAGATATATGATGAAAGAGCAGCATTAATATTAAAATCTTTTGAATGGCAAAAGCCTAAAAATGAATACGAAATAATAAATTGTGCAACGTGAATGTATTAGAATTATTTGCTGGTAGCAGATCATTTGGAAGTGTAGCAGAAAAAAGAGGGCATAATGTTTTTAGTGTAGATTGGAAACAATTTGATGGTATTGATTTAGTAATAGACATAGAACACCTTGAAGAAAGTATGTTACCTTTTATACCAGATGTTGTGATAGACGGTAGACCTTGTACAACTTTTTCAATGGCTGCAATATCACACCACAGATATGAAGATGGAACACCTAAAACAGATTTTGCAGCAAAGTGTGATAAAATGAATATAAAGCTAAACAACCTTTATAAAAAATGGGATTGTATTTACTACATAGAAAACCCAAGAGCAATGTTAAGGAAAATGAATTATATGAAAGGGATGGATAGAACAACAGTAACCTATTGCAGTTATGGTGATACACGAATGAAACCAACAGATATATTTTCTAACAACATTAGAGATATGTTTAATTTAAATGGATGGCAGCCAAGAACTATGTGCTACAATGGAAATAAGAAATGCCAACACGAAGCAGCACCAAGAGGATCAAGAACTGGTACACAAGGTTTAAAAGGAAATTATGAAAGAAGTAAAGTACCTTATAAATTAGTTTTAGATATTATAACACAAACAGAAAAAAGTATTTTAAAATGATTGAGTTTATAAAAACAATATTGTGTTTAGCATTAAGCTTTGGGTTTCATTGCATAGTATGGGAAGATTACTATGTAAAATCTAAATTCTGGAAAGTATATTGGGCAATAGTACTATTATGTTTATTTCCTTTAATAATAATAATATGATAAAACCAGAATGGCATTTTATGCTTAAAACAAAAGATATGACAAGAAAAAAATTAATACAAAAGCTACAACAACTATTAGACAAATTACCAAAGGGTAAAGAAAGAAAAGCTATAAGAGAAAGACTACTGAAATTAAAGTTAGGAAATAAATAAATTAAATACGTTATATATATGGAACTAGAAAAAGACGCAATAAGAATATTAGATAATGCTTACCAAGTTGTTATGTCATTAGTTGGCAACAGTGATAAAGATTTAGACAAGATACAAGAAATCTTGTCAAGCATAGATGATGTTCAAAATAAAATAGAAGATTTATAATATGGAAATAATTAAATTAAATATGTTATATATATGGAACTAGTAAAGATTAGTAAAGTAAAAGCAAATAAAAGCAATCCCAGATTTATAAAAGATAATAAGTTTAAAAAGCTAGTAAAGTCAATTAAAGACTTTCCGGAGATGCTTAAACTGCGCCCTATTGTAGTAAATAAAGATCTGGTTGTATTGGGTGGTAATATGAGATTAAAGGCTTGTAAAGAAGCCGGATTGAAAGAAGTGTATATTTTAAAAGCTGATGACCTTACGGAAGAACAACAACAAGAGTTTATAGTAAAAGACAACGTAGGGTTTGGAGAATGGGACTGGGACACACTAGCGAATGAATGGGATGTAAAGAAATTGGAAGAATGGGGATTAGATGGATTTCCTTTTGAGGATGTTGAAGAACTAACAAACCCAAATAACATAGATACAGAAAACATATTTGCTACGGAATTAGATAGTGAAAGCAATTACATTGTGTTGAAGTTTGAAAAGGATATTGATTGGATACAAGCTAAATCGGTATTTGGATTACAAACAGAAACTGGAAGAAGAGCAAATGGAAAGGAATGGAGCAAGGGAATAGGTAGGGTTTTAAATGGAGTTGAAGCAATTAAAAGATTAAAGAAATGAGAATAAAAATATTTGCACCATCTTATAAAAGACCGGAGAAAAGTATAACACAGATAACATACCCATTTGTTAAACTAGTGGTGAGAGAAAGCGAAGCAGAGGAATATCTAGAAAATGGAAATGATATTATAGTTTGTCCAGATCAAGCTCAAGGAAATATAAGCAGAGTAAGAAATTGGATATTAGATAATTTATTTGATGATGACACAGATTGCATTATTATAGTTGATGATGATTGTAAGGCTATAAGTAGATGGGAAAACCAAAAGAATACTAAATTTAATGAGAATGAACTAATTGACTTTTGTGCTAAAAAAAGTTTATTATGTAAGGAATTAGGTTTTAAGTTATGGGGATTAAATACAGTAATGGACAAAGGAGCATATAGAGAATACACACCCTTTAGTTTTATCCAGTTTATTGGTTGCCCATTTCACGGACATATAAAAGGAACTAAATTACGATATGATGAAGAACTTCCATTAAAAGAAGATTATGACTTTACGTTACAAAACATAAGAAAGTATGGTGGATGTTTGAGAGTTAACTTTGCAAATTATAATGTGAAGCAATCTGAACAAATAGGTGGATGTGCTGATTACAGAAACCTAGCATATGAAAAAGAACAATTCTTTGCCTTACAGAAGAAATGGGGGAAAGATATAATTAAAAAGGATAAAGGAAGCAAAAGGAGTTTTGACTATAATCCTATAATGAAAGTACCAATAAAAGGAGTTTAAATATGAACAAAGATAGACACATAAAAAAGGAAAGCTTATTAAAAGCACTAGAGCAGAGTTTAGGAGTTGTAACGGTGGCTTGTAAGAAAGCAGATGTTCCCAGGTCAACATATTACAAATGGCTTAAAGATGATGAAGCATTTGCTATTGAGGTAAGGGATATTGAAAACGTAGCATTAGATTTTGCGGAAAGCCAATTACATAAACAGATAGCTGATAACTCAACTGCTGCTACAATATTCTATCTAAAGACTAAAGGAAAGAAAAGAGGATATATAGAAAGACAAGAGATTACCGGAGCAGATGGAATGCCTACTAATTTTCAAATAGAGATAATTGATAAGACCGAAGATACAGACTAATATAGTCTATAAGCATTTAGCTAACACAGATAAAAAAATTGTAGTTGAACAAGGTGGTACAAGATCTGGAAAGACTTACAATATTCTTTTATGGATAATATTTAACTATTGTGCTAATAATAACAATAAGGTTATAACAGTTTGCCGTAAATCATTTCCAAGTTTAAGAGCCACGGTGATGAGAGATTTTATGGCTATCCTACAAAACTATAATTGTTATAGTGAACAGAACCATAATAAGTCTAACTCTGAATATCACCTATTTGGAAACCTAGTTGAATTTATATCTTTAGACCAACCTCAAAAGATTAGAGGGCGGAAAAGGGACTTGCTATTCGTTAATGAGGGTAATGAGTTGTACTATGAAGATATGCAGCAATTGTTATTCAGAACACAAGACAGAATAATATTAGACTTTAATCCATCGGATGAATACCATTGGATATATGACAAGCTGATACCTAGAGATGATTGTGTATTTTACAAAACCACCTACCTAGATAATCCTTTTATTGAAGCATCTATAAGAAGTGAGATAGAAAGGTTAAAAGATACAGATGAACAGTATTGGCAGATATACGGATTAGGAGAAAGAGCAGCGAGTAGAAGCACTATATTTAAGTATGTTGAGGTTATCCAGATCCCGCAAGAAGCAGAATTGATTGCATATGGAATGGACTTTGGTTACACGAACGACCCTTCCACTTTTGTTGCGGTTTATAGCCAAGGGCATAATCTTTATATCCAGGAACATCTATATAGAACTCAAATGACTACGAGTGATATAAACAAATTCCTTAAAGAGTTAAATCTAACAAGTAAACCAATCTACGCAGATAGTGCTGAACCTAGATTAATTTCAGAACTCCGAGCAATGGGACATAATATATTTTCTAGTATAAAGGGAAAGGATAGTGTGAATGCCGGAATTGATTTATTAAAGAGATATAAAATACATATCCTATCTACCTCAACAAATGCCATAAGTGAGTTTAGGAATTATAAATGGAAAGAGGATAAATCTGGAATGTTGACTAATACTCCGGAAGATAAAAATAACCATATTATTGACCCTTGCCGTTATGCAACCTACTCAATATTAAGCAGACCTAACTTTGGGAAATATGCTTTACACTAAAATAAATTTGTGTATATGTTAATAAGTTTGTATATTGTGATATATTAATCAATACAAAACAGATATGACAGAAACAGTAAAATTACCATTAGAAGAATTTCAAAAGCTATATGCTATTAAGATAAGGTTAGAAACCTACTTTAGGTATATGGAAGATGACAGAGGTGTGCTAAAACATATAGCGCCAACTTTTTTAGATGATGCAAAAGAATACATCAAAGAATACAATGAACTAACAAATGAGAAAGCATATGTATAGTAATTGTTGCGGTGCAGAAGCATCTTACTTAAGTGATGAAATATGTGGCGATTGTTTAGAACACACTTGCTTTAACGAAATAGAAGAATAGATATGAAACAGATAATAGATAAATTCCTAATTAAAAGAAGCATCAGACCATACAAGATAGTACCTTTATCAACTGGTGTAATTGTAGAACATTACCGTAATGGTAAATTAAAAACAGAATATTATGGATTGGTATAGCCCACCAGAGTACAAAGATTATGAATGCACAGAATGTGGTGCGGAGATAGATAGTCCTGGAGTGTGTAGTGGCACTTGCCACGAAGCAAGTATGATTTAGTTAAGTTGAGTTAGTTTTGTTTAAAAGGTGCATCAGAAATGGTGTGCCTTTTTTTATTATATTTACCTTACTATAAAAAACCATTTTAAAAACGTTATATAAATATGAAAGTTGAATTAATCATACCAAGTAACCTATCAGAAATTTCCTTGAAGCAATATCAAAAGTTTCTAAAAATACAAGAAACCAATGATGATAGTTATTTCTTACAATGTAAAATGATAGAGATATTTTGTAACCTAGATGCAAAAAGTGCAAGGTTATTAAAGCTAACTGATGCAGATAGAATTGTTGAGATTATAAATAATATGTTTGAAGATAAACCAAGTTTAATAACAAACTTTAAAATTGGTGGTATTGAATATGGCATAATTCCGGATTTAGATGAAATGAGTTTAGGGGAATACATTGATCTGGATAATCACATTGGAGATTGGCAAAATATGCAAATAGCAATGAATGTATTATATAGACCAATTAGCAAAAAGATAGGTGACAAGTATTTGATTAATGAATATACTTTAGATGCAAAAGAAAAGTTAGAAGAAATACCTATGGATGTGGTATTGGGTGCGATTTTTTTTTTGTGGAATTTAGGAATAGACTTATCGAAAACTATGGTGGATTATTTGGAAGCACCGGAGATGGACAACTTGATGCATCAACAAACTTTTCCAGAAAATGGGGATGGTATCAAAGCATCTTCACTGCACTCGCTCAAAACGATATTAGAAGACTTGAAGATATCACTAAACTAAATGTACATAAATGCTTATACACTTTAGAATATTTAAAAGAGAAAGCAGAAATGGAAGCAAAAAGAATTAAAAAGAATTTTAAATGAGCCAACAAGGAATAAGAGGGTATTATCAATTAACCTCAACAATAGAAGAACAATTAAGAGGTACGGAATTTACTAATACAGTTTCTATTGGTGACATAAGCAAAGTGAACCTAAACAAGCAAGACATATTTCCTTTGGCACATATGATTGTAAATAGTGTTTCAGCAGAAGAACAAGTGTTGAGGTTTAACATAAGTATCCTGGCTTGTGATATTGTAGACCAATCAAAGGATATAACAACAGATAGATTTACAGGTAACGATAATGAGCAAGATATTCTAAACACGCAGCTATTGGTCTTAAATAAGCTAATACAGAAGTTAAGGATGGGAACGTTGCACACGGATATGTATCAATTAGATGGAAACCCAATTTTATCACCTTTCAGCGATAGGTTTGAAAATGAACTTGCGGGATGGAGTGCAGATATAACAATACTAATTTACAATGATATATACATTTGCTAATGCAGTTTAAAAACGTAGATGAAATATTAAACAAGTATGGTAAATATGTTGTTCAGCAATCTAGGTCAAACTTAACCAAAGATAAAAAAGGTGGTGGTGATTTATATAATTCAATTAGTTATGTTATAGATAAAAGCCAAGATGATTTTTTGTTAGAATTTCTAATGGAAGATTATGGGCCATTTGTAGATAAAGGTGTAAAGGGTAAAACCTCAACCTATCCGGAAACAAGTGCAGCATTATCTAAATTTCAATATGGATCTGGTACCGGTAAAAAAGGTGGATTAACTAAAGCACTTTACAATCCGGAAACAAAAAAAGGTTGGATAAAGAAAAAGAAGTTTCAGTGGAGAGATAAAAAAACTGGAAGATTTTTGTCTTACGAAAGTATGAGTTATTTAATAGCAAGAAGTATTTATAACAAAGGTTTAAAAGCAAACTTATTTTTTACAAAACCATTTGAAGCGGGATTAAAAAGATTACCAGATGATTTATCAAAAGCATTTGTGTTAGACATTGAAGATGGTATTATATTAGGAACAAAATAAAAATTATGAATTGGACATTAGGCATAGCATTTCATTTCCCACATAACAGATTTATGTTAGGTTGGGAGTACATCGCAAGAGATGAAAGATATACATACACAACAATAAGGTTCTATTTATTTATAGCAACACTAA
>Ga0209223_10002748_pt1 | contig 17293 bp, 18 predicted proteins | sample COG_06_FD_184750 | JGI IMG/M metagenome (GOLD analysis project Ga0209223, IMG submission 184750) | Pelagic Microbial community sample from North Sea - COGITO 998_met_06 (SPAdes) (version 2) | ecosystem: Environmental > Aquatic > Marine > Neritic zone/Coastal water | place: Helgoland, sampling...
AACGGACCAATTGCAGTAGATGTAGAGAAAGATAAATCTTACTACTGGTGTTCATGTGGAAAGAGTTCAAAGCAACCATTTTGTGATGGATCACATAAAGGATCAGAATTTACTCCTCTAGCCTATAAAGCAGAAGAAACAAAAAAGGTATTTTTTTGTGCTTGTAAACAAACTAATAACCAGCCTCTTTGTGATGGTTCACATAACAAAAAGTAACATTGAACTTTATAAATTATTGAATAGTCTTTAGTTATGAAAAGTATTGCAGTAGAAAAAATAATAGAACCAGTTGCAGCATCAGATGGTGCTGGTGTTAAATTAAAGAGAAGTATTGGCACTCATCTTATTGATTATCATGATCCTTTTTTAATGCTGGATGAATTTGGTTCTGAAAATAAAGATGATTACATTGGTGGTTTCCCTCCTCACCCTCACAGAGGAATTGAAACAGTAACTTATATGTTAAGTGGCGAATTTGAACATGAGGATAGTACTGGTGCTAAAGGTAGAATGTCTTCAGGGGATGTTCAGTGGATGAAAACTGGTGGTGGAATAATTCATTCAGAAATGCCTGCAATGACCGAAGGTAAGCTGCATGGGTTTCAATTGTGGGTAAATATGCCAGCAAAATTAAAAATGAACAAACCTGAATACATTTATATTGATGCAGATAAAATGAGCACTCATAAAGATGACGAAAAAATAGTTAAAGTAATTGCAGGAAAGTTTGAAAATGCAGAAGGACCTGTTAAAGGCCATAACGTTGAACCAGTTTATTTTGATGTAGAAATTGATGAAGGTAAAGAGTTTAATTTTGATCTTCCCTCAACACACAATTCATTAATTTATTTAATTGATGGAGAAATTAAGGTTGGAGATCAAAACCATGATCAAGCTAAAAACTCTACTTTAATTATTCTAACTAGAGGTGAAAAGTTAAAAGTATCCAGCTTAACTAAAGCTAAATTTTTACTAATATCTGGAAAACCTATTGGAGAACCTATTGCGCGAGGTGGTCCATTTGTAATGAATACTAAGGCTGAGATCTTGCAAGCTGTTCAAGATTATCATAATGGTACGTTTGTAAAATAAATTATGAAAGCTGTAGAAATTAATAAAACTGGTGGAACTGAGGTTTTAGAATTTAAAGATATAACTTTAAGTAAAGTAGCGCCTGACGAAGTAACGATTGAGCAAAAAGCAATTGGTCTTAACTACATAGATACCTACCACAGATCAGGATTGTACCCATTAAAACTACCAAGTGGCATAGGCTTAGAGGGTGCAGGTGTAATTACTGAAGTTGGTAAAAATGTTAAAGATTTTAAAGCTGGTGATAAAATTTCTTATGCAGGAATTCCTTTGGGTTCTTATTCTACACATAGAAATTACCCAACAAAAAATCTTGTAAAAGTTCCAGATAGTATAGATCTTGAAGTAGCTGCAACTTTAATGACAAAAGGATTAACTACTTTTTATCTTTTACACAAAACTTATCCTGTAAAATCAGGTGAAACAATATTGTTTCATGCGGCAGCTGGAGGTGTTGGACAAATTTTTGGACAATGGGCAAAAAGTTTAGGCTGCACAGTTATAGGTACTGTCGGATCAGATGAAAAAATTAATATAGCAAAAGAAAATGGTTACGATCATGTAATCAATTACAATAAAGAAGATTTTGCAAAAAAAGTTTTAGGAATTACAGACGGTAAAGGTGTTCCGGTAGTTTATGATGGAGTTGGCAAAGATACATTAGATGGATCTATTGAATGTTTAGCAGTAAGAGGAATGATGGTTTCATTTGGAAACGCATCAGGACCTTTATCGGATATAAACGTTCCTAAAATGCTACAACCAAAAGGTCTTTATTTAGTAAGACCTTCAATGCAGCAATATTTATCTACAAGAGAAGAGTTAGATGAAGCTTCAAATATAATGTTTGAAAAAATTAGCTCTGGAAAAGTAAAAGTTAAAATATTTAAAAAATATAAATTAGATCAGGTTGTTGAGGCTCATGAAGATTTAGAAGGAAGAAAAATTTTAGGTCCTGCTGTTATACTTCCTTAATCGAGTTTTACATCCATATCGGACATATGAAGTTTTAGAGCATTTGTTGAGATATGGATTTCTCTAATAAAAAATAAAATTGAGATAATCATAGATAAGCAACAAGATCCAAAAATTAATCTAGCAATAAATATTTCATTTAGATAAAGACCAAGCACAGTCATCATATTAAACAAGAACCCAAAAGCAGCAAACATAATCGTCCATCTCAAAAGAGTGATTCGTCCACTTAAGTTTATAAATTGTTTTTTCCATTCATGAGGCACATGATTTTCGTAAACATGCTCATCATGAAGCTCTCTAATTAACTTACTAAGAGAATGAAATCTATTACTATAGATACTCATTAGTAAAGGAATTGCTGGAAACATTAATGCTGTGACTGTGTAATCTATATTCATGCGAATCAATTTGATTATGAAACTAGCCTTTGTTATTTACAAGTAAAATATGATGAACCAATTAAAACATTTCATTGATTTAACTAGATTAAAAAAACCAATTGGCTATATGCTTTTGTTTTGGCCATGTGCGTGGGGATTAACTCTTGTTTATGACTTTTCAAGTGATCTAAATAATTATTTTTTTTATCTAATACTATTTTTTTTAGGTGCTGTGTTAATGAGATCTGCAGGCTGTATTGTTAATGATATTTTAGATAAAGAATTTGATAAAAAAGTATTTCGTACAAAAGAACGGCCTATCGCATCTGGAAAAATTTCAATTAAAATTGCTCTTCTTTATGCTGTAATTTTATGCTTGTTTGCTTTACTTGTTCTTTTAAACTTTAATCAATTCACAATTATTCTTGCTTTGTGCTCAATGCCACTTGCCTTTACATATCCCTTGATGAAAAGATTTACCTATTGGCCTCAGTTATTTTTAGGAATTACATTTAACTATGGATTAATACTTGGGTGGACAGCAATTAAATCAGAGATAGATATTATTCCAATTATATTCTATTTTGGAGCCATATTTTGGACACTGGGATATGACACAATATATGGGTACCAAGATATTAAAGATGATGAGATCATAGGTTTAAAATCAACTTCAATTAAATTTAAAGGTAATGAAAAAAAATTTTTATTTATATGTTATGCTTTATTATTAATTTTATTCTTAATTGGAGGGTATTTTATGGAATTTAAAAATACTTATTATTTTTTAATGATTATTCCATTTTTACATTTATTTTTTTATCAAATAAAAACTTTTGAATCAAAAGACTCTAAAAGTTGTCTAAAGGTTTTTAAAAGTAATAATATATTTGGATTAATAATTTTTTTAAACATCCTAATTGCTAAAAACTTGTAATGGAAAAATCAGAAATCTATAAAAGACTTTACAAAGATTATTCAAAAAAATATTTAGATAAAATAATTTTATCAGCTTTATTTTCAATACTTGTTGCAGGTAGTACTTCTGCGATAGCTTGGCTTTTAGACCCTGCAATTAAAAAACTTTTTATTGAAAAAGATCAATCATTAATAATATTCATACCACTAATGATTATTTTAGCTTTTACAACCAAAGGCCTATCTTTATATTTTGCAAAAGCAACAATGATAAGTGTTGGTGAAGAAATTAAAAGAAAACTTCAATTCGACATGGTGAACTCTTTAATTAAGACAGATACACAAATAATAGATAAAAAACATTCGGGTAAATTTATCTCTAATCTTACATACGACGTAACACATATTACCAACCTGCTTAGTAATGCTATATTAACTCTTTTTAAAGACTCCTTAACTTTAATTGGCCTTCTTACTGTTATGTTTTTACAAAATTGGAAACTAGCACTAATATCAATCATCATGATACCCTTGGCTAGTTTTGCATCAAGAAAACTAGGTAAACGAATAGGTAAAGTTGCTACTGAAGCTCAAGAAAAATCTGGCTATTTAACTACCTATCTTGTCGAATTATTTAAAAATCATAAATTAATTAAGATTTTTCAAAAAGAGGATTTGGAGGTTAACAGAGCAGATAAACACTTGGCTCAACTTAAGGACAAAAATAAAAAGATACAAACTGTTTTTGTAAGATTATCACCTATAATGGAAACACTGACGGGTATTATGGTTGCAATTTTAATTTTTTATTCAGGAAAACTTATGGCTAGAGGTGAGGTTGATATTAATAATTTTTTTTCTTTTTTAGCCGCAATGATGTTGGCATATCAACCAGTAAGAGCGCTTTCGACACTTAATATGGTTATAAATCAAGGTCTATCTGCTGCGTCACGAATTATACCAATCATTGATCAGAAAAATAAAATTAGAGATTCTGATTCTGCAAAACCACTAATCATAAAAAATGCAAATATTAGTTTTAATAATTTAGATTTTTCTTATGAAGCTGAAGAGGGAAAAACATTGCATTCAGTTGACCTAAAATTTGAAGGCGGAAGAATGACATCTTTAGTTGGCCATAGTGGGTCAGGAAAATCCACTATATTAAATTTAATACCTAGATTTTATGATGCACAATCAGGTGATATTAATATTGATAATCAATCAATTTATACATCTACAATCGAGTCATTAAGAGGTGAAATTTCCATGGTAAGTCAAGAGACCACTTTGTTTGATGACACAATTAAAAATAATATAAAATATGGAAGAGAAAATGCAACTGATGAAGAAGTGTTTGAGGCAGCAAAACTATCTTACTGTGATGAATTTATAAATAAGCTTCCAAATAAATTTGAAACTTTAATTGGCGAAAATGGTGTTAGACTATCTGGTGGAGAAAAACAAAGATTATCAATTGCAAGAGCAATGATGAAAGAAAGTTCAATAATCTTATTAGATGAAGCTACATCCTCTTTAGACTCAGAAACAGAGTCAAAGATTCAGGATGCTTTGAAAATTTTGACTAGAAATAAAACCACAATAGTTATTGCCCATAGGTTATCTACTATTTTAAATTCAAATAATATTTATGTAATTGACTCTGGAAAAGTAATTGATCATGGAAAACATGAAGATTTATTGATTAAATCAGAATTATATAAAAACTTTTATGAAAAACAGATACAAAAATAAAAATGTTTTTTTGGTATCAAATATTCGTAACATTAATTGTCCTATTATCACCAATCATAATAATCTTTAGAATTTATAAAAATAAAGAACACAAAGTAAGATATAAAGAAAAATTTAGCATACCCTCAAAACAAAGAGCTGAAGGAAATCTAATATGGTTTCATGGTGCAAGTGTTGGAGAAATATTAAGCATTATACCTTTGATTGAAAATTATGAAAAAGATAAATCTATAAATCAAATATTAATTACTTCGAGCACGCTAAGCTCATCAAAGGTATTAAAAAAATTTAAGTTTAAAAAAACTATCCACCAATTTTATCCTATAGATCACTTTTTTTTTACAGCAAAATTTTTAAATTATTGGAGACCCAGTGTGGCTATTTTTATTGAATCTGAAATTTGGCCTTGCATGTTTGGAAAATTAAAATCAAGAAAAATACCCTTAGTGCTACTTAATGCAAGAATAACTAAAAAAACATTTACAAGATGGATAAAAATTAAAAATTTTTCACAAGAAATTTTTAATAAAATTACAATTGCTTACCCACAAAATATTGAAACAAAAATTTTTTTAAAGAAATTAAACACTAAAAAAATAAAAAATATTGGAAATCTTAAATTCGCTGAAAACGATGATGTAAAGAATAATACAATAAATAATAAATTAAAATTTCAATTTAAAACAAAAAAAATTTGGGTGGCATCAAGTACACACCCAAGTGAAGAAATTTTTTGTGCCAAAACACATATAGAGCTAAAAAAGAAGATTAAGAATATAGTCACAATTATTATTCCAAGGCACATTCACAGAGCAAATGAAATAATATCTGAATTAGAAAATTTTAATCTGAAAGTAGTCACGCACAATTCAAATAAAAAAAACTTAAAAGATATTGATGTTTATTTAGTGGATACATTTGGTGAGACTAAAAAATTTCATAAAATAGGTTGCTCTGTTTTTCTAGGTGGCTCAATTATTAAAAGAGGTGGGCAAAATCCACTTGAGGCCGCAAGGTATGGTGCAAGAATTTTGCATGGTCCTAATATTGATAATTTTAAAGATGTATACAAAAAACTCTCACATTTAAAAGTTTCAAAAAAAATCAATACACCAAAAGAATTGGCTTCAATGATTATCTTTAAAAGAAATAAAAATATAGGAAGTAAAATAAAAAAAATTGGAGGAAAAATTTTAAAAGAAACTATAAGTGATTTAGATAAACTGATTAATAATGAATTTGAAAAAACCTAAATTTTGGGATTATAAAAAACCTAATACACTTGCCTATTTGTTGTTACCTATATCGTTCATAATAAAATTTATTAATTTACTTAAATTAAAATCAAAAATAAAAAAATCAAAAATTAAAACAATTTGTGTGGGTAATATCTATCTTGGTGGCACAGGTAAAACTTCTTTAAGTATAAAAATTAACGAAATATTTATAAAAAAAAATATTAAGTCATGTTTTGTTAAAAAATATTATCAAGACCAAGTCGATGAACAAAAACTTTTAGAGAGTAGAGGAAAGCTTTTTACATCTCATAAAAGGCTAGATGCAATTGATCATGCTGTCAGCAAAGGTTATGAGGTGGCTATTATGGATGATGGTCTGCAAGATAATTCGGTAAAATATGATTTAAGTTTTGTGTGCTTTAATAACCTAAACTGGATAGGTAACGGACTAACAATACCATCGGGACCATTAAGAGAAAGCATCAAAAATTTGAAAAATTACCAAAATGTTTTTTTAAACGGAAATTTAGAAAATTTAGAGAATATTAAAAATTATATATTCAAAATAAATCCCAAAATAAATCTTCATATAGGAAAGTATGTTCCTTTAAATATTGATGATTTCAACAAGGAAGATAAGTACTTGATATTTTCTGGAATTGGCAACCATAAAACTTTTATTTCAATGTTAAAAAATTATGGGATAAATATTTTTAAAGATATAGAGTTCCCTGATCACTATAAATATACTAGCCACGATATTGAGAAAATTTTAAAATTATCCATCGATGAGAACTGTAAGATTATAACAACCGAGAAAGACTACCTAAGATTAGAAAATAATAAAATTGATAAAATTAATTTTATTAAATCTGAATTAAAAATTCTTGATGAAGATAAATTTATTTCTACTATATTAAAACAAAATGAAAACTATTAAGTATTTTTTCCAGTTTATATTTATAATTATTTTTTTTTCTCTTTTTAAAATATTAGGATTAAAACTTTCATCTGCTATAGGTGGTAAATTATTTGAAATAATTGGTCCATTATTTAGGTCAAAAACATTAATTCATTCAAATATAAAAAAAGCTTTTCCTGAAATTAGTTTAGAGAGGTTAGATGGAATAACAAAATCAATGTGGAATAATTATGGAAGAGTTTTTGCAGAATATATGTTTATTAAAGATTTTCGAGCGAATAAATCAAATACCAAAATTGAAATAGAAGGACAAGAAATACTCGATGAAATCAAAAGACAAAATAAACCCGTTGTTTTTATTTCGGGCCATCTAAGTAATTTTGAGCTTATGGCTATGCATATAGAAAAAGCAGGGGTAAAATTATCTGCGGTATACAGGCCACTAAATAACATTTTTTTAAATAAAATAATGGAGAGAATAAGAAATAAATATATATGTAAAAATCAAATTAAAAAAGGCATAGGTGGATTAAAGAAACTTATAAGCTTAAAAAAAAATAACTACTCAACTGCACTGATGATAGATCAAAGAGTTACAGAGGGAATTAACTCAAATTTTTTTAATCAAAAAGCTTTGACAACAACTATTCCAGCACAGTTAGTTAAAAAATTTAAAATACCAGTTGTGCCCATTTTCATAGAAAGAGTTAATAATATAAATTTTAAGATTGTAGTAAAAAAACCAATTCATTTTGATAACGACATATCCATAAAAAGTATTACTGATGAATTAAATCTAATTCTAGAAAAAATGATAATTTATAAACCTGAACAATGGATTTGGTCTCATAATCGTTGGAAATAAATTCTATTTTTTAATAATTTGCTCTCTTTTTTGAAATGCTTCTTCGTATGAAAAATAAGGTTCCTGTAATTCAACATTCCAATAATTCAAATTCTCAATATCTATTCTTTTTCCTGAAACAGCACATTCAACATAATCTCCATTTTGTATAATTTGAAAATTATTTGGTAAATATTTTAATTTTGCTAATTTTTTAGTCATTTTTAGTTTATATACTTCTATATGAAAGTTGGAATAATAGGAAGTGGCGGAAGAGAGCACTCAATCTGCGAAAGCTTAAGAAAGTCGAGCAAAATAGAACAAATTTTTTGCTTTCCTGGTAATGCTGGAACATCAGAGATAGCTGAAAATGTGATTTTGGATTTAGATAATTTCGAAAATATTAAGAATTTTATAGAAAAGAAAAAGATTGATTTAATTGTTATTGGCCCAGAAAAACCTCTTGTGGATGGGTTGGTGGATTATCTTGAACAATTTAATATTAAAGTGTTTGGGCCAAATAAAACAGCTTCTCAATTAGAGGGATCAAAAATATTTACAAAACAACTTTGTGAAAAATTTAAAATACCAACCGCTAAATTTGGAATATTTCAAAATAAAGACTCTGCAATAAAATTTTTAGAAAAGATATCTTATCCTACAGTAATAAAAGCAGATAACTTGGCATCAGGCAAGGGAGTTTATATTTGTAATAAGAGTCAAGAAGCACATATAGCAATTAATGAAATTTTTGATGGTAAATTTGGTGAAGCTAAGAATTTGCTAATTGAAGAATTCCTTGAAGGTGAAGAAATGAGCTATTTTATTATTAGTGATGGTGTAAATTTTAAAAACTTTGGAACGGCACAAGATCATAAAAGGGTTTTAGAGGGTGACAAGGGTAAAAATACTGGAGGAATGGGTGCATATTCACCGTCAAGATTAATATCTGAAGAGATGGAAGATAAAATTATTAACAAAATTATAAAACCTACATTAAAAGGTTTATCCGAAATTGGTACTCAATATAGAGGATTTTTATACGCTGGTTTGATGATAGTAAATAATGAACCTTATTTAATAGAATATAACGTTCGTATGGGTGATCCAGAATGTCAAACTATATTGCCTAAGTTAAAAACAGATTTAGCTGAAGTTTTTTTAGCTTGTTGTAATAAAAACCTTAATCAAATTAATCTTGATTGGTTAAATAAAAAAAGTTTATGTGTAGTAATTTGTTCTAAAGGATATCCAGATGAGTTTAAAAAAAATATTAAAATTGAAAACTTAAAATCTATAAATCTTGAGTCATATGACCACTTGTTCCACGCAGGTACTATCGAGAAAGATGGACAAGTTTATGCAATTGGTGGAAGAGTTTTAAATTTTGTATCTCTCTCAGATAATTTTAATGATGCCAAAATTAATATCACAAAGAATCTAAATAAGTTGAATTGGCCAGGTGGTTTTTATAGGAAAGATATTGGATATAAAGTTATAGAATAATGAGAATAATATCTGGAAATTTTAGGGGTAAAAAAATTCTTGAACCTAAAGATATTCAAACAAGACCACTGAAAGATCTGACTAAAGAGTCTATTTTTAATATTCTGAGTCATTCTAATAAATTTAAAATAGATTTAGAGAATTCAAATATCTTAGATTTATTTTCTGGGGTAGGCTCATTTGGAATAGAATGTTTGTCTAGAGGTGTAAAAAATGTAATTTTTGCAGAGAATTATAGTGGAGTTTTACCTATTCTTAAAAAAAATTTACAAAGTTTAAAATCAATTGAAAATTATGAAATTTTTGAAAAAGATATAACTAGTAATAATTTTTTTATCAGCTTGGATAAAAAATTTGACATCATTTTTATGGACCCTCCTTACAAGGATAAAAGTTTAAATCTATTACTAGATAAAATTAAAGATCAAAAAATTTTAAATAAAAATGGAATTATAATTGTTCATAGACATAAAAATGAGCAAGATGAAATTCCAAAAAATTTAGATATTATTGAAGAGAAAAAATACGGATTGTCTAAAATAATTTTTTTATCATTTTTAAATTAATAATTTTTTTGTTTCTTTTTTAATCAATTCTACAGCAGGTTGATCATATGGATTTAAATTCATTGATTTACCAATTAATATTGTTTCCAAAATAAAAAAACAAAATAATTCACCCAAAGTTTTTTCATCTCTTTTTTGAATTTCAAAACTTCGAAAAGGAATATTTTTTCTCTTAAAAACATTTTCAGTTGCTTTTTTTTGGGCAAATACAATTTGAGATAAATTTTTATTTTTCAAATAATATTGAGAAGATAATATTGAGTTATTCTTGATTTTCTTTGAGTTTTTTTCATTTACGTAGAAAAAGGTAAAAAAATTATTTTTAAAACCATCTAAATATAGCTGCATTACGCTATGATTGTCTTTAGGCATATTTGAAACTATTGGCAATAAACCTTTATTTTTTTTACCTAAACTCTCTGCAACTAGTTGCTGATACCAATTAAATAAATTTTCAGACTTTTCATCATAATTAATAATTACTGAATTAAATCTTTTTTTTTTCATGAAATAGAGTGTTGAACTTACATTTGAAATTAATGCATTAATAAACTTTTTATTTTTAATTAAACTATTTAGCTGTCTAAAATTATTTGACTTTAGACCCATTAATTCAGCTGGCAACATTCCAACTTCTGACAAAACAGAATATCTTCCTCCTATATAATTGTTATGATGAACAATGTCTGACTTTAGTTTTTCAGCTAAATGATACAGGTAACTACTTTTATTTTCTGTAATGAAAATATTTTTATCTTTTCTTTTTATCAAAATATTAGCATTGACTATCGTTTCTATGGTATTGCCAGACTTGGAAATAATTAAATTTGTAAATTTTTTTTTATCTTCATGTGGATTAGCTTTGAGATTATCAGTGAATATAAAACTTTTTTTTATTCTATTATTTAAAAAATCATAAATTGTTTGTGCTCCAAGAGTGGAACCTCCCATGCCTATTATTCGATAATTATCTGATTTTTTATATTTATGTAAAAAATTTTTATTAAAACTACTTTTGTAATCTTGGCTCAAAGAAATTAATACTTCATTTTTTTTTTTTAATATTGAAGTTAGGTTTTTTTTTACTGCTGATAATTTTTTTTTAATCTTGAAATTTGTAAAATTAATGCCTGTAGTTAACATCAATTATTTTTAATTTTCTTCAATAACAGTTCTTCAAAAGTTTTGTTTTTTTCATCTACATTATCTACAATCTTATCATTCTTTGTTTTTGAAATTAAAGATTTAATCTCATTTTCATTGCTTTCTGTAACTAAATTTTCTTCTTTTGGGACCGGAAGTTCATTGTAGTCTGGTGGCATTATTAGTGGAGATTTTTTTTCAACCAAAAACTCATCACTATTATTTTTTTTCTGACTGCTAAATCCTTCTTTTACCGAACCACATGAGGTCAAAAATAAAATGATATTAAATAATATAAATAATTTAAACTGTTTCATGATCTGTATTACTATTACCAATTAATTCAAAAAAAATCATAAAAATTACACCTACACTAATAAATATATCTGCCACATTAAAAATAAACCAATGAAATTCGCCGATATGAAAATCAATAAAATCAGGCACTGCTTTAAAAGTTATACGATCATATAAATTTCCAACTGCTCCACCAAATATCATCAATAATGGGTATCTTTTAATATTATTATTTTTAATAATCATAAAAAAAACAATAACAATTATTATTGCAATTAATAAACTTATCAAATTATACAAATTGCCTTGGTCAAATGAGAGAAGGCCAAAAGCTATACCTTCATTCCAAATCAAATTAATATTTAAAAATTTTGATTTATATAGCTCTGACGAATAATTTAATTTATCTAAATTAATTACATATGATTTAGAAATTCTATCCAAGAAAAAAATGAAAAATACTATTGTTGAACTTATATAAAATTTTTTAGTTAAATATTTTGAGATCATCAAGAATGTCTAATACAAGATTCTTCGCTTATTTTCCAACATACAGGGCATTTAGAGCCTTTGGCTTTGGTAGTATTCACTGTTATCGTTTCTAATTTTTCTATAAAAGAAATTTCAGCTTTTGATGTAATACACAATTCTGAAAAATCTATATTATTTGTGATATCTAAAAACTTATTATTTAAATTAATTTTTAATTCAGCCTCCAAACTAGATCCAATTTCCTTACTTGCTCTTTTTTCTTCAATACTAATATTGCAAATGTTTCTTATCTTTATTAGTTCAAGCCATTTATTATTTAGAGTTTCATTTTTAAATAATTCAGGAAAATTTATGAATTTTTCTAGATGAATACTTTTACTACCATCAAAAATTAATCTATAAATTTCTTCAGTTGTAAATGAAAGAATTGGAGCAAACCATTTTAATAACGCATTTAATATTATATTTAATAAAATTATAGTTGATTTTCTTTTTTGACTGTCTAATTCATCACAATATAAAGTATCCTTTCTAATATCAAAATAAAAAGCAGACAAATCTACAGTACAAAAATTTAGTAACTCTTTATACAAGTTATGGAAATCATAATTTTTAAAATAATTTTTAAAATTCTCATTTAATGAATATATTTTATGTAGCATGAACTGCTCTAGCTCGGGTAATTGAGCTAAATCAATTTTTTCTAAATCAATAGGCTCGAAGTTATCATTAAGATTTCCCAATAAATATCTGAAAGTATTTCTAATTTTTCGATAAGAATCTGCGTGTTGATCTAAAATAGAATGATCAATTCTTAAATCTTCTGCATAATTAGATGAAGCCACCCAAATTCTTAATATATCTGCTCCATATTTTTTCAAAATATCTTCTGGAGCAATAACGTTGCCAAGTGACTTAGACATTTTTAATCCTTTGCCATCTACAACAAAACCATGAGATAAAATTGATTCAAATGGAGCTCTTCCTCTAGTTCCACACGACTCAAGCAATGATGAATGAAACCATCCTCTATGTTGATCAGATCCTTCCAGATACATTGATGCTGGCCATTTTAAATCTTCTCTTTTTTCTAAAACAAATGAGTGAGTGGAGCCACTATCAAACCACACTTCAACAATGTCGCTTAGTTTTTCAAACTCATCTGCTTTATATTTATCACCTAAAAATCTTTGAGGATTGTCTGAAAACCAGCAATCAGATCCTTCTTTTTCATAAATATTAGCAATATTTTCATTTACCTCATCATCAACTAAAATTTCTTTAGTTTTTTTATTCACAAAGATGGGTAAAGGAACGCCCCAAACTCTTTGTCTAGAAACACACCAATCTGGTCTGGTTTCTATCATGGATTTTAATCTCTCTTTTCCTTTACTTGGATAAAAAGTTGTATCATCAAGAGCTTTTAAAGCTTTATCTCTTAATTGATGACTTTCCATCGATATAAACCACTGCGGAGTAGCTCTATGTACAAGTGGAGCTTTTGAACGCCACGAATGTGGATAAGAGTGAACTAACTCACCATTAAATAATAATTTTTTTTGTTCTTTAAGTTTTTCAATAACAATTGGATTAGCTTTAAAAATATGATTACCTTCGAACAAGTGAACATTTTTTGTGTACTTTCCATCTCCATCAACAGTTTCAATTGCTTTAATTCCATGTTTTAAACATAAATTAAAATCATCTGGACCATGACTTGGTGCACAATGTACAATGCCTGTTCCCTGTTCTGTTGTTACAAACCTTGCTTCTAGCATTGGAATATCAAATTCATATCCTAAATCAAAAAAAGGATGATTACAGATTGTATCTTTAAATTCTTTACCTTTAAATTTTTTGATTTCTTCAAAATCTTTTAACGAACAATCTTTAATTACAGAGTCTAATAATGCTTCTGCAATTACTATTTTTCTACTTTTAAAATCGCCATCATCATTTAATTGAATTAACACATAATCAAGAGCCTCATTATAAGCTAATGCTTTATTTGCTGGTATTGTCCATGGTGTTGTGGTCCATATGATAATTTCACTTCCCTCTAGCTCTTTAATATTAGATGATTTAACTGGAAAGGAAGTATAAATAGTATCTGATTTACGATCCTGATATTCAACTTCAGCATCTGCAAGAGCAGTTTTTTCAACAGTTGACCATAAAACTGGTTTAAACCCTTGGTATAAACTTCCTTCTTTTAAAAACTTTCCTAATTCTCTTACAATTTGAGCTTCCGCATCAAAACTCATTGTGGAATAATAATTTTCCCAGTCACCAATAACACCCAATCGTTTAAATTGACTCTTGTGAACTTCAATCCATTTTTCAGCAAAAGATCTACATTCTTTTCTAAACTCAACTATTGGAACTTCATTTTTATTTTTTTTATTTTTTTTATATTGCTCTTCTATTTTCCACTCAATTGGCAAACCATGACAATCCCATCCAGGAACATATATAGAATCTTTTCCATCCATTTGATGAAATTTTACAATTATGTCTTTTAAAATTTTATTAAGAGCCGTTCCCATGTGAATATTACCATTTGCATAGGGAGGTCCATCATGAAGCACGAATTTTTCTTTACCTTTGCTAGATTGTCTTAATTCTTGATAAAGATTAATTTTTTTCCAATATTCTAATATTTCTGGTTCTCTAACAGGCAAATTTGCCTTCATAGAAAAAGCTGTTTTAGGAAGATTTATTTGTGTCTTACTCATTATACTTTTTTTGCAATACTTAAATCTTTTTTAATTTGAGATCTTAATTCATTAATATTCTTAAATTTTTTCTCTTTTCTTATAAATTTTAAAAATTCAACTGTTAAATACTTATTATATAGATTGCCAGAAAAATTAAATAAATGGACTTCTAATAAGATTTTTTTTTGATTAAATGTTGGTCTATAGCCAAGATTTGCAATTCCCTTGATAAATTCAGGATTTTTTTTTCTCAAAACCTTAACAGCATAAACACCTGGTTTAGCTAAAACATAATCTTTAATATCTATATTGCATGTTGGAAAGCCAATTTTTTTTCCAATCTGTCTTCCTTTTTGAACAATTCCTATAATAGACCATTTCCTACTTAAAATTTTATTAGCATAATCTAAATATCCTTTTTCTAAACAATTTCTAATCAAAGATGAGGATACTATTTTTCTATCAATTAAAAAAGGTTTTGGTTGAATAACCTTATAATCATATTTCTTTTCATTTTGAATTAAAAATTTTACATCCCCTTCTCTTTTATTTCCAAATCTAAAATTACTACTAACAAAAATGAATTTTGCTTCTAATTTTTGTGATAAAATATTTTTTATAAAGTTGATTGATTTTGTTCTAGAAAAAATTTTATCAAATTTTTTAGTTATAATAAAGTCAACACCAAAATTTTTTATTAAACTTAATTTTTGATTTATACTAGATAATCTAAAATTTTTTAAAGTTTTATTAAAAAACATTTTTGGCATTGGATCAAAATTTATAACTCCAATTTTTAAATTATATTTTTTTTTGTAAGATTGAGCTAACTTGAATAGTTTTTGATGGCCTAAATGAACTCCATCAAAATTGCCAATTAAAATTATTGAACCTTTATGATTTTTTTTAATATCAAAATTTTTATATAACTTTACCATTTTAGATCTGATTGAATATAATTTACAACTGATTCATATTGTTTAGACACATTATCTATATTGCTATTTTTTATTTCTTCTTTATGAACACCGTTTGATATTATCAACGAGTCATAATTTAAAAGATTAGCACCTTTAATATCAGTATTTAAATTATCACCAATTGATAAAACTCTTTTTTTTTTATTATCAATTGATTGATCATAAACTTCCTTATATGGCTTTCCAAAATAAATCACTTCTCCACCCATTTTTTCAAATATCATTGCAACAGATCCTGCACACAATTCTCTTTTATTACCACGATCAACTATTAAATCTGGATTAGTACAAACCATTTTTTTATTAACATGACTTTCTAGCAAGTCCTTGTAATAATTTAAATCATCGTCATGATCATCAAATAACCCTGTACATAATAAATATTGGCTACTGCTTACATCTGCTGATCGATTTTGTTTAAAATCATTAAATAAATCAAAATCTCTTGGTGGCCCTATATGAAAAAATTTATCAGATTGATGAAATTTTTTTAGATAATTAAGAGATGCTTCACCTGAGGTAAAAACATGATCCCTAAGATCTTTGTCCATTCCTATTTTTTCTAAAAATATTTGTACAGTTTTATTTGGTCTTGGTGCGTTTGTTAATAGAACAAAATTTTTGTTTAACTTTAATAATTCTTTAAGAACAATTATTGCTTCTTCATGAAGTTTTATCCCATTATGAACCACTCCCCATAAATCTATATAAAATAGATCATAATTGTCAGCAATTGACTGTAATCCTTCATTATTTAAATTTTTAGTCATAATTTAAGGTATAAACCATAAAATCCTTAATTTCTCACGATTTTTCACAACTTATTTTTTATATTAACTTGAAATAGTCAGGTCAGTATCTATATGAAGCTCATATTTAATAAGGAGAATTTATGAAGTTTAAACCGTTACATGACAGAGTATTAATCGAAGTTTTAGATAGCAGTGAAAAAACTGCTGGTGGAATAATAATCCCAGATACAGCTCAAGAAAAACCTCAAGAAGGTAAAGTTGTTGCTGTTGGTGGAGGAGCTAAAACAGAAGATGGAAAATTAATTCCAATGGATGTTAAAGTTGGTGACAAAGTTTTATTTGGCAAATGGTCAGGAACTGAAGTCAAAATTGATGGCAAAGAATACAGCATAATGAAAGAGTCTGACATTATGGGTATTTCAGGTAAATAATTTAATTTAAAGGAGAAAGTAAAATGGCAAAAATAATTAAATTTGACGCTGAAGCAAGAGCGGCAATGATGAGAGGTGTCAATATTTTAGCTGATACCGTTAAAGTTACTTTAGGTCCAAAAGGCAGAAATGTTGTAATGGATAAATCTTACGGCGCACCAAGAATTACTAAAGATGGTGTTTCTGTTGCTAAAGAAATTGATCTTGAAGATAAATTTGAAAACATGGGTGCTCAAATGGTTAAAGAAGTTGCTAGCAAAACAAACGAAGAAGCTGGTGATG